>OGRC01001402.1_pt1 | contig 15950 bp, 16 predicted proteins | sample 1553431 | NCBI WGS metagenome assembly OGRC01 (sample SAMEA2580064, study PRJEB22360) | human gut metagenome | biome: human gut; feature: human-associated habitat; material: faeces | place: Denmark | collected 2008/2010
AATGGGCAAAAGAAAAACCAGAGGTTTATTCCTCTGGCTCTTTTGCCTTACATAGCCCGTTTACCGTTGCTTCGATTACCGATAGCTCTCTATCATCTAAAATGTCGAGCTGTGCGTCTAAGCGTCTGCGGACGGAACTCTTTTTGACTTCTTTTTGCGGGAATATGTACTCGTCAACCGATATATTAAACATCGTCACGAGCTGAATGAACAGCTCCAGACTTGGATATTGCCCCTCATTTTCGATTGCCTGCAAATGTCGAGGGTCGTAATCAACGATGCTGGCAAGCTGCTCTCTGGTCATACCCTGAGATGTTCTCGCTTTCTTAATTGCCTGTCCTATCGGCGTAAAATCGAAGTCAAAGTCGTTGTTTCTTGCGTCCATAAGCTCACCACCTATCCTCTGAAAATCTTACTCTTATATTTTACAGAGATGAGGCTTCTGATTGAACGCTGTGAAATCTCTTGAAATAGGGTATATAATCTCTTATAACAAGAGATTAAAGCACGCTTAGCATACTTGAAACTAATTTTTTATTCGGATACACTATAGATAAGTTTACAAAAACGGACATAAAAAGCGAGGAAAATATGCTCGTATTCTTGTATGCTTATATATGAGGAGGTAAGTAAATGGAATGGTTGAAAAGACTTGGAGCAGCCATTGATTACATAGAGGAAAACTTAGATAGGGAAATATCCTATGATGAAGTAGCTCGTATAGCTTGTTGTTCAACATATTATTTTCAACGGATTTTTTCTTATGTATCAGGAGTGTCACTATCAGAGTACATACGCCGCCGTAAAATGACACAAGCTGCATTTGAGTTACAAAGAACAGACAATAAGGTTATTGATGTTGCTCATAAATATGGGTATTCATCCCCAACATCCTTTAACCGTGCTTTTCAAAGCGTACACGGGATAGCACCTATAGCGGCAAAAAGTATGGGATGTACCTTGTGTGCATATCCATCAATCCAATTTTCTATAAAAGTTTTGGGAGGCAGTGCAATGGCATATCACATTGAAGAAAAGAAAAATATTCGCATCGTAGGAATTAGAGTACCTCTTGTTGAAGATGCAGAGGAAAATATGCGGAATGTTCCTGCGTTCTGGGAAAAGTCAGTATTGGATGGCAGTATCTCAAAATTAGCAGAGCTATCAAACGAAAATCCAGACGGCATTTTAGGAGTCAGCGTTTATAATAATCCAAAGGATATATATTATTATATTGCTGTTTCGAGCAACACCCCCGTACCAGAAGGAATGGTAGAATACATTATACCAGAGGGTATGTGGGTTGTTTTTGAAAACGATGGAGTATTTAAGGAAGATGTGCAGAGTGTTTTTCGCAGATTTTTGACAGAATTTATACCGTTTTCTGGTTATGAATATGCAGGACTTCCTGATGTTGAAATATATCCAGTCTGCAAAGGGCAGCCATCCAAAGGACATTCCGAGGTATGGATTGCAATTAAAAAAGCAAAGGAGATTTAAGTATGTATCATTTAAGATTAAAAGGCGACTATTATCAGATGGGCGTAAAAAGAGGAAACATATTTCAAAAAGCTCATATTTCCTTTCCACTCCAGTTGGATGATTTTCAATTGGAACACGGAAAACGAAGCGAAGAAATTTTAAGAAAGTTTTTCCCAGAGATATGTGAGGAAGTAAGAGGTGTAAGTGACACCATTGGAACAGATTATCTACACTTCATTTCTTGGATGTTGTGTATGGGCTGCTGTATGTATAACTTGGAGAACAACATTCCCGTTGAGGTTAGGGGCTGTACTGCTTTTGCATATTCAAGCAATGGCAGAACAATATACGGTAGAAATAATGATTTACCGCCTTATCTGCGTGGAGGAAGCAAAAGTGAAATCTATGCACCGAAAAATGGAAACAGGTTTAATATCACTACTTCCTCTTTCATTAATGGCGAAGAGGGAGTGAATGAACACGGACTTGCTGTAGCAATGACTTTTGTTATGACCGACCTTGAAAAGATAAAAGCAGGTTTCAATTCTTGTTTTATTGTAAGATATTTGCTTGAAAAGGCAGATAATACCGAACAGGCGGTTTCCCTTCTTATGGGCTTGCCAGTATCTTCTAACTGCAATATTTTACTTGCAGATAAAAAAGGCAATATGGTAGTGGTTGAATGTACGCCAATTCTCAAAAAAGTTCGGGCGGCAGAAATTTTTGAAAATGGCAGTATTGTTTGTACTGTTAATAGTTTTACATCTGATGAGATGAAACCATATGACGATGCAAAAGGAAATGATTATGACTCGCACAGGCGTTACAGGACAGTATTAGACAGCTTTTCTTCGGAACGCATAAAAGATGAATACATTGAAACTACCGAACATCTCTTAAAAGGTGATTATGGGTTTATGTGCCAATATGATGATGAGCCAGATTTTGAAACAGTTTGGAGTTCAATATTTGATTTAGACAGCTTAGTAATCTATCGTGCAGAGGGTGACCCCAGAAAAAAGAAATTTGTTACAGATAATCGGTTACATGACCTTATAAGGCGAGGATAATATGCTGAGTATAAATTCCCAATGGATTTTATGTCCTCTTTGTGGGAACAAAACCCGAAACAAAATCAGAGAAGACACAGTTTTGAAAAACTATCCTCTTTACTGCCCGAAATGTAGACAGGAAACTTTAATTGAAGTCGAGAATTTACAAGTAACCGTCATCAAAGAGCCAGACGCACAGACGCAGAGCCGATGAACTTGAGAAAGCTTTCACAGTTCATCGGCTCTGTTACTACTTTTATGCTTGATTTTATTGCCTGTCACAGGGGATAGAAGCTGTTATCTTCATTTTCTGTTCGGCAACAGCTAAACTTCTATGCAAAGGGATTGCCATAAATACTGTAATAAGTGCAGAGAGAACATCGGCAATCGGCTGTGCATATAAAATACCGTTTAATCCCCATATAAATGGAAAAATTAAGATAACGGGAATGAAGCAGATACCTTGTCGGCAAGCTCCAAGAATAAACCCTTCTTTTCCTTTTCCAAGAGCAAGGAATAAAGAGGAATATACCGTGTAGTATCCAAACAGCATAAATGTAATACCGTTTACTCTTAAAGAGGAAGCTCCAATGTGAATCATTTCTGTGTTTCCAGTTGTAAACTGTGAAACAATGGTCGTAGAAAACAGACTGAATAATAAACCTACGATCACACAAAAAATAGTTGACCATAAGATGGAAATTTTGATTGCAGTACGCAGACGATCAAATTTTTTCGCCCCATAACTGTAACCTGCAATCGGTTGAAAACCTTTGATAAAACCAAATACTGTTAAGCTGCCCATAGATATAAGACGGGTAACAACGCCCATTCCCGCTATGGCTGAATCGCCGTAATTACCAGCGGCATTGTTTATTAGAGAGATAGAAATACTTGTTAATAATTGAAATACAAGTGTCGGAACGCCAATTTTGAAAATTTCAGATAGAATTTCTTTAGAAAAGGTACAGTCCTTTATTCTAAACTGAAAAGCACTTTTTTGTCTGAAAATATAAAACAGATACACAAGAGTAGATACTACCTGAGAAATTGCTGTGGCAATAGCAGCTCCTGCAACACCAAAATTAAAAGTGTATATAAATAATGGATCTAACCCGATATTGAGGACTGCACCTAACAACAAGGCACACATTGTAGTTTTTGCTGCTCCTTCACTTGTCACGATATTGTTCATTGTGACATTAAAAACATTGAAAATGCAAGAAACAATGTAAATACCGGCATAGGTAGCCGCATAAGGAAGGACACTTTCTGTTGCACCTAAAAGTCTTAGAATGGGGTTCAAAAAGAGGATTGATAAAACAATCATAATTGCACCGACAACAAGACTGCTATATAGTGCAGTGCTTGCCACTTTGTTTGCCTGATCCTTATTTCTTTGTCCTAACAGTCGAGAAATGTAGGATGCTGCCCCATTGCCAAAAAGTAATCCTAAGCCGACGACTACTTGACCGAGAGGATACACAACCGAGATGGCAGCCATTTGACTTTCGCCTAAGCCACCTACAAAATAGGCATCAACAAGATTGTACAAGGCGTTGATGAGCATACCAATCATTGTTGGAATACCCATAGCTAAAAGGGCTTTTGGAATTGGAGCATTGCCCAATAACTCCAATTTTCTGTTTTGATTGTCCATAGTGTTCTTTCTCCTTTCACTTGACAAATAGAATAAAATATACTACTATAAATTATAGCAGTTGAAACGCAAGTGGTATTCTACTATAATTTATAGTAGTTGTCAAGAGAGTAAAGGAGGAAATTGATATGGCGACCATTGACTTAATTGTTTTGGGAATGTTAAAGAAAGAACCTCTGAGTGCGTATGACCTTCAAAAGTTGGTAGAGTACCGCAATATTTCAAAATGGGTAAAAATTAGTACCCCGTCTATTTATAAAAAGGTTATCCAGTTGGAGGAAAAAGGATATATTTCAAGTCATATAGAAAAAGAGGGTAAAATGCCAGAAAAATCAGTGTATTCTTTAACTGAAAAAGGGAAACAGCAGTTTGAAAAATTGATGCTTGAAATATCCTGTAAGCCGATAAACATTTTTTTGGATTTTAATGCTGTCATTGTAAATCTGGACAGTATGTCCAGAGAAAGACAGCAAGAATGTCTGGATAATATTGAGAGCAGTATGGAGGTATTGAAAAAATATCTGGAAGAAAATATTGCTTTGAAAAAGAGTAAAGAAGATATTCCTGTTACGGGTATGGCAGTTTTACGGCAACAATACACATTGGCAGAGGCAATAGAGGAGTGGATTGCTTCATTAAAAAAAGAAATCAATTCGTAAAAGTGCATGGTAGGAACAAAAGAAATGCTGTTATTTTTTAGTTTGGATTGTAATGAGATTGTAAGAAGTGGTTGCTATACTGAATTTACAAAATAAAAACAGAAATTTGGAGGTTTTAATATGGCAATACTTGAAACAAAAGATTTACGAAAGATATACGGAAGCGGAGAAAACGAAGTCCATGCTTTGGATGGGGTATCCATTTCCGTAGAGGAAGGCGAATTTGTTGCTGTTATCGGTACATCGGGCAGCGGTAAATCTACACTACTCAACATGATTGGTGGGTTAGACCGTCCTACTTCTGGTAGTGTTACTATCCGAGGAAAAGAACTGTTGAAAATGAAAGACGAGGAACTGACGATTTTTAGGCGTCGAAACATTGGCTTTGTTTTTCAGAATTATAATCTGCTTCCTGTTCTTAATGTGTATGAGAACATTGTGTACCCTATTGAGATCGATGGTGGCAAGACCGATACAAGATTTGTAAAAGAGATTATCCATACTCTTGGCTTGGAACAAAAGCTTAAGAATATGCCGAATAATCTTTCAGGTGGTCAGCAGCAGAGGGTTGCGATTGCCCGTGCCCTTGCGACAAAGCCTGCCATTATCCTTGCCGATGAGCCGACTGGAAATTTGGACTCAAAAACAAGTATGGATGTTATTTTGCTGATGCAGTCGATTAGCCGTCAGTTCCACCAAACCACCATTATGATCACGCACAATGAGGAAATCGCTCAAATGGCAGACCGCACAATCCGCATTGAGGATGGCAAGGTTGTTTCGGGAGGTGTCAGATATGCACGCTAACCGAAATAAAAAAGCAGTTAAGCGAGTAGAAAAGGGAATGATGAAAGCAAACCGTATTCGTAACCTGTTTGCGGTGTTTGCGATCGTTCTCACTACATTTATGATTACTACCGTGTTTAGTTTGGGCATTAACTATATGGAAAATATGAAGTTAATGCAGGTGCGTACCGCAGGCACGACCGCTAATGCTTCCCTTGCGATGCCGACAGAAAAGCAGGAACAGCAGATTAAGAATTTGGAATATGTTAAAACCGTCGGTACGCAGTATATGGTCGGCTCGGTTGCCGAGAAGAACGATGAGGGGCGTGATCTTTCTATCGCACTTTCGTATTACGACACTACTGAATGGGATAAACACTATAAAGAAACAATCAAAGATATAGAAGGGAAATATCCCTCAAATGAAAATGAAATTATGCTGTCAAAGGATGCTCTTTCACAGCTTGGAATGAAAGAGCCGAAGCTGAATATGGAAATCCCTCTGTCCTATTATGATAAAAACGGTCAGCAGGAAAAAAATTTCACTTTAAGCGGATGGTTTCATTCCTATACAGGCACGGGAATGGGCTTTGTTTCCGAAGCGTATTGCAAAAATGCAGGCTATACAATGGCAGAGGACGGCGTTCTTTCTTTGTCGTTGAATAAAATGCCTGATGATTTTTATCGTATTCAAAAAGATGTGGAGCTTAACGAAAATCAATCTTTCGGCGGTGCGGTTTCCATGAAATCATCAAGCGGTTCAGTGATTGCAATGGTAATCCTATTGGTATTCTTTATTATTGGCAGCGGGTATCTCCTTATTTACAATGTTTTGTATATATCCATTTCAAATGATACCCGTTTTTACGGTTTGATGAAAACGCTTGGAACAACGCAAAAACAGATTAAATCACTGGTAAAAAATCAGGCAGTTAAGTTTGCTTGCATTGGTATCCCGATTGGTATTTTGTTAGCCACCGCTGTTTCCTTTGGAATTGTTCCATTTGTGTTGAACGAGGGTTTTGAACAGGGCAAGTCGATGATGGATGCCGAAGTGTTTTTCCATCCATCTATCTATATTTTGTCCGTAATCTTTTCAGCAGTAACCGTTTGGATTGCCTGCAATGCTCCTGCAAAAGCGGCTGCAAAAATTTCGCCAATAGAAGCATTGAAGTTTCAGAATTTTGCACCGAAGAAAACAAAAAGCAGAAATTCCACCAATGGTGGCAAGCTGCATGTGATGGCATTTCATAATGTATTCCGTGACAAAAAGCGTGCTGCCCTTGTGTTTATGTCCTTGTTTATGGGAATTACTATGATTTTAGGCGTAAATGGGGTTATAAGCAGTATGTCGGCTGAGAACTTTATTAAGGAATATATGGACTATAACTTTGAATACACTGATATTCAGTTTGAGCAGTATGAACAGCTCAATAAAGAAGTACCGCAGTTTGACGAACACTTTGTAGAACAAATCAAGCAGCTTGACGGTATTAAAAATATAGATGTTCAAAAAACAGTCTGGGCAGGTATTGACTTTAATGAAAACGATTTAGAAGGCTTTATGAAAATCAAATATGAGGACAGCAAATATAAAGCAAAGGGGCAGTCCTATGAACAGACGATAGAAACACTGAAAGGGTACGCTGAATCTGGTGACTATGGCTGCTATATTACAACGCTTCCAGACGACAGGGTACTGGAAGAATACAATGCAGAGCATCCTGATACGCCTATTGACATGGAAGCATTTAAGCGTGGCGAAACAGCGATTGCAGGAAAAGATACCGAATATAACGCTCCTAATACCGCTTTAGTGGGTGAAACATTGACACTAACTGCCGACAGTACAGACGGCAAGGCAACTGATTTCAAAATTGGCGGAGCTTTTTACTATGACGATTATGATAATACTCTTTCAGAAGGTATTGGCAGACGCAAAGAAATAAATATGGTGCCAGATGTTATCTTTGTCAGCGAAGCGGGTATGGAACGCCTGACAAAAGAACCAATAATTTCCGCAATCGGCGTTGACATTAAGAATTTCAACGATTTAGAGCGAATTGACAGCGAATTACAGGCGATCAACAGTACCTTGACCACATCGGAGTGGCAGCTGAAATCTTCCGTGAATCAGAAAGAACTATATAACCAGATGAACTACTCTTTGAGCTTGCTGGGAAACGGTGCTGCAATTCTGCTCATTGTCATCGGCTTGATTAACTTTGTAAATGTTATGTTGACGGGTGTGGTGGCAAGGAAAAATGAATTTGCCATTATGGAAAGTATCGGAACAACGAAAAAGCAGATCAGGAAGATATTGACCTTAGAAGGCGGTATTTATGCTCTGATTTCTACTCTGCTGATTATGACTTTTGGTAATGCGTTCCTAATGTTGGTGGCAGATGCAGTTCCGCATATGGCAAACTATGCAGTATTTAAATACCCTGTTGCACTTGTCATCGGTTTGATCGCAGCAATCTTTGTAATTTGCTTAAGCGTTCCTGCCATTGTTTACAAGGCAACTTCTGATGAAACGGTCATTGAAAGACTGCACAATTTTGATAGTTAAATGAGGTTGTGGGACGGACGCAGCATTGCTGCGTCTGTTCCTGCAATTTTGTATATTGAGGAAGGTGGTGCGTTTTGCGGCTATGGCAAATATTTTTCTACTTGAAGATGACAAAATTCTGAGCAAGGGTATTTCTATCGCCCTAAAAAAAGACGAGCATATGGTCACAGCAGTCTATGGGTATTTGGAAGCATTGAAGCAATACCAAAAACAAAAGTATGATTTGTTTCTGCTTGATATTAACCTGCCTGACGGCAATGGTTTGGAATTTTGTGAAAAAATTCGTGAAACATCGGAAACACCCGTATTATTTCTAACTGCTAATGATACGGAAGAAGATATGTTGGAAGGGTTTGGCGTGGGTTGTGATGATTATATATCAAAGCCTTTTTCTATCGAAGTTTTACGGAAAAAAGTATTGGCAGTTCTAAAACGAAGTGGCGTAGGAAAATTTCGTATGAAATACAGAGATTTAGAGTTAGATAAAGAAAAGTGTCTTGTTTTGATGAAGGGACAGGAAATACATTTGACCTCAACAGAATACAAATTGCTCCTTTATCTAATGGAAAACAGGGGAAGGGTTGTTACAAAGGCAATGCTTTTGGAACAGCTTTGGGATATAGATGGAAACTTTGTTGATGATAATACCGTGCGTGTGAATATTAAGCGGCTAAGGCAGAAACTGAATGATGAAAAGCAGGAATACATTGTAACAGTTTTTGGCATGGGCTACTCTTTTGGAGAATGACGATGAAGCATTTTGTGATTTATAGAAAACTGATTTTAATTATAGGTACTGCTACGGCGGTGGTATCTGTTGGTGTGTTCTTTTTTATGGAGGACATCCTTTTCCGTACGCTTTTTATCTCTTTTGCATTTGTATTTTTTGGGGGTCTGTTGTTCCTGCTGGACTTTCTGCACAACCGCTATAATGATAATCTGTTAGAGGAGATTACGCTGCTCATTGAAGCATTGGTAGAACAGCAGGAACGGACGGTCTTTTCAGAAGCTGAGGATACCCTGACCGCACGGCTGCAGCATCAACTTCTAAAACTCCGCAATATTTTAAAGGCACAGAATCAAATGCTGACACAGGAGAAAGAACAGATTAAAACTTTAATCTCCGATATTTCGCATCAAATTAAAACGCCCGTAGCAGCGGCAAACACCTTTGCACAGTTATTAGGTGATACAGGGTTATCCGATGAGGAGAGAAGGGAATATATTGCCACCTTGCAGATGTCCCTTGAAAAGCTGACTTTTTTGACAAACAGTTTGATTAAAATGTCCCGTTTGGAAAGTGGCATTATCCGATTAAAACCTGAACAAAGCAGTTTAAATGATATTGTTATGCAAGCGGTAAAAACGGTTTATGCCAAAGCAAGGGATAAAAATATTACGATTACCTTTGATTGTGGGCAGACCTTTGAAGCCCTGCTTGATTTTAACTGGACGGCAGAAGCTGTTACCAATGTACTTGACAATGCTGTGAAATATACACCAAGCGGAGGAGTTGTGGACTTGAAAATCACCGAATATCCATCGTATTTGCGATTGGATGTATCCGATAACGGAATTGGCATTCCTGAAGAAGAACAGGCAAAAATCTTCGGCAGATTTTACCGTGGAAAGCAGTCAGCAGGAGTTGACGGTGTAGGGATCGGTTTATATCTTACCCGTGATATTGTGAATAAGCAGAACGGGTATATCAAGGTGGCATCCGATGAAAAAGGTACGATATTTTCTTTATTCTTGAAAAAAGTTTAGAGAATAATAGTAATTCCAGATAAGTGTACGATATGAATTTGTCAAGATAGTAAATATAAAATAGAAAGATTAAATAAAACATGATAAATGGAGATGGATAATTTATGATTTCAGAATGGATAATTTGCCCGATTTGTGGCAACAAAACCCGTGATAGAGTTAGAGAAGATACTGTTTTAAAGAATTATCCTCTTTACTGTCCGAAATGTAAGAAAGAAACTTTAATAAATGCAAAGAAATTACATATAACCGTCATCAAAGAGCCAGACGCATAGACGCAGAGCCGATGAACTTGTGAGATAACCTCATAAGTCATCGGCTCTTTTTTTACATGAATATAGAATTTGACAAGTCCGCCAAATAAAAAAAACGGTGTTTTGGTGGGCAATTTTGTCATGCTCAGATGGCTATTTTATCCCTCCAGACCTGTTTCAAGTTTGGAGGGATTTCTTATGTGTTGGTCTGATAACACTGTGCTGCTGATTTTAAGCAGCAGTTATTTACATACCGTTCGATAGAGATGAGAATAATCTGTTAAAAAAATTCTTATCTCCATTTGGGGAAATTATGTTCCAAAAGTAGATGTTAAATATCTATATAATAGAATTGTTATTTCTTATAACCGTAAGGGTTTGACAGCCTTTGCGGTTTTTCTTTTGTCGTTTTTTGTTGAATTAAGGCGTAAGCCTGTTTGGGGCGTAGGGTGTTGTTCTCCGCCGATCAATCTGAAATTTCAAAAATTCAGATTGATTGGAGGAACAAAGAATGAATGAAAAACATCCTAACCGAAAAAAGGACAAGCATAACCCTTATACGCTGATGATTGTAGAGGGCAGATATTACCTCTCTTTTAAAGATGGGCGGGGTGTTATGCAAAATATTGAAATAGAGAAAGTGCTGTATGACCTGTTTAACCGTTTTGAGCTTGAGGATATTTCCTATCTTAATCGGGTGAGCAGGCACATTGAACACTCCGAGTTGACAGAAAACTCCTTGAATGACCGAGTTTTTTATAAGGAAGAAAGTCTTGAGGAAACCGTTTCAAGGTGCATCGAATACGAACTGCTACATAAGGCAATATCAAAACTGCCCGAAACACAAAGACGCAGGCTGCTGTTGTACTTTTTCGGAGAGTTGTCCTATGAGCAGATTGCCAAGTTGGAGGGATGCACCAAAATGGCGGTTAAAGGAAGCGTTGACATTGCACTAAAGAAGTTAAAAAAACTTTTTGAAAAATTTTAATTTTAGCCTATACGAAACCGCTTTTAAGTGAGCAAACAGGTGAGAGGGATTAAATTCCTTCCACCTGTTTTGCTTTGTGTGGCGAAAACGGGAGTGATCCTTGACAACCGAATGTCCATTCATCAAATGCTTCTTCTTTTAGTTCTTATTAAAGAAAGTGGGATTGCTTAAAACGATAAAATTCATAGTTGTAGACTTGAGATTGATAATTTGACTATTTATAATATAAAAGGAATAAGAAGAATTAAAAAATTGTCTAAAAATTGACTTTTATGTGATATGAAATGCTTAATCTTACCGATAAGGAGTGAAAACCAGTGAGAGAGAAATATAAAATCTTAATTGTTGATGATGAACAGTCCATTTTAGATATGTTGAAATTACAACTCGAATTTGAGGGATATACTGTTTACATTGCCAGTAACGCAAAAGAGGCTTTAGATAAATTGTCCTACTCGCCAGATATAATTTTACTGGACATCAATATGGCTGGTATGAATGGCTTGGACTTATGTGTATCTATTCGTGATTTTATCTCTTGTCCGATTATTTTTCTTACTGCCAGAGTATCAGAACAGGATAAAATCAATGGACTTATGGCTGGCGGAGATGATTATATTACAAAGCCTTTTTCAGTAAATGAATTGTTGGCAAGAATTTCTGCACACTTACGGCGTGAACAAAGAAGTCATAATAAGACAAAAAGCAAATTTTCAGAAGAACTTGTTATTGACTATTCGGATAGAAGCCTTTACATCAAAGGAAACAAAATTGAATTATCAAATAAAGAATTTGAAATTATACAATTACTATCTTCAAATGCAGGACAGGTTTTTGACAGAGAAAAAATTTATGAATGTATATGGGGCATTGACGGCAATGGAGATAGCGTTGTTATTAAAGAACACATACGAAAAATAAGACTGAAATTTAGTGAATTTACGGATAAAGCATATATTACTACGGTTTGGGGAGTTGGATATAAATGGGAAAAATAAAAGAAACTTTTCAAAAAATGTCATTAAAAAAATCTCTCTTAGTATTAGCGGTGCTCTGTCTTAGTCTGGTTGGTGTACTTTCGATTGCTACAATATTGAAATGTTCAGATATTAGGCAGGAAATACTTGATACCAGACCTATTATTATTACTGGATATACAACGGATAATATAAATGAACATAATACGGAAACAGAAAGCGGAATGATCGTTACACCAAAGATATATACGCATGGAGAACTTTCAAAAGAAAATCAAGTATATTATTGGTGTATTACTATTCTTATGGTGTCATTACCCATTGCTTATATTGTAATTGCCTCTTTTATGGTAGCGAAATTATATTACAAATGGAAATTACAGATACCGCTTGAGCATCTGAAAAATGGTATGGATCATATTTCGCAGCAGGATTTAGATTTTCGGATACAGTATTCGTCTAATGATGAACTGGGGCAGCTATGTGATACATTTGAACACATGAAGAATGAGATTTATAAAAGCAATCGTAAAATGTGGGATATGTTACAGGAGAGAAAAGCTCTGACGGCTTCTGTTTCACATGATTTAAGAACACCGATCACAGTTATCAATGGCTATCTTGAGTATTTGGAAAAATCAATGGAAAGAGAAACTCTTACAAATGAAACCTTACAGATAACCATTAAAAATATGACAGAAGCTGCCGATAGATTAAAACGGTATGTAGAGTGTGTAAAAGATATACAAAAAATAGAGGATATTGAAATTCGACAAGAGAACTGCAATTTGAAAGAACTTATTTCCAATGTAGCAAGAGAGTTTTCTATCTTAGCAACGCAGAAAGACAAGGAGCTTGTCATACAAGATTTTTCAAAGTCTGTTTGCATATCAACGGATAAGGCTATGTTGTTAAAAATTTTAGAGAATATTTTTGATAACGCACTCCGTTTCTCACATGAAAAAATTATCTTTTCAATCGAAGAAAAAAGGGAATATTTGTATTTTTCCATGCAGGACGACGGAATAGGGTTTACAATAGAAGAATTAAAATCTGCAACTTCTTTCTTTTTCAGCTCATCTACAAACGGTGGAAACTTTGGTATAGGTTTATCAATTTGTAAAATACTTTGCGAAAAATTGGGTGGGGATATGTGTTTAGATAATACCTCCGAACACGGAGCTATTATTACCATTCGGATAAAAAAATAGTTAAAAACTTTTCTGAAAATTGACTTTTATATGAAATAATCTCCTTGCAGAAGATGTAAGGAGGTTTTTTGTTATGGAAATTAAGATTAAACATTTGAATAAAAATTATGGGAAACAATGTGCCTTAAAGGATATATCATTACATATCCCTGTCGGTATGTATGGTCTGTTGGGTGAAAATGGAGCTGGCAAGACAACGCTTATGCGTATATTGGCTACATTGTTAGAGCCGACAACGGGAACAGTTGAACTCAATGGAATTGATATAAAAAGAAAAAAAGAAATTAGAAAAATAATTGGCTATCTCCCACAGGAATTTTCTATATATCCTAATATGTCGGTTTATTCTGCTTTAGATTATCTTGGAATTTTAGCGGAACTTCCAAAGGATATTCGTAAAAGCCGTATCAATGAGCTTTTAAAGCAAGTGAATTTAGAGCAAGAGAAAAATAAGCGATTTAAAAATTTATCTGGTGGTATGAAACGCCGTTTTGGTATTGCACAGGCATTATTAAGTAATCCTCAGATTTTAATTATTGATGAGCCAACGGCGGGACTTGACCCAGAAGAAAGATTACGCTTCTACAATCTTCTTTCTGAATTGGCAATAGAAAGAATTATTTTATTATCTACACATATAGCAAGTGATATTGAAGCCACCTGCTCTAAAGTAGCTGTTTTATCTGCTGGAACTGTTATTTTTGAAGGAAAAATAGAGAACTTGTTACAACTTGGAGCTGGAAAAGTCTATACCACTACGATTATGCAAAATGAATTAAATCAGTTTAAAAAGAAATACCGTATTATCAGTATTCATCAAAATGGAATAAATGTATCTTGCCGTTTTTTAGCAAACACTTCTCCAGAAAAGGATTGGGTTTCTTGTCAACCTACGATAGAGGACAGTTATATGTATCTTTTATCAAGTTTTAAGCAGGGGGTGGAATAAATGCTATTTATCAAGGAATTAAAAAAGATTTGTTTTAGCTTTGTATATGTACTGTTTATTGGGCTGTTGCTTTTTAGTTGGCATGAAAATTTTTACGGTGTAACAACAAAAGAAATAACTGGTTCGCAAGGAAATGATGTATCTATTTCTTCCGGGCTGACTGGTGGTTCGATTTTAGAAAAACCAGAAAAAGATAAAGAAAGCTATGGAATGAAAAATAAAGAAGTACCAGATAAAATTATGTGCGGTGGTACTGACAAGCTGATTATGGAATATCTTGCAAATTCCTATGCGACATATCCTTTCGGTTATTATAAGGAAGTAGTTTTAAATGAGAACGAGCAAAAAGAGATTTTAAATATAATCAAAGAAATAACAGGCTTAAATGAACAGCAGATCAATCATCTTCCAGATGATTATTTCCCTGCTGTAAATGGAAATGTTATTCATTTTGGCAGTAACGGAACACAAAGTGAAAATGGAACTTTTACATTTGAAATGGGAAATGAAGAACACCCAACTGAAAATACTGATTATACAAAACAATTTGTAGCACAAGTTTCTTATGAGGAATTTCAAGATCTTATGAAAAAAGCAGAAAGTATCATTGGAAAAGGGTCTGGCTATTCTATGGAAAACTTATTGCAATACTACGGTCTATCAGAAATGAGCTATGAAGAAGCAATGAATGAATATGAAAAAACGATTTACGATGATAAGGTTTCTTCCGCTTTTGCAAGATTGTTTTGTGATTATATGACAAGGGGCTTAGGCTTATATCCCGTGTTCTTAGTAGTTATCTTCTGGCTAAAGGATAGACGAAATCGTATGAATGAGTTGATTGACTGTAAACAGGTTGGAACTGCAAAACTTATTACGGTTCGTTTCCTGGCAATGCTTGTAGCTGTTATGATACCGATAGCTGTTTTGAGCTTTGAGTCGTTAATCCCATTGATTGAATTTTCCGCTGATACTGGTATTGCAATAGATGTGTTTGCTTTTTTGAAATATATTGTTTGGTGGCTATTGCCAACAGCAATGATTGTTACTTCCTTAGGAATGTTTTTGACGATTTTAACATCTACTCCGATAGCGATTTTAATACAATTTGCGTGGTGGTTTATTGATACTTCTATGACAGCATTATCGGGCGATACAAAAATATTCACGCTGATGATACGACATAATTTATTACGGGGTTCAGAACTTATCCATCAAGATTTTATTTTGATTTGTTTGAATAGAGGATTGCTTGTGATTTTGTCTTTGCTATTGGTAGTCGTATCTGTCGCAATATATAACAAGAAAAGAGGTGGAAAGTTAAATTATGGTTTCTACTTGCAAAAACATTTTGGATTTTTTAAGAATAGATTTACCACTCACATTCAAAAATAGCTTATTACTGGCGGTTGCTTATATACTCTTTATTCCGGTTATAAGAGGAATTTCTAATTTAGATAACATTCATTCCGCAGATGTATTGGGGCAATCTTTGGCTCTGATTGGAATATTGCTTTTAATTCCTATAACGAAACAAGAATTGGAGGTTGTGGTAAAAGAGATCGTTTATACAAAAGCATGGTCATATAGAAA
>OGRC01001403.1_pt1 | contig 15950 bp, 9 predicted proteins | sample 1553431 | NCBI WGS metagenome assembly OGRC01 (sample SAMEA2580064, study PRJEB22360) | human gut metagenome | biome: human gut; feature: human-associated habitat; material: faeces | place: Denmark | collected 2008/2010
ATTATCCATATTCTCCTTAACCATTTGAAACCTCATTGCTTCCTGTTATGTTTCATAGTTACACCATATGGCATCATGAATTCCTCATTATGTTTTATCTTATTCGTATTTGGTATATATATCTTTTTTTGTTTGTATTATATGTTTTAATTTACTATGCAATAATGATTTATGCAAAATAGAATTGTTTGTTTTATAATATGTTTCTTTTATATGTTGTAAATATAATTATATTTTATTTAATGGATTTTTTTAAGATTTTAAATCTATTATCATCCACCTTTTATATTACGACACAATTATCGATTTACATATACTGTTTTGTACCTAAACAGACAACACAAAGACAATACAAAAGACGATATATTATTGTATATTAGTTGATTACAATAATAAAAGGCGGTTTGGACAGGACCCGGAGAACCAGTTGTGCACGGACGACTTTGCCGGGCATTGGGCTCATAATGCGAACTTGTCAGTGAAAGCAATTATGGGAATGGCTGGTTACAGCGAGATGGCTAAAATGTTAGGATTTAATGATATAGCAGATAAGTATGCTACTATAGCCCAGAAAATGGCAGTCAAATGGGAGGAAATGGCAAATGAAGGAGATCATTATCGTCTGGCCTTTGACCGTGAAGACACTTGGAGTCAGAAATATAACATGATCTGGGATAAGATGTGGAATCTGAATCTCTTCCCTAATAATGTAATCGGCAAAGAAATCAACTATTATTTAACGAAACAGAATCCTTATGGATTACCATTGGATTCTCGGAAAGATTACACAAAATCCGATTGGATAATGTGGACGGCAGCTATGTCTTCTGACCAAATAACTTTTGAAAAGTTTGTAGATCCTCTTTATAAATATGTCAATGAAACAATTTCCCGTGTTCCAATTAGTGACTGGTATGATACAAAAACTAATCAGATGACTGGGTTTAAGGCTCGTTCGGTGATTGGAGGACATTGGATGAAGGTATTAACAGATAAAATGTTGAATAATCAATAATTCTAATCTAATTTATTATGAAATGTAAAACTGTAAAAAGTGAATTTGGGAGAATTCAATGTATTCTGCTGGCTCTATTTACACTTTGTTTCGCAAGTTGCAGAGATGAAGAAGAAAAGCAAATAGAACCGTACGACCCTAGTAAACCAGTAGAAATTACCGATTTCACTCCAGACTCTGGTGGTGGAGATACTTACATTGTTGTATATGGTAAGAACTTTGGAACTGATACATCATTATTGAAGCTAACAGTTGGTGGAAAACCTGCTAAAGTTATTAGTGTTCTTGGTGATTATATGTATGCTATTGTTCCTCAGAAAGCTTTTAAAGGCAATTTTGTGCTAACCGTTGGTAAAGGAGAAGATGCACAAACAGTAGAGGCTGAAAAGCAGTTTGATTACAAAAGACAATTAGTTGTATCTAATCTCTGCGGAGAAACGGATGATAAAGGTCATTATGAAATAAAGAATGGTCCATTTGATGATTGTGGCGGTATTGATGAGCCAACTTGGTTTTCATTTGATCCTGAGAATAAACATATTCTTTATTTAGCGCAAGACGAGGGAAGTAAACCTATTCGTGTGCTTGACCTAAAGAATCAAAGGATTTACTCTAATACCCAGTTCAGCATTGAACGTCCACGTACTATTACATGGACTTTAGGAAAGGATGGGATAAGAGATACGATGATTATTGCTAGTGATAGGGGAGGCGATCGTGATGTTAATAACTGGTATTTAGTGCGTGATAGAAGTAAACCGGTTCATGAGGCTTTCAATGTAACTCCTCAGCCACTGATGGAAGGTAAAAATTGTAATGGTTCTGCTATTCATCCAGTAAATGGAGAGTTATATTACAATTCTTTTGCACTAGGTGACGTATTTAGATTCGACTATAGAAATGCTTGGGATCCAGATAGAAAGGTTTTTGACTATACAAAACGGGAGAAACTCTTCTCTATACAAGATGTAAACTGGGAATTTAATATGGTAATTCATCCAACAGGACGTTATGCTTATATTGTAGTTGTCAATAAACACTATATTATGCGGACTGACTATGATAATGTTAGAAAGAAATTTGGGGTACCTTATTTGTTTTGTGGTTCAGTAGGGAATGCTGCTTGGGAGGACGGAACAGGTGACAAGGCTCGTTTAAATACTCCTTATCAAGGAGTGTTTGTTAAGAATAAGAAATATGTCGAAAACAATAACGAGGATGAATATGACTTCTATTTTACAGATAGAATGAATCATTGTATTCGCATTCTGTCACCAGAGGGAAGTGTTACTACATTTGCTGGTCGAGGTAGTTCGGCTTTGAATTCTAACCCATATGGATATGTAAACGGTGCATTACGTGAAAAAGCTCGTTTCGACCGTCCTTCAGCATTAGCTTACGATGAAGAAACAGAAACCTTTTATATCGGTGACTGGATGAATCATCGCATTCGTAAAATCGCTTTAGAAGAAGGAGATGAAACAAGTGAAGAGGTCAATAATTAATTTATGATAAACACATGGAAATAAAAAAGATCCTGATAATGTTTGTACTGTTGCTTAGTTGTATTTTAGGGGCTCAAGCACAGGAATCGATTGTTGTAACAGGAGTTGTTACAGATAAAAATAAGGAACCATTAGTCGGCGTTAATATAACGGTCGGTGATATGGTAGGATTAGGAACTATTACCGATATTAATGGTAAATATAAGATTAAAATGGAACCTTATCATCGGTTAATATTTTCTTATATAGGTTTTGACAAGGTAGAAGTATTAGTAAAAGAACAACGGGTTATCAATGTCGCTATGCAAGAATCAGAAGCTAGTGTTATTGATGAAGTCGTAATCACGGGTACCGGTGCACAAAAGAAGTTAACGGTAACAGGTGCTGTTACTAATGTTAATGTTGCTGATTTAAAGGTTAATCCTACAGGTAGTATTTCTAATGCATTGGCAGGAAATGTGGCTGGTGTATTAGCTAAACTTCTGGTCAACCCGGACAAAATTCATCAGAGTTTTGGATTCGTGGTATATCTACATTTGGAGCTAGTAATGCGGCTTTAGTATTAGTGGATGGTTTTGAACGTAATTTGGATGAGATTAATATTGAAGATATTGAAACTTTTGTTGTTTTAAAAGATGCCTCAACTACAGCTATTTATGGTTCACGCGGTGCAAACGGAGTAATTCTGATTACTACGAAGCATGGTAAGGCAGGCAAAATCAATATTGATGCAAAAGTTGAGACAACGTATAATACTCGCACTATTACTCCTGATTTTGTAAATGGGTATAACTATGCTTCTATGATTAATGAAGCGCGTATCACACGTGCTCAGGAGCCTCTTTATCAACCATATGAATTGGAAATATTGAGATTAGGATTAGATCCGGATTTATATCCTAATGTAAATTGGAAGGATGTATTGATGAAAGATGGTGCAATGACTTACCGGGGCACAGTGAATATGAATGGTGGTGGTGCTACAGCTCGTTATTTTGTTTCTGCCAGCTACATTGAAGAACAAGGTATGTATAAAACGGATGAAAATTTAAGGAAAGATTATGATACGAATGCGAATGCTAAAAGATGGAACTACCGTTTAAATACTGATATTGACATTACTAAGAGCACTTTATTGAAAGTTGGTGTTTCCGGTTCATTGAAGAAAGTTAATGAACCGGGATTAGGTGGAGATATATGGCATTCAATTATGGGACAGACACCTATATCTATTCCATTAGTGTATTCTAATGGTTATATACCGGCTTATGGAACAGGTAATCAGACCAACCCTTGGGTACTCGCTACGCAAACTGGCTATAATGAAGTTTGGGAGAATAAAATTCAAACAAACGTGACTCTTGAACAAAAGTTGGATTTCATAACCAAAGGACTTAGCTTTGTGGGACGTTTTGGTTATGATACTAATAATAAAAATAACATCAAACACGAAAAATGGCCTGAACAATGGAAGGCTCAACGTTTCCGCGATGAGAACGGAGAACTTGTTTTTGAACGTATTTCAACGGAACAAAAGATGAGAATTTCCAGTGGAGCATCAGGTGAGAGACTGGAATTCTTTGAGGCCATTTTGCAATATGATCGTGGTTTTAAAGAACATCATTTAGGTGGAACATTGAAATATAATCAAGATTCTAAAATAATGACTGTAAACATTGGAGACGATATAAAGAAGAGTATTCCTCGCCGTCACCAAGGTTTAGCTGGGCGTGTAAGTTACAATTGGAATTATCGTTATTTTGCCGATTTTAATTTTGGATATAGTGGCTCTGAAAATTTTGCAACAGGTCATCAATTCGGATTTTTTCCTGCTTTTTCTGTAGCATGGAACATCGCGGAGGAACCCATCATAAAGAAGAGTCTGAAATGGATGAATATGTTTAAACTACGTTATTCTTATGGAAAGGTGGGGAATGATAATTTTGGCGATAACGTCAGGTTCCCTTATATGTATACAATTGGTAGTGGTGGTGGTTATCAGTGGGCTGATTATAACTATGATAAAAACTTTGGAGGGAAGATATACACAGATTTAGCTTCCAATAATGTAACATGGGAGATTGCAACCAAGCATGATATCGGTGTAGACTTGTCTTTATTCAATGATAAATTTACAGCTACTATTGATTATTTTCATGAGCAACGTGATGGTATTTATATGACACGCGACCATCTGTCTTCTATGATCGGTTTAAATGGAAAGAGGCCAAAAGCGAACGTCGGAAGTGTTCTTTCTGAAGGTTTTGATGGAAACTTTGCTTATAAACAAAAAGTAGGTGATGTTAATTTAACGATTCGTGGTAATATGACTTACAGTAAGAATGAAATTCTGGAAAGAGACGAAGCATACAATGTTTATGAATACCAAATGGATGAAGGGCACCGTGTGGATCAAGCCAAGGGGTTAATAGCTTTAGGATTATTCAAGGATTATGATGATATTCGTAATAGTCCAAGACAAGATTTTGGGAGTGTACAACCCGGTGATATCAAATATAAAGATGTTAATGGCGATGGTGTGATCAATGATGGAGACCGTGTTGCTATTGGTGCAACTACAAAACCAAACTTAATTTATGGTATGGGTATTTCGGCGCAATGGAAAGGCTTGGACGTAAATTTGCATTTTCAGGGAGCAGGCAAATCGACATTTTTTATTGATGGTCCTTCCGTATATGCATTTAGCAGTGGGACATGGGGAAATATTTTGAGTGATCTTGTTGAGAATCGTTGGATTGATTCTAGTATATCCAATAATCCGGCTACAGAGAATCCTAATGCTTCTTATCCTCGTTTGAGCTATGGAGGTAGTGGCAATAATTTTCGTCAATCTACTTATTGGCTGCGTAATGGTTCCTATTTACGTTTGAAGACATTGGAAATTGGTTATTCTTTGCCTAAATCAATGGTAAATAAGATTCATTTTAATAGCATGCGACTTTTCTTTATAGGAACGAATCTGTTAACTTTCTCTAGCTTTAAGCTTTGGGATCCTGAGTTGGGAAGTTCTAATGGGGAGAAATATCCACTGGCTAAGATGTTTACTTTGGGATTGAGTGTTAACTTGTAATTTGAAAAACGAAATAATAATGAAAAAGAAATATATTCTTTTGTCTGCAGTATTGGGGTTGGGATTAGGTTTAAGTTCCTGTTCCGATTATTTGAATGTGGATAAGTTTTTTAAAGATCGTATGTCTTTAGAAGATGTTTTTAAGAGTGAAGACTATTCAGAAGAATGGCTTGCCAATGCTTATTCTTATCTGACTGGATCGAATGCGGATGTTGCTAGTAAAGGACATACTCCTTTCTGTTTTGCTGATGATATGTACTTTGGCGATCGTGACGACTTCTACAAGCGGCTGAAAAACGGGGAATATGGTGAAGGGGATCAGCAAGGTTCCTGGGGAGCTTGTTATTCCGGTATTCGCCAAGCATCTATTTTTATTCAGAATATAGATATAAATGAAGAGTTTACACCGGAGGAAATTGCCGACTATAAAGCGCAAGCTCGTTTTGTGAGAGCTTATTATTACTGGTTGCTATTGCGTAAATATGGACCTGTACCTTTGTTACCGGAAGAAGGGCTTGATTATACTGAAAGTTATGATGCACTATCTCAGTCGCGAAATACTTACGATGAATGTGCTAATTATATTGCCAGTGAGATGGTGTTAGCTGCTAAGGATTTACCACTAGCACGTGGTCCGTTGTCAATAGCTCGTCCTACTCGTGGAGCGGCATTGGCTGCTCGTGCGAAAGTTTTGTTGTATGCTGCGAGTCCGATTAATAATCCACGTCCCGCTGATACGGAGAAATTTACAGATATGGTAGATGATAATGGAAAATGTTTAATTGCTCAAGAGTATGATGAAAGTAAATGGGCTAGAGCTGCAGCAGCTGCCCGTGATGTAATTGAGTTGAATCAATATGAACTTTATCATGCAGGTATTCGTGAGACGGAAGCTCCAGGTTTCCCAAAGACTATTATCCCACCAGCTGATGGTAATTTTTCTGAGAAAGAATGGCCGAATGGATGGAAAAACATTGACCCATTTGAATCATATCGATCTATATTTAATGGGCAACTGGCTGCTGAAAATAATCCGGAACTTATTTTTACTCGTGGACAGAATCAGAGTACGGAGGGGATCAATGTTTTGGTAGGACACCAATTACCGCGCTTTACAAGTGGTTGGAATACCCACGGATTAACGCAAAAGCAATGTGATGCTTACTATCTGAATGATGGTACAAATTGTCCGGGTAAGGAGCGTGAACTGAATCTGCCGGGACGTAGCGATATGCGTGAACGTCCTACAGGGTTCGTAACAAAAGAAGATGTAGAGGCAGGACGTTATAAACCCTTGGCAGAAGGCGTTTCTCTTCAATACGCCAATCGTGAGCCACGGTTTTATGCTTCGGTTGCATATAGTGGGTCTGTATGGTATTTCTTGAAAGCTGATAAAGAAGATAATAAAGGTCCTAAACAGATATTCAATTATCGTGGTGGAGGGAATGGATATACCAATACTATGTTCTGGCTGCGTACTGGTATTGGTGTGATGAAGTTTGTCCATCCAGATGATGCAAATGATAATAACAGCAATGATAATGGATGGACGCATATTCGTAAGAAAGCAGAACCTGCTATCCGTTATGCAGAAGTGTTGTTAATTTATGCGGAAGCTTTGAATGAATTGGCTGGCAGCTATAACGTTGCTTCATGGGATGAAATGCAAACTTACTCTCTCACTCGGACAGAAGATGAGTTAAAGAAAGGAATTCAACCAATACGTATTCGTGCGGGTCTTCCTGATTATACTCAGGAAGAATATGGAGATCCTGCCAAGTTCCGTGAGAAATTGAAGCGTGAGCGTCAGATTGAATTGATGGGTGAAGGTCATCGTTATTACGATTTGCGTCGTTGGAAAGATGCTCCTGTTGAAGAGGCATTGCCAATATATGGATGCAATACTCTAATGACTGAGCAGCAAAGAGATTTATTTCACACCCCAGTTGTTGTACCTTCATTACCTACGACCTTCTCTCGTAAAATGTATTTTTGGCCTATTTCTCATGATGAATTGAAGAAGAATAAGCGTTTGACTCAGAATCCTGGTTGGACTTATAATGATTAATTCTAAATATAATATCATATGAAAAAGATATATAACTATTTGTTAATGATAGTTTGTCTGTTAATAATCTGTTCTTGTAACGATGAGTGGAAGGACGAACAATATAATCAGTATATTTCCTTTAAAGCTCCAGTGGATAGCAAAGGATGTACTCAGATCAACGTTAGGTATAAGAAAGATGGTAAGACAAGCTATAAATTGCCTGTGATTGTCAGTGGATCGACTATGAATGAAAAAGATTTGAATATTCATTTTGCTGTCGATCCGGATACTCTTGATATTTTCAATATTGAACGGTTCAATACACGTACGGAACTTTTTTATGAGGAGTTGCCATCAGAATATTATAGTTTTTCAGAAACATTGCAAATCCCTGCTGGCGATTGTGTAGGGCTGCTAGATGTTGATTTTTCACTTAAGGATCTGGATATGGTGGAGAAATGGATTTTGCCTATTACTGTAACTGATGATCCTTCATATAATTATCAGTCTAACCTGCGTAAGCATTATCGTAAAGCGTTATTGAGAATAATGCCGTTTAATGATTTTTCAGGTTCGTATAGTACGACTGCTATGAAGACTTATTTTTATGATTCTGATAAAAATGAGACAGTTGGAGATGCTATGGTCGCTAATACTCGTACTGCTTATGTTGTGAACGATAGTACAGTGTTTTTTTATGCCGGCTTAATGGATGAAGATTTGGAAAGGAGCAAGAGACGTCTGTATAAGATTTATGTGAAGTTCAATGCAGATAAATCACTGACTTTAGAAGCGGATAATGACGATATTAAGTTTGAAGTGCCTGATGGTACTACGCCAATTTATTCGACAACAAAGAATATGGATGCTACCCGGCCTTATATCGAGCATCGTTATACAACTTTACGATTGACCTATTTGTTCAATGATATCACTTCGGCTCCAGTTCCCATTCGATATAAAGTGACTGGTACTTTATTGCTTGAACGTAAAATTAATCTTCAGATTCCAGATGAAGATCAGGCTATTGAGTGGTAATAATTTGATGTGTGATTAAAATAGAAAGAGACTGAACTCAGAAGTATATTTTGAGTCAGTCTCTTTCCATTTTTATGTATTTAGCTTGTACTGCTCCATATTTGAGAAGACAATGCACATGCGGAATGAGAACGTTGGGCGCATGCGAACTTTGTTCTGCCTAAACATCCGAAAAAATGAAAGAAGGACAGATGAAGAGTAGATTGATCTTGAGGTATCTATGGCAGTAGATGAGATGTTATGATGTAACTGCCAATTGAAATTATTTAATATCGCCCCTGGTTCTTTAGAAATCAGGGGCGATATTAGTTATAGCAGGAACGATACTCATTGTGAGTATCTGTATCTTATTGGGATGCTCCCATTGTAGAATATGTCATACTGCCGATTTTACCATCATTACTCAATATTTCGGCTTGGATAATTAATGGGGTGGAATATTGATTGTTATAACACTCGATGACCACTTTTCCGTTATTGTCTGTCTGCACAGACGGATTCCAGTAAAGCGTCCGTCTTTTGTCAACCTGATCTTTATATAATTCTTTGTCCGGATAAGCGGGAGAATAATATTCTAATGCCGGAGTATACCCCTGTATCATCGTTTGACGGGTTCCAAGAGCGGCTGTCTCATGCTTATTCAAAACGTTATGTCTGGGTAGTGGAATCAGATAAAAGATGCTATATTTATCTAATTCCGATATATTCACATCGTTTGAGTTAGAAAGTTTTGTGTTCTGAATGATTTCGTCACTAATTCCTCCGCTACCCTTACCGATAATGATTGAGGCTAATCCATCTACTTCAGTCAACATCATTTTGACTTCTGTTTCGGATAGAATCCTGTTCTCCATAATGTAGCAGATCGGTTTTTGACGGTAAGTATAGGTGTCATTTGTTCGATCCCAATAGAAGAGAGGGCTTAGTTTTTCCATTAATTCAGGAATCGTAGTAACCACTTTCCCATTGTCACGGAGCTTATCTACTGATTGTCGTATATCATAGTAAGCATCAATACTTTGCTCGTTGATCTTAGTAGTCATGTTTGTACTTTTGGAACGGCGCTTGCTTTTAATTTCAACTTCGTCCAATAGATAAAGACCGTCTGCCCGGCGGACAGAATCCATATACAGAGAGTCGAACTTTTCTGCTTGTTGCTGCCAGCGATCTATGCTGTTCCACTTGGGATGTAGTTCGCTGTAGCCATAAGCCCGGACAGCTGGTGAGAAATGGCGATCAATAAAGATGGAAGCATCTTTGTTCCGTTCTTTACCAGCTCTTCGGGTTTGGATGATAGCTTCCAGTTCTCCTTCAAAGTCTTCCATCGGGATGCTGAAATACCCGTTCTCATCTGTGACAGTCTGCCCGGTAATAATATTCGCATCTTTTTTGACCATTACACTAAGGTCTATATTCTTTAGTTTATTTTTGAGAATAGTTGACTTTACTTGTCCATATAGCACTAATTGAGATTCAGGAGCCTGATTGGCAACAAATGGAGTCGTTCCGATAAGTTGGCTCATATCATATTTGCGCCATCCATGCACCAATAATAGTATATCCAGTTCTTTCTGCTTTCGGGGAGAAGCTTCTGTGAAATAATATCCCGGTTGATGTATATAGCCTTTTAAATCAGATGTTAAAAGAAGATCGGTGAAAAGATTATTATCGTATGCTGAATAGTCCGAACGGAGGGCATCGCGGATACTCACCGATAACTTACTTGGGATAGGTTCTCCCAAGGCATTGTTTACTTGAAGTTCGCAGCGGATTGGAGCGTATGGGGCATATATTGTTTTCAGTCCATTGGGAGATATTTGCAAAGGTGCCCGAGGAGAGGAAAATACGAATCGTTCGCTTATTGTATTTCCTGCACGGTTGATGAGGCTGATTTGTAAGACTCCTGGCGGTAATTTACGGGATAGCAAGGTGAAACTCTGAGGCTTATTTACTTGGCAACTGATTAATTGATAAGCATATGGACGTCCTTGGTGATTAACGAAAACTGCTAATGTGTCTTGAGGGGTCGAAGCATTGCAGGCTACCTCTACCGAAATCGCTCCGGCATTGTTGTTTATTTTTAAAACATATCCATTGGGCAATGCTTTAGGAAGCGAAAACTTGTAATCTTTTCCATGATAGTTTACCTTGGCTATAGCAGGTTTAGCAGAAGGTGTGTACTCAAAACATCCCATTCCATCGTGTAAAGTCTCGAAAGAAGTGATTTCTTGTCCTTCTTGGGTGTACAGGGTACCTGATAAATTAATCTCACCTTCACTTTTACTTTCTGCTTTAAAAGCTACCTGTGATGTAAGCCCCTCTACCAGTTGTCCTCCTTCCGGAAAGAAACGCAGACTCAGTTTCTCTTTAGTCTCTTCCGGTCTTGTTTCCATAGAAGGGCTTAATTCATAAGTGCTGATGCTACGTTCCAGCTGATCGCTGTTTGACAGTTGATAAATAGGGAAAGTACGTGAAAAATAATGCGGCTCGTTAAAGGCAAGCATCCAGCGGGTGTAGGCACGTACTTCATAATAGCCTGACAACATTGATTTGGATAGTACAAACTGACCGTTTCCTTCTCCTTGTGTCAATTTGATAATCTGTTTGTCGGTTATGTGACCTGCCTGATCTACCAACTCCACGTATAAAGGACGGCTGATTGAACTGAAAACTTGTTTCTCGGCAAGAGTTACATACGCTTTGAACCAGATAGTGTCACCTACATAATAACTTGTATTGTCGAAATGCAGATAAGCTTTTTCGCGTGGATAAGTTTCAGCAAAAGTTTGAGCTTGATTCATATATTGTTCAAATACCACTTTGGCTGGTGGATTTTCGCCATGAACACCTGTCATCAAGATACTGCATAAGAGTATAAATAAGAATCTTTTGTTTTTCATATTAGTGTTTCTATTTTAAAGGGAGCCATACTTTATGACTGCTGTTTTTATCTCTGTTTGCTACCATATAGTAAGGAATTGCTATTCCGGACCATTCATTATTGTTTATTTGTATGATGTTTACATCGCGGAATTGCTGATGTTGTTTGCCAATAGCATATTGAGTCTCTGGCATTATTCTCATCTGATTGAGGTTCGGGTTATCGCAACTTTCAATACAGTAAATCACAGGACCGGATGCTAATGCAACCTGTTGATTCAGTTCCTTGATCTGATGGTTAGGAGTAATAATACGCGGATTTATCGGGAGTTTCAGCATTACTTTATCCTTAGGATACCACTTGCGGTCAATCTCTGCGTATCCATCTTTGATTTTGAGATTGACAGGTTGATTGTTTACGTAGAGTTTAATCTCATCCTTCAGATCAGATTCATACAAACCATAAGGATTTTCTATTCCCTGTGCCCATCCCGGAATGCGTATTCGAAGTGGGAATCGGGTTGCTTTTAGGGGACTGACTGTCAGTTGTACAGTCCCGTTCCACGGATATTCGGTTTCTTGTTTGAGCTGAATTTCCTTTCCTTTACCTAGCTGAATCTGTGTTTCACTGCCTACAAATAAGTTGATATAAATCCCCTTGGTATCGTGAGAATAGATAAATCCGGGGAATGCTCCGGTAAATTTCAGGAACATGGGAGGACAGCAAGGACAGCCGTGCCATTCCCAACGGTTATGCTTTTCAGCATTGAGTGGATTCTGGTACGTATACTGATTGCCTGAAAGGGAAACAGCCGTCAATGCACTGTTATAAAGTACTCTTTCCAGTTCATCCATGTATTTTCCCTCTCCGGTCAGCTCATTCATACGGTGGCTGAAGAAACCGGCGCCGATGGCAGCACAAGTTTCCAGATAAGCATCAGCGGGAAGATAATAATCAGGACCGAATTTCTCGTCTTCATGGATGGCCCCCACACCTCCGGTGATAAACATTCGCTTACCGACCATATTGTCCCACAGCCGTCTGGCTGTTTCTACATAGGCTGAAGAATGATTCTCAAGTGCGGCGGTAGCAATGCCTGTTGCCAGTAAAGTTGCACGTACAGCATGTCCTTCTATTGTTTGTTGATCGAATACGGGAATGGAATCCTGTGCATAGTCTCCCCAGGAAGGGCGGGAGTGAGGGCTGTATTGCGCTTCTGCATATTGGTTTTCCCTAATCCATCGTTCTGCTTTCTCGTTACCCCAACTCTTCCATAAGGGGAATCCACAGTGATGTCCTCGGTTTTCTATCCAGAAAGTGAGCAGTTTCCAATAGTTGTCTTCATTGACAGGCACTTCAAGTTCCGTTTTTAGCTCCGGATGCTGTTTGTACAGCCAATACAGTTTAATAATTGCTTCTTCCGGTCCGGAATGTGAAGGGACGATGTTCTTCTTAGGTTGTTCTCCCATGTATTCGCACATGTAGTTTGTCAGACGCGTTGCTACGGAGAGTAATTTCGTCTTTCCGGTGGCCAGATAATAGTGCACGCCGGCTTCTATCAGCATACCGGAGTTATATACCTCATGCTGCCATCTCAGAAATCCCCCGTTTTCACCCCATCGGTGTTCCGGTTCGTCAAGAGTAGTGTAGGTGTTGATATATCCATTCGGATCTGTAGCCTGTGCGGCTGCAATGCGATTGATGTAGTCATCAACCCGTGCTTCCAGATTCTTGTCGGGATATAATATCAGGTAGTCGGCAATGCCTCGGATCGATTCGTAGATAAGTCCGTCGAACCAGGGCGGTCCTACGTGACCGCCGGTACCTGTACAGCCTTGGGTTACCCGGTCGAAGTTGCTTAATGTATTGTGATTGCCGGGCTCATTGACGTGTTTGCCTTCAAATTTGTTTAATACGTCGTCAATGGTAACACGTTTCCATAATTCCATTTTCGGTGACCAGAAAGAATCATCTATATGTACCTTTCTGGCTTCAATGAAAGTCACTTTACCCATCGGCTTTTGGGCATATGTTGTTGTATACTTGCCACTTAAGTTGCATAATGTGAATGCCAATAACAGTGTAAAATGGTGTTTCTTCATAATTCTTCTTTGTGTGATTCAGACTTTTATTCCTTCTTCTCTTTTTGCGGTCTGCTTGGTATCTTTTCAAAAATAGCTTTGATACGCTCCATGTTGAGTTTGGGGCGGCGGGCGTAATAGTAAATACCATTCTTCTCTTGTTCGATATCGGTGAACTGCGTATAGCAGAATCCGGTGATATTGTTGGCAAACAATATGGCATTGATATAACTTTCCAGGCGTTCGTAGAAGCCTTCTTCATTAGTGAGCATATCGCCATATCCCCATGAATTATTCCGTTCCTGGCCTTCTGCCCATACGACTCCTCCGAATTCTCCGACAAAGAGAGGCTGGTTATGCTGATAATTATTGTCGGACTTTAGGCGCAAAGAGAAGCGTGTTGGGTCCGATTCGTAATTCCGGAAGTTCCAAATGTCAGTTGTGAAATGTATGTCACCTGCTATATCGTTGACGAGGCGGGTAGGATCAATCGCTTTGGTCAGGCGGTAAGTATCCGAAATCAGTCGTACAAAGGTAGAAGGAAACATATTCACAGACGGTTGATTGAAAGGTGTCCATGTGATAATGGAGGGATGGTTACGATCTCTTATCAGAATCTCCGTCCATTCGCTAAGGAAGTTGCGTGATGCTATTTCATTGCTGATGTTCATGCCCCAGTTAGCGGATTCTCCCCACGTGATAAATCCTAATTTGTCTGCCCAGTAATGGAATCTTTCTTCAAACACCTTTTGATGAAGGCGCGCACCGTTGAATCCGGCAGCTTTACACAACAGAATGTCATTTTTCAGTGCTTCATCGCTAGGGGCAGTCCATATTCCATCAGGATAATAACCTTGATTCAATACAAGACGTTGGAAGTAAGGCTCATTGTTCAGGTAGATCATTCCGTTGGATGTGTGCACTTTGCGCATCCCCGTATACGATTTTACTTCATCAATCACTTTTCCTTTTTCATCTTTGATGCGGTAAGTGATGTCATACAGGAAAGGATCTTCGGGACTCCACAGCTTCATCTTTTTTATGGGAATAACAAGGTTGGAGCCGTTGATGCATTTGACCGTTTTCTGGGCGACTTGTCTGTTACCGTCAGATAAGATGATTTCCATTGTCTTGTCATTAGACGATTGATAGAACTCTGGTGTGATGAACAATTGTTCCCCGTCTATATCCGGTCGTGTTTCTACAGCTTTTAATCCATAAGGTGAAACTGCTTCCAGCCATACAGTCTGCCAGATTCCGGTGACGCGGGTGTAGAAGCAGGCAAATGAAGATACTTGAGGAGACTGTTTGCCCACTGCCTGTGCGCCTGAACGAATATCATCAATAACGAAAACAACCAGATTGTGTGTCTGTCCCGGTTTCACTGACCGGGTCAGATCTATCGAGAACGACGAACTGCCTCCGCAATGATTGCCGACGAATTCTCCATCGATAAAGATTTCTGCAAAATAATCCACAGCACCGAAGTTAAGCAATATCTTTTTCCCTTGCCATTCTGCCGGTATAGACAGAGAACGTTGATACCACATCTGATTAATGAAGTCTGTGTAGCTCACTCCGGACAACTTGCTTTCCGGACAGAAAGGCACTGTAATTGTGTTATTGAAACTTTTAGCTTCGAACAGCTTGCGGTTTTTCCCGGAGTTGGAAAGATCGAATTCGTATGTCCAAGTGCCATTTAAATTTATCCATTCAGTTCTTTCGAACTGAGGACGGGGATATTCCGGACGTGGAATGTCATTCGTCGCATTTACTGTAAAAGATAACAATAAACCGAACAGAATCAGATGTGATTTCTTCATGATAGTACTTTAATGTTTTGTGCTAATTTACATTATTAATGTGTATTAGTACAAAGGTAAGAATTTAGACTTCTGAAAGAGGAAACATACTGTTCAATAAAAGAAAAAAACTGTTCATTGATGAGATAAATATTTCTTGTGTTTCCTTATTTCCGTTTTAAGCATGAATTTCGGCTTATTCCGACTGAAATGATTGTCTTACTTTTATCTATACCGAATTTTGTTGTTTATTGAACTGCATATTTCCTTTTTTCTCTGATCTTTTTCTTATTTTTGTAATATCAGAGTATAATACTATGGTAAAAGATATTTTTGTTGACAGCACCTTTACTGATGGTGTCATTCATTATTCTATTAAATAAAGAAGTATGAGTGGATTTTTAGGTAATATCGATATAAGTACAGCAATGACAATTGCTGCTGCTATTGTTATCATTTCATGTGTGTGGGGCAGTGTTATAGTGAC
>OGRC01001409.1_pt1 | contig 15913 bp, 14 predicted proteins | sample 1553431 | NCBI WGS metagenome assembly OGRC01 (sample SAMEA2580064, study PRJEB22360) | human gut metagenome | biome: human gut; feature: human-associated habitat; material: faeces | place: Denmark | collected 2008/2010
AACGTGTTTATCCGCGCCTGCCACATGCTGTACATTATAATTCGCAATCGTTCCATATATTCCGCTCTGCATCATCAGTTCTGTAAGCTGTGCGTAGAATTCCGTTTCTTCTTCCTCGCCAAACCAGACAGCAACAAGTGTGCACATATGTCGTTCAAACTGATCTAATTTTATTTTCCGCAATTCCTGCCGGATGTAATCCCAATCCAAACCTGTCTGCATCTTATCTAAGAAGCGCCATATATCTACGATCGAACGGATTCCACATCCGCCTTCCTGAAAATGTTTTGCCATATGGGCGATCATAAATATATAGAAATCTTCCCACGACAGTCGACAGATGTATGTTTTTCCGTCTTCCCGATGCGCCCGTTTCCAAATATCTTCATAATATGCATCTAATAAAGAATTTTCGCCGATCATACAATGATGCATCTCGATATTCATAAATGGTTTCCTGAAAAACACATCATGATGATTATCTCTGTGATCGCAATAATATCCAAGACTGGTCAAAATTGCTTCTACTTCTTCGCCTTTTCCGGTCTCATACAAAATATCCAAATCCGCCATCATCCGCATGCTTGTAACCGGATAAAACTGCTTCATTAATATTCCTTTCAGCGGCAAAACAGATACGCCCGCTTTTTCAAATTCTTCCAACAGTTCTTCCTGCGAAAATCCCTGCACCGCATCTCTTGCGATCTCCATCGATTCCGCTTCCTGAAATCGCTTCATAATCTCTTCCGGCGGCTGCTGTTCTTTCGGAAGTTTCTGGATTCCCGGGCAGACCATGGACTGAATTTTATGAAAACGGCATATTTTATAAAAGTCTTCCCACTTTGTATCCGCTCCCATAACCGGAGCTTTTCCCTGCCCTAAACTAAATTTTATTAACTCCAATAACTGATGCCACTCTTGCTTAATTTTCATTTGATACCTCTTTAAACTTTCTGTTTTCAATTTCGACAACCCTGTCGCAGCATGCCACACCTGCCGCTGTATGTGAAATACAGATAATCGTCTTTGTATTCATTTTCTTCAGATTCTGAAGAACTCTCCATTCTGTATCTTTATCCAAAGACGAAGTACACTCATCCAACAGCAAGATCGGCGCGTCATTTAATACAGCGCGGGCAATCGCAATTCTTTGGATCTGTCCTTCAGACAGCCCTTCTCCCCGCTCTGTCAGTACCGTTTCCAATCCTTGCGGAAGTGTCTCTATATAATCCCAAATGCATGCGATTTCCGCCGCCCTTTTGATTTCTTCCTCTCCAATCTCATGATTACAGAACGTAATATTCTCCCGGATCGTTCCGGACATAATCATATTTCCCTGAGGAACATACGAAAATATGTTTCTTGTTCCGGCATCGATCCCGATCTTTCCATGTGCTGTCTCAAAATAAAGCGTTCCCTTTTCACATGGCATCAAATGCAGCATCAGTTTCATCATTGTACTTTTCCCGATTCCTGATTCTCCCACAATCGCAATCAGATCCCCTTTATTAACCCGAAGAGAAACGTCTTCTAATACAGGATCGCCGTTCTGATAAGCAAATGTCACATGCTCTGCCACAAGAGTCTGAAAATCCTGCTGAAATTTCGCCACATCTTCAATCTGAACCTGCTGACTTTCTTCTTCCAGCTGTTCAATCTCCATGAGACGTTCCGCAGATGCCTGCATACTGTAATATTGCGGGATCAATCCCGACACATTTCGAAACGGCGCCCGAATCTGCTGAATGATCTGAAGAAATGCAGTCAATGTTCCAAACGTCATAACGCCAAAAGAAATCTGAAACGCGCCCCATACAAGAGCCGCATAATACCCTGTAGTAAACAGAACATAGACAAGCGTATTCGCCAAATTGCTGATTGCATTTCTCTTGATCCGTATACGATAATTATCTTTTTGAAACTCATTCAGTTTACCGCATACCGCATGTTCATTTGCAAAAGATTTTATAACGACCAGATTTTCAATACATTCCTGCATATAAGAACGCACCACTCCGTTTGTCCGCTGTACTTCTTTATGTAAATATTTAAAATGCCGGCTGTAAACACGGCTGCAAATACACACGATAATCCCTATTCCTAATACCGCCGCCGTAAAACGAGCGTCGATCGAAAACAAAACCGCGAGTCCTGCCACGATCTTCGTGATCATAGAAATCGCCTGCGGGATCAGACCAACAATCCCCCCTACTACAATATCTATATCACTTGTCAGCCGATTCAGTATTTCCCCTGAATGGATCTTAGACACCTGCTGATACTGTTTTTTCAATACCGCCGCAAAAACGCCTTGACGAATATGCATCTCTATCTTCGTTGTCGCATGAATCCTTACATTACTGCTCACGATATTCAAAACCGCCTGCAGGAAAATAAGACCTGCTATCAGAAAAATCTGTACGCCTAAACTGCCCTCTTTCACACCTGTTGCAACATCCAGCAGACTGCTGGAAACGAGCGCCAGCAAAATAAAACTGCCCGCAATCGCTCCACTGATAAGCGCCAGTAAGATCACGAACCAAAGCGATTTTTTACTATACTGATAAATCCAGCGGATGGTAGATTTTTCCATCTTGTTTTTCATTTCTTTTTGTTATCCCTCTTTTCTCTCTTTTTGCCTTTTCTATTCTAACACTATCTTCTTATATTATCATCAATAATATCAAATATTCCATTTGTTATCTTATCAAACATTTCACTTCTTAGGCATATCAATTTCACTGTCAAACATTCCATTTCTTATACATCCTGCTTATTTCACCTGTTATGTATCCTCCTCAAAATTCCTTCATTTCTCGCTTCTCATGTGTTATACTTACTTCGAGTTTCTTATAAAAGCACATTTTAAACCATAAAACATTTAAGAAAGAGGTCTTCATGATGAACAACTATCGCTTTGCCGATCTAAATATTTCAATGACTTGCCGCTACGACATTATGAAGCGAAGAGCCAATAAATATCGACTGCCTGAAACTTCAGAATCATCGTGGCCCGCAACTGATATCCGCTTAAATCCTAAAAGCGAACTGATCCAAAAATACCAGGAGAAATATCCACATCTGACTCTTTCCGAAGCAGAATTGATCCTTTTATCATCACGTTTTTCTCTTGAATTGATTAAACATCAAGGATTTGTCCTTCATGCTTCCGCAATCTCCTACAAAGATAAAGCAGTGCTTTTCTCCGCAGATTCCGGTGTCGGAAAATCAACCCACACTCGCCTGTGGCAGAAATATTTCGGGAAGGATACCGTACATATTATTAACGATGACAAACCGGCTCTTCGCCTGTTCGGAAATTCATTTACCGTATACGGAACACCATTCAGCGGGAACAGCGATGAAAACGAAAATATAAAAGCGCCTCTTCATGCCGTTGTATTTCTTGAACAAAACGAGCTAAATGTCATGAAAAAATTAACGACCGAAGAGGCACTTCCTTATTTTCTTTATAATCTGCCGCAGTACAGCAAACACGCTGAACGCATGGATACACTGCTCTCCCTTCTTGACGTCCTGTTAAAAACGACGCCTGTTTATCACTTGTCCTGCAATATGGAAGAAAACGCGGCAGTTCTTGCAAAACAGACTTTATTCGATTCAACTATATAGCAAAAGATCACTTTGCCTTCTTTTCGCATAAAGTACTCCAATTCTTAACTTTTTATAATTTTTATAAACAGCCGTGTATCATTCACAATCATATCTATCTTTTAAATATTTTTAGCAATATCAAGTACAGCGTCTTTACTTTTCTCACATTATTTCTGTCACATTATTTTCTTACAGGCATATTTTATATAGATCAGATAAGATTTCAGGAGGAGATTACTTTGCCATACTCAATTATGCTTGATGCCGGACATGGGGGCCGTGATCCGGGAGCCGTATACAACGGGCGGCAGGAAAAGACTGATACTCTTGCACTTACTCTTGCCATCGGACAGATTTTGCAGGAACGAGGAATTGATGTTCTTTATACTCGCACAACTGACATTTACGAATCACCTTATCAGAAAGCAATGGAAGCAAATGAAGCGGACGTAGACTTTTTCATATCTATTCACCGCAACTCTTTTCCTAAGCCAAATGCTGTCTCAGGAGTAGAATCCCTCGTGTACGACAAATCCGGTATTAAACTGGAAATGGCAGAAAATATAAACGAGCAATTAGAAGGGATCGGTTTCGTAAATCTTGGAGTAAAAGCGCGTCCCGGACTTGTTGTCCTGCGGCGAACAAAAATGCCTGCCGTTCTTGTAGAAGTTGGATTCATCAACTCTGACACGGACAACATGCTGTTTGATGATAATTTCAGTGACATCGCTCTCGCTATCGCTGAAGGGATTCTTGACACTCTCGGGATCAACACACCTGCTGTTCCGCTTCCTGACGAAAACGAAATGCCTGTTGCTCCGCTCCCTGATGAAAACGAGGCTCCGATTACTCCGCTTCCTGATGAAAATGTAAGTCCTGTCATACCATTGCCGCCCCGATACACGGTTCAGGTAGGTGCGTTTCGAAATGCAATGTATGCCGAACGCCTTCAGCAGGAGTTATCCGAACTCGATTTTCCTGCTTCTATCACCGAGGGAAACGGATTATATCGTGTTATGGTAGGCGTTTTTCCTACGCTGGCAGATGCAGCAGACATGGAACGTCTGCTTCGAAGCGCCGGTTATCAGACTGTCATAGTCAGTCAATAAATCACCGGAAGTGCCAAAAGGCATATTCCGGGATTGTAAGCGGTCTCCATTGCAAAAAATGTACCCTAATAATCTAACACAATTTTCTTTCATGTGTTTTCTTTTATTAGGGTACACTTTATATGTTCATCTTATATTATACATTTTATGCATCTGCCGCATCTGCTTCTTCTGCCAAAGACTGCTCGTACTTCTCCAAAATCATCGACTGAATTCTTTCTCTCGTATTGGAATTGATCGGATGTGCGATATCCCTGTACTCGCCGTCCATTGCTTTTTTACTTGGCATTGCAATGAACATTCCTTTCTCCCCCTCTATCACTTTAATATCATGAACAACAAATTCATCATCGATTGTAATGGATACTACTGCCTTTAACTTTCCCTCTTTTGCAACTTTTCGCACTCGTACATCTGTGATCTGCATAGCTTCAGATCTCCTTTCTCTCATAGATTTACGTCAAGCCCTCTCAAGCGAACACCTGCCGCATGCCTTTCTTCTCTGCCTCGTTTGCACATTATGCATTTTTACAATGCGTATCGCTCATTTTTCTCTACTACGACTTTTACACCGTTTTCTCCGACGTATCTTGTATTCGCTCTGATCGTATCCCGACTCTCTACGATACAATTCTCGATATATGTATTATCCCCCAGATACACATCATTCAATATGATCGAATTTTTGATCACGCAATTATTTCCGACAAATACTTTTTTAAAGATCACGGAATTCTCAATCGTTCCGTTTACAATACTTCCGCTGCCAACAAGGCTGTTCTTAACAACCGCTCCGGGATTATATTTTGCAGGCGGCTGATCGCTCACCTTTGAATACACGCTTGGAAGTTCCCTGAAAAAGTAATTTCTCACTTCCGGTTTCAGGAAATCCATATTCGTCTTATAATATGCATCCACAGTGGAAATATTATTCCAATAACTGTTAATTTTGTATCCGTATATTTTCTTCAGATTTTTATAACGGATCAAAATATCATTTACAAAATCATGTCGCTCATCTTCCGCACAATGCTCGATCAGATCAATCAGTTGTCTTCTGCGAAGAACATAGATTCCTGTAGAGATTGTCTGAGAATGAGCTACCATAGGTTTCTCTTCAAACTCCTCAATCCTTGACTCCTCATTCATGCGAACTGTTCCGAATCTGGTCGCATCTTCGCCGGGCTCCAGATCTTTACACACAACTGTAATATCTGCCTTCTTCGCGATATGATATTCAAGAACTTTATTATAATCCATCTTATAAACGGCATCTCCTGAAGTAATGATCACATACGGTTCATGACATTTTTTCAGGAAATCAAGATTCTGATAAATGGCATCCGCCGTTCCTCTGTACCAGTAGCCGTTATCTGCCGTAATCGTCGGGGTAAACACAAACAATCCGCCCTGTTTTCTTCCGAAATCCCACCATTTTGAAGAATTCAGATGCTCGTTCAGCGATCTGGCATTATATTGTGTCAGCACCGCAACTTTCTGAATGTGAGAATTTGTCATATTGCTGAGTACGAAATCAATCGCCCGGTAACTTCCTGCCACCGGCATTGCAGCCACTGCTCTTTTCGCAGTCAACTCACGCATTCTCCTGTTGTTTCCTCCTGCTAAAATAAGTCCTACTGCTCTCATACTCTCTCACCTGCCTTTATCAAGGTTTCACCGCTTGCCAGTACGCCATCCTCGTAATCTTCCGCTACAGTCACACCACTGACGGCAGTATTTTTCCCAATCTGCACGTTTGACGGAATCACAGAATTCTCACCGATCGTTGCAAGTCCTCCGCTGTAAATATTTGGTTTCGTTTTATTCGGCACATCGCTTCCGATACCGATCACAACATTATCTCCGATCACAGTATCCTCTGCTATAATCGCCCGATCAATAACACAGTTTTCTCCGATCGTCACGCCCTGCATTATAATAGAGTCACGAACAACGCTGCCCTTTCCGACAACAACGCTTCCGCCTAAAACCGAATTATGTAACTCTCCGTACACCTCTGTTCCGTTACTGATAATACACCGATCCACTACACCTTCCTGTGCGATATACTGAGGTGGAATATTCGCGCTGTTCGTATAGATCTTCCAGAATTCTTCATATAAATTAAACTCCGGAATGATATCGATCAGTTCCATGTTTGCTTCCCAGTAAGAACTTAATGTTCCGACATCTTTCCAATAACCATTGTACTCATATGCAAAAAGCCTGTCCCCTTTGCCATGGCAATATGGAATAATATGTTTTCCAAAATCGCAGTTCGGCTGGTCTTTTAACTTAATAAGCGCTTCCTTCAACACCGGCCAGCTAAAGATATAAATACCCATTGATGCCAAATTACTGCTTGGTTTCTCCGGCTTTTCCTCAAATTCTTTAATTCTGCTGTCATTATCTGTGACAACTATACCGAATCGACTTGCTTCTTCGATCGGAACCGGCATTGCTGCAATCGTCACATCTGCATTATTCGCTTTATGGAAATCAAGCATCACTTCATAATCCATTTTATAAATATGATCTCCTGAAAGAATAAGCACATAATCCGGATTATACGTCTCCATATAATCAAGGTTCTGATAAATTGCATTTGCAGTACCGGTATACCACTCACTGTTTGAACTCTTTTCATAAGGAGGCAGGATCGATACCCCTCCGACATTTCTGTCCAAATCCCACGGAATGCCAATACCGATATGAGTATTGAGCCGCAGCGGCTGATATTGTGTTAACACACCGACTGTATCAATTCCCGAATTAATACAGTTACTCAACGGGAAATCTATAATACGGTATTTCCCTCCAAATGCTACAGCAGGTTTCGCAACTTTTGCCGTTAAAACCCCCAAGCGACTGCCTTGCCCACCGGCCAAAAGCATAGCAATCATTTCTTTTTTAAACATTACGTCACCTCATTTCTAGTTAGATACATTCATTATACCATACTTTCATGTTTATCCAAGCATTTTTTACAATTTTTTCTTTAACATTTTTAACTTTTTGTTTATTTCGCACAAAAAGAACTTCTTTCAATTTTTTGCATATATAGTATAATATAGTAGGCTATGATATTTTATGACTAAAATTTCAAAAAAATGGTTTCACATATAAAAAGAATGGTTTCAACTCATCGAGATGAGAAAAGAAAAGAGGACTCCTTATGTATAAAATCGATTTTAATGAACCGATCCATATTCATTTTATAGGTATCGGAGGTATCAGCATGAGCGGACTTGCTGAAATTCTTCTGAAAGAAGGTTTCACCGTATCCGGTTCTGATACAAAAGAATCACCTTTAACGAAAAAACTGATATCCGAAGGCGCTCAGATCATCTACGGACAGAAAGCTGAAAATATTACGCCGGATATCGGCTGCGTTGTTTACACAGCAGCTATTAACAGAAGTAATCCTGAACTGATCGAAGCAGTCGCTTTGAAAATTCCGATGCTGACCCGCGCCGAACTGCTCGGACAGCTTATGAAAAATTATGATACACCGATCGCCGTTTCAGGAACACATGGAAAGACAACGACAACTTCCATGATCTCTCACATTTTACTGGAAGGTGATCTTGACCCGACAATTTCAGTCGGCGGTATTTTAAAAGCAATCGGCGGAAATATCCGCGTCGGGAATTCAGGCACATTTATTACAGAAGCATGCGAATATACAAACAGTTTTCTGCATTTCTTCCCGAAGATCAGCGTAATCCTTAACATTGAAGAAGATCATCTTGATTTCTTTAAAGATTTAGAAGATATCCGCCATTCCTTCCATCAGTTTGCAGAACTGCTTCCTGATGACGGAACGCTTGTTATCAACGGCGAAATTAAAGAGCATTCCGAAATATACGAAGGACTTTCCTGCAACGTCATAACTTATGGAACAAACGGCAGCTTTGATTACAGCGCAGATCACATTACTTATGATGAAAACGGACATGTGGCATTTGATTTGATCCGCCATGGCAAACACACAGATCATATCCAGCTTTCCGTAACCGGAGATCACAATGTTTCAAACGCTTTATCTGCCATCGCTGTTGCAGATATTCTCGAAATTCCGATGGAAGTTACGAAAAAGGGACTTTTATCCTTTACCGGAACAGATCGTCGTTTTGAGTACAAAGGAGAATTTAACGGAGTGACCATTGTCGATGATTATGCACATCACCCGACCGAAATTTACGCTACGTTAAAAGCGGCTCAGCATTCCCCTCACAACAGTGTCTGGTGTGTATTCCAGCCACATACTTACACAAGAACAAAAGCGTTCTTTCATGAGTTTGCAGAGGCACTTTCGCATGCCGATCACCTCGTGCTCGCCGATATTTTTGCAGCAAGAGAAACGGATACTTTAGGCATTTCCTCTGAAGACCTTGCAAAAGAAACAGCAAAGCTTGGAACGGACACACATTATTTTCCAAGTTTCTCTCAGATCGAAGACTTTCTGAAAGAGAACTGCCGCCCCGGTGATCTGCTGATCACAATGGGCGCCGGAGATGTCGTTACGATCGGCGAGGATCTGCTGAAATAGGCATCACAGCACTTATTCACAAGTTCTTCACATAGTTATCTACAAAAAAGAGGGAGTTACCAACAAAAATTCTCTTTTTAACGCAACTGTAAAATGATAAAATATAAGAAACACCTGACAAAAGCGGATTCCATGTCCGCTTTTTGTTAACCCCTGTTCAGTCCATGCATATCCATAAGCTAAAACGATCCTTACACGGATTTGCCCAAAAAGAACACTGAACAATTAAGATGCAATTTACAGAAAGATTTAGGAATGATAAAACAGGATGGGATATCTATGAACACACTGACACTAAAAAATAAATTTCAGACAAACGCAACACTGCTTCCAAACGATTTTATCGACAATTATATGATTAACGCAAACGGCGAATTTGTGAAAGTCTATCTTTTCCTTCTCCGCCATGTTAACAGTTGTTCTTCCAAGCTGACACTTTCTATGATCGCAGACTGTCTCAACAACACTGAAAAAGACATCCTGCGCGCACTTAGATACTGGGAATCCGAAGGACTTCTTCGTTCAGAATATGATGCCGACGGCAAGCTCACTGCTCTTGAGCTTCAAGAGACTGTTCAATCCGTTCAATCGCAGTCTGTTCAGATCACACAGCAGCCTGAATCTGAATGCCGGGTTTCTTTACAGGCCGGCTCAGACGTACCTGCATCTGATACAGATACACCGAAAAATACAGCTTGTCCTGTACATAAGGAAGAAATCATATCGCCGTCAGCTGCTCCGGCTCGCTCTGTATTGAAAGCGACAGTACAAAAAGCCGTTGCCATCGATGAATTCCGGGCACAAAAAGAAATCAAATCTCTCCTGTTTATTGCCGAACAATATTTGGGAAAGACATTAACACATACTGAAATGGAGACAATCACTTATTTTTATGATACACTGCATATGTCGGCAGATCTGATTGAATACCTGATCGAATCCTGTGTGGAAAACGGACATAAAAATATCCACTACATTAAAAAAGTTGCTTTTTCATGGGTAGAAGAAGGAATCGAAACTGTTTCACAGGCAAAAGAACAATCTATGCTCTATTCAAGATGCTGCTACACCGTACTGAATGCATTCGGTATCAAAGGCCGCGGTCCTGCTGCTTCGGAACTGGAATTTATAAAAAAATGGTCCGAACAGTATGCATTCACCTCGGATATTATCGCAGAAGCATGCAGACGGACGATTACCGCTACTCATCAGCCCAGCTTTGAATATGCCGATTCTATTTTAACGAAATGGCATGAACATAATATTCGTCATCTGAAAGACATTACCGCACTTGACGAAGCACATCAAAAGCAGACCTCAGCAGCAAGATCCGCAGCGCGTCCAAAACCACTGACTAAAAATCTCAACAATTTTGAACGCCGCAGCTATGATATGGAATCTCTTGAGGAACAGCTGTTGAAAAGCAATTAATATTCGCTGTTGTTACAGAAACGGCACGATAGAAGGAGTATTTTCATGGCACTTAAAAATTCACAATATTATGCACTGATGCGGGAATATGAACAGACACGCCTGAAAAACCACGATATCCAAACAAAACGTTATGAAGAAGTATATGAGAAGCTTCCGGAATTTAAGTCGCTGGATGAATCCATTTCCATCCTTTCCGTTCAATACGGGAAGAAACTGTTGAACGGTGATCCTAAAGCGCTGACATCCCTGAAAGAAGAACTTGAGATTCTCCGTCAGAGTAAGAAAAAACTGCTCACTTCTGCCGGATTTCCCGAGGATTATCTTGAACCGATCTATGATTGTCCGGACTGTAAGGATACCGGATATATCGGAAACGAAAAATGTCACTGTTTCAAACGTTCTGTTATCGGGCTTTTATATGAACAGTCTAATATTAAAGAATTTCCGACAGAAGCATCTTTCGACTATTTTGACCTTGATTTTTATCCTGCTTCCCAGTATGATAAAACAACGGGAAAAAATGCCCGCACTATGATGGAAGAAACTTTAGCTGTCTGCCATCGATTTATAGATCATTTTGGAAAGGACTTCAATAATCTTTTTTTCTACGGAAGCGTAGGAGTAGGAAAAACGTTCCTTTCAACCTGCATTGCAAGAGAAATCATGGAACGAGAATTTTCCGTGCTTTATTTCTCTGCTCCGCAGCTTTTCAGTGTACTCACACAGTCAAAATTTGACCGCAATGATGTCGATGCAAAGAACAGAAATGACTATATTTTCAACTGTGATCTTCTTATAATAGATGATCTCGGAAGCGAGTACACAAACGCGTTTATTGCCGCACAGTTTTTTACATGTATCAATGAACGCCTCATCCATAAGAAGTCAACGATCATCTCAACAAATCTTTCTCTTGAATCGCTTGCAGATCTGTACACAGAGCGCTCTTTCTCGAGAATCACAAGCAATTATACGTTGTTAAAGATAATCGGTGATGATATACGAATCAAGAAAAAATTAAAAAACAGGGAGGTACATTAATGTTACGCCGAACAGAACGAATTTTGGAAAATATTCCGGTAGGAAGTCTTGGTCTTATTTCCCTTACGGGATGCGAAGAACTCGGAAAGAAAGTAAATGACTATCTTGTAAAATGGAGACACGAAAGTGCACATGCTTTTCGTGATGATATTGCATTTTCAGGATATGAAAAGGATTCTTATCTTCTTGATGCCCGTGTTCCGCGTTTTGGTTCAGGAGAGGCAAAAGGTGTTCTCGGAGAGTCCGTTCGCGGAAAGGATCTGTATCTTATGGTAGATGTATGTAATTACAGCATTACTTACTCTCTTGCCGGAAAGACAAATCACATGTCTCCTGATGATCATTTCCAGAACTTAAAGAGAATCATTGCTGCCATTGGCGGAAAAGGACGCCGCATCAATGTTATCATGCCGTTTTTATATGAAAGCCGTCAGCACAAGAGAAGTTCCCGTGAATCACTGGACTGTGCTCTTGCTCTGCAGGAACTTGTACGCATGGGAGTCGAAAACATCATTACTTTTGACGCACATGATCCGCGTGTACAAAATGCGATCCCGCTGAACGGATTTGAAACAGTGTCTCCGACATACCAGTTTATAAAAGGTCTGCTCCGCAATGTCAAAGACTTACAGATCGATGCGGACCATATGATGGCAATCAGCCCGGATGAAGGGGGAACAAACCGCGCTGTATATCTTGCCAATGTACTCGGACTTGATATGGGTATGTTCTATAAACGCCGCGATTACACAAAAATCGTAGACGGACGCAACCCGATCGTTGCTCACGAATTCCTCGGTTCTTCTGTAGAAGGAAAAGATGTCATCATCATTGACGACATGATCTCTTCAGGAGACAGCATTATCGACGTTGCCACAGAATTAAAGCAGCGCAAAGCAAAACGAATCTATGCAGCCGCTACATTCGGTCTGTTTACAAACGGAATGGAAAAATTCGACAAAGCTTACAACGATGGTATCATCAATGGTATCCTCACAACGAACCTGATCTACCAGACACCGGAGCTTTTGTCTAAACCGTATTATATCAACTGTGATATGAGCAAATATATCGCTCTGATCATCGATACTTTAAATCATGACGGATCTCTCAGTTCTATCTTAAGCCCGAACGAAAGAATCCAGCATGTTCTTCAGAAATACAAAAACGGAGAGCCGGTCTAAGACCGCTCTCCATGCTTTTTTAATATACTATGAACAGATATCACGAAAAAACAGAACGACAAAATATTATTTCTGACACAATATTTACGATTTTCATGCTTCTCACCGCAACTGCCGTCTCTTTTTGTTTCTTTTATTTCGGGAATAAAAATTCGGCTAATATTGCCGTGATCTATACCCTTGCGCTCATTTTGACCGCCCTTAAAACTTCTGGTTATATATATGGCATTGTTGCCTCTGTATTCTGCGTCATTGCCGTTAATTTTCTTTTTTCCTATCCATTTTTTAAATTTAATTTTTCATTGGACGGATATCCCGTAACCTTTATCGGAATGCTTGCGATTACATTGATCACAAGTGCCACGACAACTTCCCTGAAACAGCAGCAAAAAGCTGCGGCTGAAAAGGAAAAAGCTCTAGTCGAAGCCGACAAGGAAAAACTTCGGGCGAATCTGCTTCGCGCTGTATCACATGATCTCCGCACACCGCTTACAGGCATTATTGGATCGTCCTCTTCCTATTTGGAGAACAGTTCAGATCTGACGGAATATGAGCGCACCGAACTTGTCAACAACATTAAAGAAGACTCCGAATGGCTGTTAAATATGGTTGAAAATCTGCTCACAATTACGCGCATAGACAACAATTCCCATGACAAGGTAAAGAAATCCCCGGAGGTTGTAGAAGAAGTCATTTCTGAGGCAATTCAGAGGCTTCAGAAGCGTATACCGGATATTCGTATCAAAGTACATATGCCGAATGATTTTCTCATGATTCCTATGGATGCAACTCTCATCGAACAGGTTCTCATTAATCTGATGGAAAATGCCGCAGTTCATTCCGGGAGTACAGAACATATTGATTTGATCATCACACCGGAAAAGAATTGTATCTCATTCTGCATTCGTGATTATGGAAACGGAATCGCCCCTGAACAACTACCCTACATATTTGAAGGGCAGCGCAGCTTTGGTAACCATACAGATCACCATAAAGGAATCGGAATTGGATTATCAATCTGCAAAACGATCATCGAAGCCCACGAAGGTGAAATCCATGCTTCTAACCACGGACATGGCGCTGAATTTACCTTCACACTTCCAAAAGAAAAGGAGAGTATGACCAATGCCTAAATTTTCTGTTTTGATTATTGAAGATGAAAAAAATATACAGACTTTCATGGGAAAGGTACTGAAACGGCATGATTATCAGGTACTTTACGCAAATACCGGTAAGCAAGGACTTGAAACAGCCCGTTCCCGCTGTCCGGATATCATCCTCCTTGACCTCGGACTTCCTGATATTGACGGATGTTCGATCATTCAGGAAGTCCGCACTTGGACCAGCACCCCTATCATTGTCATTTCCGCCCGTACTGCCGAGCGCGAAAAAGTCGCGGCTCTTGATCTGGGCGCTGATGACTATATAACAAAACCTTTTGGGACGTCTGAGCTTCTTGCACGTATCCGCGCTTCTTTGCGCCACAGTAACCGTCTGCTCACAGACAGCACCTTCTATATACGTTCTTACAAACATAAGGATATGACACTTGATTTTTCCAAGAGACTTCTGACAATCCACGGAAAACCGATCCATCTAACCCCGATCGAATACAAAATTGTCGCCTATTTAGCACAGAACTCCGGAAAAGTCATTACTTATGCCGCAATCCTTGCAAACGTATGGGGACCTTACGCCGATGACGATAATAAAATTCTCCGTGTCAATATGGCAAATATCCGCCGCAAAATAGAGCAGGATCCTGCCCAGCCTCAATATATTTTCACCGAAGTCGGAGTCGGTTACCGGATGGCAGAAGACGAGGATGAATAACGCGCATAGATGCTAAAAATCCGCTAAGGTCTTTGCCGCTTTATTCCATTCTGTGCTTCACTCCTTTAAAATAGAGACTGATTTGTTTTTACTGCAGTCCGCTTTGTAACGCAGAATCATTTTCTGTACACAAAGCCGCAGAATTTATTTTAAGGAGTGACCCAAAATGAATATCGGTTTAATTTTACTTATGATAATTGGAGGTTCTGTCGGTGTTTTTTCCACACTCTACATCATAATCAGCCTTCCTCTCGTAATTCTTCAGAAGATCTATCGGAAAATCCGATTCGGAGCTTCTCTTTATGACTAAATAAAACATTGCAAAAACTCCGTATACATTACCGGTTTCTATTCCGGGTCTGTATACGGAGTTTTTATTTTGTCTTATGACCTGTTTTTCAGTTCAATATAGACGATCCAGCATCAAAACAAACGTCTTTTTATTCTTCTGAAGAAGTTTCCTCCTCAGCCGCTTCAACTGTTTCTTCTGTTTCATCTACTTCCAATGCTTCATCTGTAAATTCTGCATCTGCATCAAGAACATCAGTCTGATTTGCTTCTGCATCTTCCTCTTCTCGATGTACATAAGTCACTTTGTAATTCATCTTAAGCAGTGCGATATGAATTACACTTTGTACCTGAAAAGTCACACAAAGAAGATCCGCTGCAGGAATCGTTACACTATCACACATGATATCAAACAGATTTTCTCCTAAAACTCTTGTCGCCTCTATAAAGCTCTCATCATCTGATTCTTCCATGCTCTCTAACAAACTTAATACTGGCGAAACACTTCCATTGAACTGACATCTTTTTGCATCATCACTTTCCATGATCTTAAAAATATGTCCTCTGACAAATTCCATTAAATCTGGTCCCATCTCCAAAAGCTGACTGGATAAGCCAAGATATCCTGTGTGGCTGTCCAAAATATGTAAAATTCCTTTTCTGATAATAATATCATCTTTCTGTATATGTTCCATGATTGATTGTCTCCTTTTTGTTTTATCCATTGTGTATCATTTTATCATATCGATCATTTTTACGCAAAAAGAAAGAATCCTGCTATACAGAATTCTTCTACGAAAATAAAAAGTCATGGTTCCCTACACCATGACTTCTGCTAATATGAAAAATCCCCATGT
>OGRC01001430.1_pt1 | contig 15713 bp, 8 predicted proteins | sample 1553431 | NCBI WGS metagenome assembly OGRC01 (sample SAMEA2580064, study PRJEB22360) | human gut metagenome | biome: human gut; feature: human-associated habitat; material: faeces | place: Denmark | collected 2008/2010
AAGGCAGTGCCCCGCTTCCCCGGGGGGGCCACCCCGCCGGTACCCGACGACGACTGGTTGATGCGCACGCCGGCCACTTTGCCGACCAGACTGTTCACCACGCTTACGTCCTTGACGATGCTGATGTCGTCGCCCGCAATCTGCTGTACGTTGTATGTCAGTGATTTTTGATCGCGCTTGATGCCGAGCGCCGTTACCACGACCGCGCCGATCTCTGCGGTGCTTTCCTGCAGCGCAAGGTTGATGACCGTCTGCGAGCCGACGATCCGCTGCTGGCTCTGGTAGCCGATATAGGAGTAGACGATTTCGGCTCCGCTGCCCGGAACTCGGACCGTATAGCCGCCGTTGACGTCGGTCACGGCGGCGAAATTGGTGCCGGTGACCAAAACCGTCACGCCGACCAGCGGCAGCCCGGCCGCGTCGGTGACTTTGCCGGAAATCGAACGCTCCTGATCGTCTGCGGCGTCACCCCCCCCCACGAACAGGACTACCCGGTTGTCCGTAATCCTATGGGCGATGTCGGTTCCCTTGAGGACGGCCGTGACGACCGAATTGATGTCGCTGCTGGCGATGTGCGCCGAAACGCTCTGCGTTACGTCGATGTCGTTGTTGTAGAAGAAGGTGTAGCGGCTTTGCGTTTCGATGCTTTTCAGCACCTGCGACAACGCCGCATCGTTGAAGTCGAGCCGTATTTCCTGCGGATTATTCTGCGCGGCGGCTTGTGTGGCGAAAGTTGTTATTGCTGTAATTGACAGGCAGATGCGAACAGCGAGTCGGGTCTGAACGCAAAATTTTCGGCAATAAGTCTTGAACTTATCAAAATTTGTCATACCTTTACTAATTGATGGATTGATAGATCCGTGCGGGTAGCGGCCCGCCGGGTTTGTTTTTGATTCATTAAGGGAGCGGGAACTTCGGCAGAGGTTCCCGTGTTTTTTATGACAGGCTTATTTCATAGGCAGGTTCGGGTTTTAGGTTGTTTGCAGTAGGTTCGGTTTTTATTTGAGGATGATCGTATCCTCCTCGCGTTCGTAAGTGAACGGTGTGGTTATTCGGATGACTTCGAGGATCGATTCCAGCGAATCCCCGAAACGGAACTCTCCGGTAAATTTCTTCCCGATGAACTTGTCGTTCATAATCACGATCTTGACATTGAACATCTGTTCCAGCCGGTGGCATACTTGTGTGAACGGCGTCTGGTGCAGCACCCAGACGTTGTCTTTCCAGCGTACGGGCTCTTTCGAGTCGGAGATCGTGCTGAGTTTCATTTCGCCGCTCTGAATATCATACGAGAGCTGCTGGCTGGGAACCATGCGGATACACTCTCGGCTGAGCCGGCTCTCCACTTCGACGGAACCCTCCAGCAGCGTGGTGGTGATGGTCTCCGAATCGGGGTAGGCCTCGATATTGAATTTCGTACCCAACACCTTGATCTTCAGATCCCCGGCCCGAACGATAAAAGGATGTTTTTTGTCGTGTGCCACGTCGAAATAGGCTTCTCCCGACAGGAATATCTCGCGGGTCCGGCCGGCGAATTTTTCGGGATAGATCAGTTGTGCGCCGCGGTTGAGCGTAAGCTGCGTGCCATCGGCCAGCGTCAGGTTCTCCACCTTTTCCCATGCGTTGTTGCGGATGAGCATTTCGGGTGCGGGACGCAGGGCGGTCGCCAGCCAGCCGGAAGTGAGGAAAACGATCATGAGCGATGCCGCGGCCAGCCAGATGCGGTAGGCTTTGGTGTAGTTGCGCTCCGGCCGAGCCTTATTGACTGCGTCGGCGTGGATGCGCGTCATCAGGCGCGCGAGGGAATTCCCTGCGCTGTAACGCTCGTCTGCACAAGGACTTTTTACCTGAATACGGGTGAATAATGAATTGTTGTCGTTCGTATGTTTCGAATCAGTCATTGGGTTCCGTCTATTGTCCGTTTACAAATAAGACAAGACGGACCTGAGAAACCACTAAGCCGATTTGCGATTTTTTCAGATTTTTTTCAGGAAAGGGGCTGCGGCGATCTCCCGGTGGCTCATGCCGTCCTCCTTGGCCAGCTTGAAGATGAGGCGGCAGCGTTCGGGGAGCTGTTCCACAGCGTCGGTCAGCGCGCTGTTCAGCAGTTGGAAGTCAACCGCCTCGTCCGCCGGGACCGCAGGATCGATGCTGACCTGCAGTTGTACCTGTGTAAAGCCGGACATACGGTTCCGGTAGCCGCTCAGCAGGTAGTTGGTACAACTGTTGCGCACGGCGCGGTAGATATAGGCATTGAAGTTTTCGATGCCGCCGAGCATTCCGCGGCTTTTCCACAGTTGAAAAAAGAGATCGGCGACGACGTCTTCGGCCGCCTGCTGCTGGTGCAGATACATGCGTGCGAACTGGAAAAGCCGGTCGTGATAGTGCAGGTAGAGTTGCTGGAATGCCTCTTCGTTCCCTTCGGTGACTTGCCGGAGAACGTCGTCGAACGCTATTTGTGCACTTTTTTTTGTCATGGATCGGCCCTTAGATCGCATAAGGGTAATTACAAATTTAATTATTTTATTCCGGTTCGCAAATTTTTTACAGATGTAGGCTTCCGTCTGCATCCGCATATCGTTTTCTCCGGTATTCCGGCCGCAGCGTTTTTTCATCGGCAGAATCCGGGTCTATAGCCGGTATTTTGCAGTTGACTGCGGATCGCCGCAGCTTTTTTTCGCCGGACGGACCGGAAGCGGTTATCATATATATAAGAGTGGGACGGGGAAGTGGACGGACGCATGCCATTCAGCGATTTCAGGCGGAAATCAGGAACCTTCCGTGCCGCTTTATCCAGTCGGGGAGGGGGCCGGCGGAGATTCTTGGGGGCAACTTTTTCGGAACCGGGTTTTCTAGTCTGAAAATAATAAGCTATTTTTACTCCATTGAATTTTGCAATCCCACGATGAAAGACCGCAACGTCATTACCCCCCCCCTGCATAAGGAGGCCGAGTTCGGCGAGCTTTATAAACGCTACAAAGCCCGTTTCGAAAGTTTTGCCGTCGGATATGTGCAGGACAGGCTCATCGCCGAGGATGTCGTCGCGGATGCTTTCATCTACTATTGGGAAAACCGCACCCGGCTCGATGCGGACTGCAATGCCGCGGCCTATATCCTCACGACCATACGCCACAAATGCCTGAATTACCTGCGGGCCCTGCAGGTGCGGATGCGGGTCCACAACGAAGTGGGGGACCTTCAGCGTCGCGTGGTGAGCGAGAATATCCGCTCGCTGGAGCTTTGTGATCCTCAGCACCTTTTTGCCGGCGAGATCGAGAAACTGGTGCGTGATTGCATGGCTGAAATGCCGGAACTGACGCGGCAGGTTTTCACGGCCCGGCGCATCCACGGCAAGTCCTACCGCGAAATCGCGGCCGAGTGCGGGATCACCGAGCGCCGTGTGGAGACCGAGCTTGAGAAAGCGCTCGGAAAACTGCGCGAAGTCCTGCGTGATTACCTGCCACTGGTGCTTGCCGCAGGCGTTCTGGAGCGCATTCTGCGATAAAATCAAAAAAAATGCTCTTTTTTCCGGGAAACCGGGCCGCCGGGGTGCTTTATTAATGTAAAGCCCCGGAACGGGCGTGTCGTAATATGGAAAAAGAGACCTTATATCGTTTTTATAAAGGCGAAGCCACCTCCGACGAACAGCGGCGTCTGATGGAGTGGCTCGATGCCGATCAGGAAAACCGGCGTATCTTCGACCGCGAACGCGGGATGTACAATGCATTGCTGCTGTTCGCTCCGGAGGAAAAGGCCGCGCGCGGCCGTCTGCTGAATTGGCGCCGTGTAACGAGGTATGCCGTACAGGCGGCGGCCGTCGTTATATTGGCCGTCGGCATCGGTTGGGGATATGTTTCCTATAAGGAGCGGAGCTGGGCGAATCTTATGACCCGCGTGGCTGCGCCCGAAGGACAGCGCATCAATCTCACGCTGCAGGACGGTACCAATGTGTGGCTCAATTCGGGGGCCGAGATCGAATATCCGTCGCTTTTCGCAGGAAATTCCCGGCAGGTACGGCTTTCGGGCGAGGCGCTGTTCGATGTCAGCCGTGACACCCGCCGGCCGTTTGTGGTTGAGACGTTCGCCTGTAAGGTTGAGGTGCTCGGCACGCGCTTCAACGTCAATGCTGACGAGCGGCACGATGTATTCTCTACGGCGCTCATGCGCGGCAGCGTCCGGGTGAGTTCCATTGCCGACCCGCAGCAGCAGGTCGTGCTCAAACCCCACGAAAAAGTGCAGTTGAGCGGCGGGCAACTGTCGCTCCGTACGTCGGACGATCCCAACGAATATCTCTGGGCCGAGGGCCTTATTTCGGTGAGCGGTCGCAGTTTTGCAGATATACTCCACCGGTTCGAACACTGTTACGGCGTGCGTTTCGATGTGAAGCTCGACCGTATGCCCGATATTGAAGCGATGGGTAAGATCCGTATTTCGGACGGCATCGAACACGCCCTGCGCATCCTGCAGCGCAGTTGCTCTTTCCACTACGCATACGACCAAGAAACTAGCACGATAACCATATACTGACCGAACGTATAACTTTAAAACTTTGCCTGCCTATGAGATAATCCCGCATTCTATCTTTTGCCGTTATCCCGGAAAAGGAAGCCCGAAACTGTTGGAGCAGTTCCGGGCGGAAAGGACAACGGTCTCTCGCATGATTTGCGACTAACCAAAACTATTATCCTTTAATCTACAAAGATATGAAGAAAAAAAGTATCAGGCAATCAAAGAACCTGATAATCTCCCTTTTTGCTGCGTTTTTGTGCCTTGCCGCCGGGACCGTCCGGGCGCAGGCAGGCCGTGTGACTATTGATATGCAACAGGTGAAAATGACGCAGATAATGGATGAGATCGAAAAACAAACCAAATTTCTGTTTATTTACGACAAGAATATCAGCGTTGACCGCACGGCCAGCGTGCAGGTGCGCGAACAGCCGGTTGCCGAGGCTCTCGCGCAAATGCTCGCAGGCACCGATCTGACGTATGAGATCAACAGTTCGAACATCATTCTTTCGAAGCGTTCGGCGGATGCGGCGGCATCCTCATCCCTGCGCAATGTCGCGGGTGTGGTGCTCGATGCACACGGACAACCCATTATCGGCGCGTCGGTCGTTATCAAAGGTACGACGATCGGTATCAGCACCAATGTCGACGGCAGTTTCGGACTGCAGATTCCCGCTTCGGTGAAGGACCCGGTGCTCGTGGTCAATTATTTGGGCTGCGAACCGCAGGAGATCGCTGTGGGAAGCCGCGCCGATTTCCGTATCACGATGGTCGAATCGGCCGTCGCGCTGGATAACGTGGTGGTGACGGCCCTCGGTATCAAACGTCAGGAAAAGGCGCTCTCGTACAACGTCCAGCAGGTGAAATCCGAGGACATCGTTACGGTTAAGGACGCCAACTTCATGAACGCCCTCAACGGCAAGGTCGCCGGTGTGCAGATCAACTCCTCGGCGGCGGGCGTCGGCGGCGCGGCCCGCGTGGTGATGCGCGGTGCCAAATCGCTTTACAAGGACAACAACGCCCTCTATGTGATTGACGGTATTCCGATGTCGAACGTCAGCTTCGGCTCGAATGACGACGGCCTGCAGGGCAATTACATGGGGTCGGACGGCGTGGCGGACATCAACCCCGACGACATCGAGTCGATTTCGGTACTGACCGGCCCTTCAGCCGCGGCTCTCTACGGTTCGGACGCTGCCAACGGCGTGGTGCTCATCAACACCAAGAAGGGACGGGCCGACAAAACGTCGGTGACCTTCTCCAACAGCACCACCTTCTCGTCGCCTTTCGTGATGCCCCGCTTCCAGAATACCTACGGCAATGTTTCCGGGTCCTACCAGAGCTGGGGCGACAAAACCTTGCGCCGCTTCGATCCCGAAGGATTCTTCAACACGGGGTCGAACGTCAACAACTCCCTGACCTTCTCGACGGGTACGCAGAAGCATCAGACCTATTTTTCGGCCGCGACGACCAATGCCCGCAACATCCTGCCCAACAGCGGCTACAACCGCTACAACTTCACGTTCCGCGACGTCACCAAGTTCCTCAAAGACAAGCTGACCGTCGATCTGAGTGCGAGCTACATCCTGCAGGACAACAAGAACATGATCGCAGCGGGCAAATACTTCAACCCGTTGCCGGCGCTCTATCTCTTTCCGCGCGGCGACGACTTTGACAACGTGCGTCTCTACCAGCGTTGGGACGAATCGCGCAACCTCTATACGCAGGCATGGGATTACGGTTCGGGCGACATGTCGTTCCAGAACCCCTACTGGATCATGAATAAGATGATCAACCAGACTAAAAAGCGTCGTTATATGCTCAGTGCCAACCTCAAGTACGACGTAACCGATTGGCTCGACGTGACGGGCCGCGTCAAGGTCGATAACGCCGATATGGACATTACCGAGAAGCGCTATGCCGGCACCGACACCAACTTCGCGGGCGAGAAGGGTATGTATTCGATCATCAAGCGTAACGACCGTCAGATCTATGCCGATGCCATCGCCAACATCGATCTTACCTTCGCCGGGGACTACCACCTGAGCGCCAATGTCGGTGCGTCGCTCAAGGACGTCCGCATGGATTTCATGGGCTGGGGTGGCGACCTGCGCAAGATTCCCAACTTCTTCTCGATTACCAATATATCGACCACCAACTACAAGGAGCGTGAGGACGGTTCGCACATTCAGTCGCAGAGCATCTTCGCCAACGTCGAGCTGGCGTGGAAGAGTATGCTTTACCTGACCGTCACCGGCCGCAACGACTGGGAATCGGCTCTCGCCTTCTCGAAATACAAGTCGTTCTTCTATCCTTCGGTCGGACTTTCGGCCGTCGTTTCCGAGATGGTCGATATGCCGGAATGGTTCTCCTTCCTCAAGGTGCGCGGTTCCTATTCGGCCGTAGGCTCTTCCTATTCGGCCTACCTGACCAAACCCTACTATGATTACAAGGGACAGACGCACGAATGGGACTCGCTTCACCGCTTCCCCAACGAGAACCTCAAGCCGGAGAAGACCAAATCGTGGGAAGTAGGTCTCAATGCCCGTTTCTTCGGCGGCAAGCTCAACTTCGACGCTACATGGTACCGCTCGGATACCTTCAACCAGACCTTCGAATCGACCCCTTCGTCCACGTCGGGTTATTCGTCGGTACTCGTGCAGGCTGGTCAGGTCCGCAATTCGGGTCTCGAAATGCTGCTGAACTACCATAATACGTGGTGTGACTTCACATGGAACACGAGCGTGACCTACACGATGAACCGCAACAAGATCATCAGGCTCGCCAACGGTGTCATCAGCCCCGTCGACGGACAGCCTATCGATATGCCCTATCTGGAGAAGGCGACCCTCGGCGACGCCGGTTCGCCGCAGGTCATCCTCTACGAAGGCGGCACGATGGGCGACCTTTACATCAACCGCGAACTGCGCACCGACCTCAACGGAAACATTTATGTCGATCCGCAGACCAACAAGGTAGAACTGACCACCACCGAGCGCCGCAAGGTCGCCAGCCTGCTGCCCAAGGGCAATATCGGCTGGAGCAACAGCTTCGCATGGAAGGGGCTGAACCTGAATGTGATGTTCGCGGCCCGTCTGGGCGGTTCTGTCGTTTCGAATACCGAGGCGTTCCTCGACTACTACGGCGTTTCGGAGCGTTCGGCGGCGGCCCGCGAAGCAGGCGGCGTGCGGATAAACAACGGCATGGTCGATGCCCAGAATTACTATCAGACCATCGGTGCCGGCACGGGTGCCGGCGCATACTACATTTACGATGCGACCAACGTACGTATGCAGGAGTTGTCGCTGGCCTATACGCTGCCCAAGCGCTGGTTCCGTCAGAAGATGGCAATGACCGTTTCTCTCGTGGGCCGCAATCTGTGGATGATTTACAACAAGGCTCCGTTCGACCCCGAACTGACGCCCTCGACGGCCGACAACTTCCTGCAGGGCGTGGACTACTTCATGCTGCCCAGCTTGCGGAACATCGGATTTACCGTGAAGTTACAATTCTAAAATCCTGACCAAGATGAAAGCAAACACTATAATTCGTCGGTTCGGCCGTTTTGCGGCTTGTGTGGCCATGCTCGCCGCCGCGGCCTGCACCGGTAATTTCGAAGATTACAATACCAAACCTTTCCGCCCGTCGGACGACGACCTGAATGGCGACAACGTCGGCGTGGGCATTCTTTTTCCCGCGATGATGGAGTTCGTCACCCATTTTCAGGTCAATGCTTCGCAGATGCACGATGTGCTTGTGGCCGACGAACTGGGCGGTTACGCCTCTGCCGTGAAGTCCTACCAAGGACAGAACATCGCTACCTACAATCCGTCGGACAAATTCAACGACTATATTTTCGAGCAGACATTCGCCAATTTCTACGGCAACTACTTCAAGGTCGAGACCCAGACCGGCGGCGAGGGTCCCGTTTACCAGCTGGCCCGTATCCTGCGCGTGGCGGCCATGCTGCGCGTGACCGACGCCTACGGTCCGATTCCCTATTCGAAGATGCAGAACGGCACCTTCTCGGTGCCTTACGAGAGCCAGCGCGATGTCTACATGGCGATGATCGACGATCTGGATGCGGCGATGGAGACGCTCTACACGTTCGCGTCGGCCGGAGACGGCATTCTGATGCGCGATTTCGATATCAGCTCTTTCAAGGGCGATTCGCGGCTGTGGGTGAGCTTCGCCAATACACTCAAACTGCGGATGGCCATTCGCATGAGCGGTGTGGAGCCGGAAGCGCGCCGCATCGCCGAAGAGGCTGTGCGCGATATGGCTACATACGGTCTGATAGACGCCAATGCCGAGAACCTGAGCTTCTCGTCCGATTCCCGTCAGAATCCGTTCTACACGCAAGCGACGAGCACCTCTTGGCAGGACCTGCGGTCGAACGCCAGCATCGTGATGTACATGAACGCCTACGAGGATCCGCGCCGGGCTTCCTATTTTTCGAAGTCGGGCTACGACGGGATCTACGTCGGTGTGCGTGCGGGCATTCAGAATGTGACGCCGACCGACTATGCGACCTACTCTTATCCGCTCTTCGCCGAAAAGGACCCCGTGCCGGTGATGTACGCTTCGGAAAGCTGGTTCCTGCGCGCCGAGGGCGCTCTGCTGGGCTGGACGATGGGCGACACGGCCGAAAACCTCTATAACACGGGTGTCAAAACCTCGCTCGAACTTTGGGGAAACGGCTCTTCGTACGAGACTTATATCGCTTCCGAAACGGCTCCCGCGCTCTCCTATGCGGATCCGCGCAACAAGCATAACGTTTCGGATTTCGGTACGGCCGTATCGGTCAAATGGGCTGACGACGGCAACGAACTGGAGCGCATCATCACCCAGAAATGGATCGCCAACCATATGATCGGCCACGAAGCATGGGCTGACGTGCGCCGGACGGGTTATCCCCGCCTGTTGCAGGTGGTCAACAACCTGAGCGGCGGCATGTGGGGCAATGTAGACAGCAGCAAGGGGATACGCCGCCTGCACTATCCCCAGTCGGAGTACGACAACAACCGCGAGAACGTACTCAAGGGCGTCGAATTGCTCGGCGGCAGTGACCTGCACGGCACCGATGTGTGGTGGGCGAAGAAATAAGACCTTAAAATGAAAATACCAAGTGTGATATGAAAAAGAAGATAATTTCCCTGATGATAGCGGTCCTCGCGGCCGGGGCCTTTGTCTCGTGCAGCGACTGGACCGAACCCGAAGCGCGGGACTTCACGCAGCACAAGCCCGCATCCTATTACGAGAATCTGCGTGCATGGAAAGCCGACAAGAGCCATCCAATCGCCTTCGGTTGGTTCGGCGGCTGGGACCCCACGGGGGCCACGACGGCGACCAGCCTGATGGGGATTCCCGACAGCGTTTCGCTGGTGGCCAACTGGGCGACTTTTTCCCTTACGCCCGAACAGATGGAAGAGGTTGTTCAGGTCAAGAAGCTGAAAGGTACCGACGTGGTCGTGACCATCCTGCTGACCAACGTCGGCGCCAAGGCGACGCCCGAAGAGGTGACCGCCGGTGTCGAGGATACATGGGAGCAGGTGCGCCTGATGCGCGAGTATTGGGGCTGGACGGACGATGCGGATGCCGCCCAGATCGAGGCGGCCATCCGCAAATACGCCAACGGGTTGGTCGACGAGGTGCTCAAGTACGGCTATACGGGTCTCGACCTCGACTATGAACCCGGTTTGGGGTCTTACCACAACGGCAATATCGTGATGAATCAGTCCCAGCAGGGCGATATCTATGCCGGCACCTCCCCCTCGCAGCGTACGACGTGGTTCGTCGATGAATGCTCCAAACGTCTCGGCCCGAAATCGGGAAGCGGCAAACTGCTGATCGTTGACGGACTGGTGTCGTCGATGCCTAAGGAGACAATCGAATGCTTTGATTACTATATTCTGCAGACATACGCTTTGACAGCCCAGTCTTCGCTGGATTCCTACCGTTTGGCCGGGCTGGTCAACGCCTTCGGTGACATAATCGACGAGGAGACCATCACCAACCGCACTCTTGTTACCGAGAATTTCGAACCCGAAGCGATGTGGAAATACGGCGGAACGAGCTGTCGCCTTCCGGACGGGACCTACACCAATTCGCTGCAGGCCATGGCGCTCTGGCAGCCTGCCAACGGATTCCGCAAGGGCGGCATCGGTGCTTACCAGATGCAGAACGACTTCAAGAACGATTGTTACAAGTATTTCCGTGCCGCCATCAACGCCATGGACAAGTTGGAAAAGGGCGGAACGGAAGCTGACGACCAGCAATAATAAAACCGAATGAGATTATGAAAAATATGCTGAATATCCGCACCTGCCGGGCCTTATTCGCAGGTGCGCTGCTGACCGGTCTCGTTACCGGCTGCGACAATGCCGATCTCGGTGCGCTCGATAATGCCGCCTATATCAAGGAGGCTCAGAAAGCGTCGAGTACGACCGTCAAGGTCGAGGATGACGGCGGTAAGACTTCGCTTACCGTTCGTCTGGGCGGCAAGGGCGATACAGAGACCGCTTTCCGCTTCGAGATGAATCCCGACGTGCTGGAGCGTTATAATGCACTTAACGGAACTTCGTACGTACAGCTGCCGGAAACCTGTTTTGAACTGCCTGCCGATCCTGTCATAGTTCCGGCCGGCGAAGTGGCTGCCGCACCTGCACAAATCGACATCCTGCCCTTCACCGAAGAGATGGACGATTCGGGTTCTGTCTACGCTCTGCCCGTGACGCTGCGCTGCGTAAGCGGCGGTATGAAGATGTTGGGCGATGCATCCGATTTCCTGATCGTCTGCGAGCGCAAGAAGATTATTCCCGTTCCGATCTTCAATAGCGAATACCGGACCGGAGGCTTCAGCAAACTGAACCGTGTGATGCTGAACATGAAGGATGCGCCCATCACCTTCAATGCCTATACCATCGAGTTCAAGATGTACAAAGAGGAGTTCACGGCCCGTAACTACATGATCGTCGGTTTCGACAACGGCGAGGGAAATATCAACAACCGTATGTGGGTCCGCTTCGAGGCTTCGTCCACCACTTCGGATGTGGTGAATCGCTGGATGCAGATGAACACCATGGCCCAGCCCGGCCAAACTGCCGTGACGCCCTGCGAGGCGAAGAAGTGGCAGCATGTGGCCATCGTCTTCGACGGCGCTGCGACGAGCCTTTACCTCGATGGTGAGCAGGTCGTACAGAAATCGGCTCCGCGCAATACCGTTACGTTCAAGTATTTTGCCCTGCTGCCGCAGCCCAGCTACTGCAATACGACCATCTCGTTCAGCGAAGTGCGCCTGTGGAACGTGGCCCGCACCTCCACTCAGCTCAAGAACAACGTGAATAACGTCGATCCCAAGAGCGAAGGCCTGCTGGGCTACTGGAAGATGAACGAGGGGCACGGTTACACGTTCGAAGACGCCACGGGCAACGGCAATACCGCCGAATGCGAATATTCGACTGCCGGCGACTTGTGGGATCCGCAGTCTTACGGCCCTGCGACCGGATTGGAATGGGCGCCCGACATGGACAATATGTAGTTTTGCATCGTTCGTCCTTTTTTGCTAATTTAGAACCGAGTTAATGGAGCGCAGGGGCCCTGCAATACGCCCCTGCGCTTTTTCAGCGATAAAAACTACTGGAATATGGAAAAAAGACTCTTTCTGCTCGGCGGACTGGCCGCCGTCGCTGCGACGGGATGCGCCCGGCAGTCCGAAGCGCCGGCCCGTCCGATGAACATCCTCTATATCATGACCGACGACCATACGGCGCAAATGATGAGCTGTTACGATACGCGTTACGCTTCGACGCCCAATCTCGACCGCATCGCCGCCGAGGGCGTGCGTTTCACCAACAGTTTCGTCGCCAATTCCTTGAGCGGTCCCAGCCGCGCCTGTATGCTTACGGGCAAGCATTCCCACAAAAACGGTTTTTACGACAACACGACCTGCGTCTTTGACAATACGCAGCAGACTTTCCCCAAGCTGTTGCAACAGGCCGGATACGAAACGGCCGTCGTCGGCAAATGGCATCTCGAAAGTCTGCCCACCGGGTTCGACCATTGGGAGATCGTTCCCGGACAGGGCGATTACTACAATCCCGATTTTATCCGCCAGACGGGTGATACGGTGCGTTCCGAAGGGTATATAACCAACCTTATTACCGACAAGAGTCTCGATTGGCTGCGTTCGGGGCGTGATCCGGAGAAACCTTTCTGCCTGCTGGTGCATCATAAGGCCCAGCACCGCAATTGGATGGCCGACACCTGCAATCTGGCGCTTTACGAAGAGCTGGACTTTCCGCTTCCCGATACTTTTTTCGATGATTACGAGGGACGTCCGGCCGCCGCAGCGCAGGAGATGAGCATTATGAAGGACATGGACCTGATCTATGACCTCAAAATGTGGCGGCCCGATAAGCGGAGTCGCCTGAAAGGCACCTACGAAGCGTTTGTCGGGCGGATGAATCCCGAACAGCGGGCGGCATGGGACCGGTTCTATACGCCGCTGATCGAAGAATTCTACCGCCGAAATCCGCAGGGACGCGAATTGGCCCAATGGAAATTCACGCGTTACATGCGCGACTATATGAAAGTGCTCAAATCGCTCGATGACAATGTCGGCCGCCTGCTGGATTATCTCGACGAGTCGGGGCTGGCCGAAAACACGCTGGTGGTCTACACTTCCGATCAAGGCTTCTACATGGGTGAGCACGGCTGGTTTGACAAGCGTTTCATGTACGAGGAGTCGTTCCGCACGCCGTTGGTGATGCGTCTGCCGGGCGGTGCCCGCGGCGACATCGCCGAAATGGTGCAGAATATCGACTATGCGCCGACATTCCTCGAACTGGCCGGAGTCGCCGTGCCCGACGACATACAGGGTGTTTCGCTGCTGCCGTTGCTGCGGGGCGAACATCCTGCTGGCTGGCGGCGCTCGTTGTACTACCATTTCTACGAATATCCGGCCGAACACATGGTCAGGCGCCATTACGGCGCGCGTAACGACCGCTGGAAGCTGATCCACTTCTACAATGACATCGACCAATGGGAGCTTTACGACCTGCAGGAAGATCCGCACGAACTGCGGAACCTTTACGGCCTGCCGGAATATGCTGCGCCCCGGCGGGAAATGACGGAGGAGCTGGTGCGCCTGCAGACTCAGTACGGCGATACGCTGGCTCTGCGCAGGAACGGACGTGTAACGGCCGCAAACGGCAATTGATCGTGACCGGACGCATGACACTTGCTCGCATTTATGCTGCGTTGGCTGTGGGAATGTGGCTCATGGCCTGCACCGGGCCTGCGCCGGATGAACGGCCCGTGCTGATTCCCGCTCCGCAGAAAACGATATGGGGCGACGGGACCTACCGGCTCCCTGAACGGTTGCAGTTGGACATCGCCGATACGGCTCTCATCGCCGCGGCCGGCTACGTGAACGAGGTGCTGGCGCCCTATGGCACTGTCGCCGTAGATCGGTGTGACCGGGGAGATATCGTGTTGGAACTCGATTCGGCCGCCTTGCCGCCTGAAGGGTACCGCCTGTCGGTGACGCATGCCGGCGTACGGATCGGGGGCGGTTCCTACCGGGGCGTCGTCAATGGCATCGCCACGCTGCGGCAGCTGCTGCCAGCGAAAGCCGGAAGCGGAGCAAAGATTCCTTATGCGGAGATCGCCGATCGGCCGGCGTTCGGATGGCGCGGCGTGATGCTCGACGTGAGCCGGCACTTTTTCGACAAAGAGGAGATTTTTACGCTGCTGGACCAGATGGCCCGGCTCAAGCTCAACAAATTTCATTGGCATCTGACCGACGATCAGGGCTGGCGGATTGAGATTCCGTGTTATCCCGAACTCACGCAAGAGGGGGCATGGCGGCTTTTCAATCGGCAGGACACGTTGTGCATGGGCCGCGCGGCGCGGGAACAAAACGACGATTTCCTGCTTCCCGTCCGGCGGCTGCGGACCGATGGCGCCGACACGCTTTACGGGGGATATTATACACGGAAGGATATCCGCGAGGTGGTGGCTTATGCCGCGGTTCGGGGTATCGACGTGATTCCCGAAATCGATATGCCCGGACATTGCTTGCAGGCCATCGACAGCTATCCGTGGCTGGCCTGTTTCGGACGCGGTTCGTGGGGGCAATCCTTCTCCTCGCCGCTGTGCGTGGGCAAGGACCGGACGCTGGCGTTCTGCGAAAGCGTCTGGGAAGAGCTTTTCGAACTTTTCCCCTATGAATATGTTCACATGGGCGGCGACGAGGTCGATAAGAGCAACTGGAAACGTTGTCCCGACTGTCAGACCCGTATGCGTGCCGAAGGGCTGCCTGACGAAGCGGCTCTTCAGGCGTGGTTCATGCACCGTATGCAGCGCTTTTGCGAAGCCCGCGGACGCCGCATGATCGGCTGGGACGAGATACTGGAAGGCGGAGCCGTTCCCGGTGCTACGGTCATGTGGTGGCGGCCGTGGGAACCGCAGTCCGTGAGTGCGGCCACCCGGCAGGGCTGTGAGGTCGTCCTCTGTCCGCAGTCGTGGTTCTATTTCTCGTTGGAAGAGGACGCAAACTCGCTCGCGCGCATCTGTCGCTTCGATATGCTGCCGGACTCGCTGTCCGATGCGCAGAAAAGGCTGATCAAAGGCGTGCAGGGCAACCTCTGGACCGAAAAAATCCCTGCGTGGTCCCGTGCGGAATATATGTTTTACCCGCGCCTGCTCGTTCTGGCCGAGAAAGGGTGGACCGAACCGGGCAAGTTCGACGAGGACGCTTTCATGTCGCGGCTGCTGGACTATTGCCGACGGCTGGATGACGAGGGTGTCAACTATCGGATTCCGTCGCTGACGAATTATCATGCTGTCAGCGTCTTCACCGATTCGGTCCGGACTGCCGTCGTCTGTCCGCTGCCCGGTGCCGTTTTGCGCTATACACTTGACGGCTCGGTGCCGACCGTAAACTCGCCGCGTTACGACGCCCCGCTGCTTATCCGCGACGATTGTACGCTGCACATCCGGCCCTACCATGCCGACGGCCGTACGGGCGACTGGATAACCGTCCGCTATGAGAAGCAGGATTATGCGCGGCCTTTGGAGCCGCGGGACACTGAACCCGGTTTGTGCGTCGATTGGTACTTCCGCCGTTTTCCCGGTTGCGACGCGATCGGCGTTCCGGAGACTCTTTACGCTGCCGGCGGCCGTTCTTTTCGTCCAGTTCGTCC
>OGRC01001463.1_pt1 | contig 15434 bp, 16 predicted proteins | sample 1553431 | NCBI WGS metagenome assembly OGRC01 (sample SAMEA2580064, study PRJEB22360) | human gut metagenome | biome: human gut; feature: human-associated habitat; material: faeces | place: Denmark | collected 2008/2010
TGGAATCTGAGGAAATAAAAAACGGATCAGGGGACGCATTTTTTTTGACGCCATCTCAATGATTCCCGCCCGGGTCGCGATCTCCATCAATCCTGTCCAGAACGACATCACCCCCATCATCGTGATGCAAAGCGTCACCGCATCTTTTGCAGACTCCAGCGCCGCATTTGTGATCTCCGGCATCTTGCCGCCGAACGCTCCGAACAAAATTCCCACTGCGATCATTCCCGCCCAAAGGTAATTCATGATGTTTCTTCTCCTATCTCCCACATATATTTTTCCACCAATTCAAACGGCGCAGGACCGACTTTCAACACAGCCTCATGGAACGCTTTCTGCGGGCTGTCCGCTCCCATCTCTTTTATCCAGATTTTCTTCAACTCCAGAAATTCCACATACCCGATATAATATTTTAAATAATTTCCCGGCGCTCCGAGGATCAGATCGTAAATCCGGTCTGTCACCGCCGTATCTTTGATCCCATAATTTGAGAAAAATGCTGCCAGATCCGCGCGGCTCCACCCATGATAATGGATCCCGATATCTGCCAACGTATAAATTCCCAACAAAATCGAGCTGTTCTTCTGGAGCAGAACTGCCTGCGCTTTCGGAAACGGCGCCAGTGAATAACTGCACATTTCCGCATAAGTTGCCCAGCCCTCCACATATCCTCCGAAATTCAAAATATTCCGGATCGGAGCCGGGTTCGTTCCCGCATAATATACCGTCTGATATAAATGTCCCGGATACCCCTCATGTGCCAGCGTCGTATACAATGTCAGCGTATTTCCCATATGTGCCTGATTGACATAGATCACATTGTCCTGATAGTCATCGATCGCCGGGATCATATAAAATGCCGGACTCAAATGTGCCTCCATCGCTTTCGGAACATACTTCACATCCACATTCGTCTTGGGGGGCTCCGGAAAACATTTTTTTATCCCCTCTTCCAACTGTTTTAAAATAGAAACCGGATTCGGAGCGGTAACTGCTTCCACCTGCGCAGACGCTGTCTCCTGCGCCTGTTCGACCACAGCGTTTCTTTTTACTGTGTTTCCCCGCTCCGCGTCGGTTCCTGCATCTCCCTGTCCTGCGTTTTCCTGTTCAGCATCCCCTTGTTCTGCATCCCCTTGTTCCGCATTTCCCTGCCCGGCACTTTCATCTGCATTACGCTTCGGCTGTGTATTCTGCCCGATCCCCAGCACTTCCTCCATCGCTTCCAGATCTGCAACGATCTGTCGTCTTGTCAGATCTTCCATCTCCTCCACTGTTCGTTCAGATCCGGTCTCCTCGCGCACAATCTGCTCATAATACGCCGTCCCGTTCGGAATATAGCAGAGCCCCTGCTCATTTTTCCCTGTGCCTTTCAACTCCTGCACTTCCGCTTTCAGCTTTCCGTATGCAGGTAGGACATAGCTGTTCAGTGCCAGCGCATTTTCCTGTATGTACTCGCTCTTCTCGCTCTCATTCAATTCTTTTACCTGCTTGATCCTTTCTACGAATGTAGAAATCAGATAGTTATTTTCGCCCATTTCCATAAATGCGGTACATTGTTCCATCACCTGATCCGCCGCTGCATCCGACATGAACAATCCTGCTTTTGATTTCTCTTTTTCAAAATCGATCAATGACTCAAAATATTCCGGTGTCGTACGCATCAGTTCCAGATAAATTTCCACATCTTCCCTGCACGTCAGTGGATACTCGGAAAGCAGTACCGGAAGCTGTGTCTGCACTCCACTGACCAGCCCGAGCGGCTCATCATATAAAATATATTCGGCGTCATCTGCCATCAGCTCCAAATAATATTCCAAAATATCGTATGTCAGACGGTTCTGCACATCCAGCTTCTCATAGAGAAAAGTTTTCAACATTTCCTGTAAGTTTTCCACAGAAGCCTGTGTCTCTTTTCCATCTACCGTAAAATTTCCAAATGTTACGGTACTGTGTTCAATCCCATATGCTTCCGGTTCACGCAGCGTATAATGAAGACTTACTGTATTCGACTCCAGTTCTTCACAAAAAACCCGCTCCGTGAATTTCTCAAATTTCCGGTTCTGTCCCTCCTCCGAATTGCTTTTTCTGCCAAGAAAAAACAAACCTGCTGCCAGTCCGGCAACTAGGAACACGCCTAACAGATACCTGGACGATTTGGGAAGTTTCCACCTCTTCTTCTGCTCTGTTTCCTCCCTCCCTGTGCATTTTTGAAAAACTGCCGTTCCATTTTTTTGTACGTTTTTCCGCAAAATAAAAACTCCCCGGAATACTTTGCTTATACTTATTTGTAAAAACAAAGATTTATTCCGAGGAGCCGGCATATTCTGTTAAGAACCTTATAACATCTCCTCATGATAAGGATTAAGCTTCCTATGAAATTATTTTTATATCTTTCTGATTTTATCGTGCCGTTCCTCATTCTTGCGATCATCGTATACGGAATCCTGATGGGAACCAATGTCTATGACAATTTTATCAAAGGTGCAAGGAGCGGTTTCCTGACCGTGATCAAGATCATGCCGACGCTGATCGGGCTGATGGTTGCAGTCGGCATTCTCCGTGCATCCGGATTTCTTGAATTTTTCGCCCGTCTGATCGGAAAAATAACACTGTATATCGGCTTTCCCGGTGAATTGGTCCCTCTGACTCTCGTGAAAATGTTTTCCTCCTCCGCAGCTACCGGATTGCTCCTGGATATTTTCAAAGAATATGGAACAGACTCCAGACTCGGATTGATCGCGTCGATCTCGATGTCCTGCACCGAAACCATTTTTTATACAATGAGCGTCTATTTCATGACTGCCAAAGTAACAAAAACACGTTACACCCTTGCCGGCGCTCTTCTTTCCACGCTGGCCGGTCTCATCGCCAGCGTCGTGCTTGCAGGATGGATGGTTTGAGCAATTCGGTCATTTTCAATCTGCCGATTTAAAAAGCTGTGTTGCCTCTTTCCAGCACTGCCGTCCTGCCGCGGTCACAGAGCCCGGGCGATCCAGAGTAACCATTCCGCCCTCCAATGTAGAAATGAATCCGCCTGCCTCCATCAGAATCAACGATGCTGCCGCATAATCCCATGGATGGAGCATCAGTTCTACATAGATCCCATTACTTCCCGAAGCGACCCGGCAAATGTCAAGCGCGGCGGAACCGCTGCTTCGGATCGCAAGCGTATGGAGATACAGTATTTTTGCATATCGGAAAATGCGGTCCGTCTCGCTCGTATCATTTGAATTATATCTGGCACAGCCAAATGCAGCCAGATTTTCCCCAAGCCCTTTTTCACTGCTGTGGATCCGCTTTCCGTTCTTGTATGCGCCCTCTCCTTTGACCGCCGTATACAATTCTTCTGTATATGGATTGTACACAACGCCGAACTGCATCCGTCCTTTCCATGCAAGACCGACGGAAACGCAACTGAATTTATAATCAAAGATAAAGTTGGTCGTACCGTCGATCGGATCGATAATGAAACAATAACCGTCGCCAAGTTCCTGACGGATCCCGTCTTCCTCCGCAAGGAAATTCGCCTCCGGAAGAAGCTGGCGGAAATTCCGGATCAAAAACGACTGCACATCTTTGTCATATTTTGTGACAAAATTGGCGATCCCCTCTTTGTCATAGACCGGAATCTCCGCTTCATGCGCCTCCCGGATCATCGCTCCCGCCTGTTTTACTATCTCGATCAACTGCTCGTACATCTTACCTTTATACCTCACTCTTATCTTATTTTCTGTTTGTCTTTCCCTATGTTACCGTCTGGATACTTCTTTGTCAAACCCAAGTATCAGATAGAGGATCAAAATACAGGTTTATCAAACTCATTGTTTTACATTTTTTAATATGGTAAAATAAACATGTCTTCAGCATGCAGTCTTGCGGAAATGTATGTTCTTTGTATGCTGTGGACAGCATAATAAGATACTCGAAATGAATGTGAGGTAATCGTTATGGCAAGTGTGACTTTAAAAAATTTAAATAAAATTTATCCGAACGGATTTGTGTCGGTCAAAGATCTCTCTCTTCACATCGCAGACGGAGAATTTGTCACTTTCTATGGTCCAAGCGGCTGCGGAAAATCCACAGTCCTCCGAATGATCGGCGGACTTGAGGATATTACTTCCGGAGAGATTTATCTCGGCGACGATCTGCTCAACGATATTCTCCCGCGCGACCGACATCTTGCAATGGCATTTCAAAATTACACGCTGTACAATAATTTCAACGTCTACGACAATATGGCGCTCGGATTGAAACTACGCAATATGCCCCGCAATATCATCGATACCCGGGTAAAACAGGCTGCGGATTTTTTCGGCATCTCTCATGTCCTCCACAAAAAAATCCGTTCCGTCAGCGACTCGGAAAAGCAAAAAGCCGCGCTTGGACGGGCGATCGTATTTCACCCGAAAGTACTGCTCCTTGATGAAGATTTCGCGCATCAACAGGAAAAACTGCGCGAAGAAATGCTGCGCGATGTCAAAAAGATCCACCGTAAACTTGGACTTACGATCCTCTATGTTACCAATAAATACGACGAAGCGATCACTCTCGGAACAAAGATCGTCTTCATGAAAGACGGACAGATTACCGAAGTAAAGTAGTATCCGTAAATCTCAAATTCAAAAATGCCGTTGGAGAATTGTTTTTTACTCTACACTTTCACAATTCTCCAACGACATCCTGACATTAGCGCCTAAACAGAACCTTTTATTTCACATCCCTCTCCAGATAGTTATAAATCTCCCGTTTCGGAACACCGCGGTCTTTTGCCACAAGTTTCATCGCCTCTTTTTTACTGCTGCCCTGCGCTAAATATTGTTCCATATGTTGTTCGATCGAAAGTTCTTCCCATTTTGCCTTTTCTTCTCGCTCGATTTCTTCTCGGCTTCGTCCCTCGATCACAAGCACACATTCCCCTTTCGGATCATTTGCCTTATAGTAAGCCGCCGCTTCCGCCAATGTAGCACGAAATGCGGTCTCATGCCGTTTTGTCAATTCCCGGCATACTGTGATCTTTCTCTGCTCTCCAAGACGATCTTTAAGCAATTCTAAAGTCTTGATCAGCCGATGAGGCGCTTCGTAAAGAATCGTCGTCCTCGTTTCGCGTTCCAACTCTTCCAATACTTTTTCCCGCTCTTTTTTATCCGCCGGAAGAAATGCCTCGAAAGCAAATCTTCTTGTCGAAAGTCCCGAGATCGTCAACGCCGTCACGCACGCTGCCGCTCCCGGAAGAGAGGTCACCGGAACTCCCGCCTCGTAACACATCTGTACCAGTTCTTCACCCGGATCGGAAATTCCCGGCGTTCCGGCATCTGTGATCAACGCGATACTCTGCCCCTCCAAGAGCCGCTCCACTAATTTTCTGCCTTTTTCATATTTGTTATATTCATGATAACTGGTCATCGGCGTCGTGATCTCAAAATGATTCAAAAGTTTGATACTGTTGCGTGTGTCTTCCGCCGCGATCAGATCCACTTCTTTCAAAATACGGATCACCCGGAAAGTCATATCTTCCAGATTTCCGATCGGCGTTGCGCACAAATATAATGTTCCCGGCATAACCTCACCTTTCTCTTTCATACATAATGATCGGCGGTTCCACAGTCACACGCGATTTTCCGCCTTTTAATCCCTCGATCATCACCATCGTCGGTTCTTTGTCGATATACGGATGCACAAACCGGATCCGTTTCGGTTCAATCTTGTACTGACACATCTTTGACAGAATTTCTGCCAGTCTAAACGGCTTGTGGATCATATAAAACCGACCTTTGCTTTCTTTCAAAAGCTTCGCGCTCTCCCGCAGAATATCGTCCAGCGTGCAGAGCACCTCATGCCGGGCAATCGTTCTGGCATCTCCGTCATTCTGAAGTCCATGATGATTCAGCATATAAGGCGGATTCGTTGTGATCACATCAAAAGAGGCGGCGTCAAATAAATCCGCCGCTTCTTTTATATCTCCTGTTACGATCTCGACTTTCTCTTCCAAATGATTATACGAAACACTGCGTCTTGCCATGTCCGCGCTCTCCGGCTGGATCTCCAGTCCTGTAAAACCAGAACCTTTCGTCTTTGCCGAAAGCAGGATCGGGATCACTCCGGTTCCTGTTCCGAGATCCAAAAGCCGCTCCCCCGGTTTCACTTTCGCAAAATCAGTCAGGAGCACCGCATCCACTCCGAAACAAAAACGCTGCGGATCCTGTATGATATGATATCCTGAAAGCTGCAGGTCATCCAGACGCTCTCCGGGTTTTAAAATATTTTCTTCCGTCATCTTATTGTTTCTCCAATGACGCCAGTTTCTTCATCTCTTCCTTGGAAACTTTCGCTTTCTTTCTGCGCGGTCTGAATTTCAGTTCTTCCGCTTTATATTCCCGGATCTCTTTTTCGTCATTCTCCAGATTGACAACTACTTTCACCTGTCTGCGCAGCACACTCAACGAATGTACGGTTCCGGTCAGACCGTCGCTCGTCGTCACGGTATCTCCAACCGATGGAAGCTGACTGTTCAATTCTTCATATGTCTCTTCCTCGTTTGTCAGACAGCACATCAGCCTGCCGCAGACACCGGAAATCTTACTCGGATTCAAGGAAAGATTCTGCTCTTTTGCCATCTTGATCGACACCGCCGCAAACTCAGACAGATACGTACTGCAACAAAGCGGTCTTCCGCAGATTCCGATGCCGCCCCGGATCTTCGTCTCATCCCGCACACCGATCTGCCGCAATTCGATCCTTGTCCTGAAAACAGCCGCCAGATCCTTTACCAGCTCGCGGAAGTCAATTCTTCCGTCTGCCGTAAAGTAAAACAACACTTTATTATTGTCAAACGTATATTCCGCATCGATCAGCTTCATGTCCAATCCATGTTTACGGATCTTCTCAAGGCAGATCTTAAATGCTTCTTTTTCTTTCTCTCTGTTCTTCTCCTCAGTCTTATGATCCTGCTCCGTCGCAATACGGATCACGGATTTCAGCGGCTGGATCACCTCGTCATCCGGCACTTCTTTCGGTCCGCTCACGACCCGTCCGAATTCCACCCCACGGGCAGTCTCCACAATTACATTATCTCCCTGGCGGATTTCCAGTTTCCCCGGCGAAAAGAAATAAATCTTTCCTGCCACCCGGAATCTCACTCCGATTACTTTCACCATGTTCTAGTTCTCCTTTATCGTCAATAAAAGCAATTCCATCGTCAGTTCAAAGTTTACATTTGCTTTCAGTCTTGCTTTCGCTTTTTCCAGTCCATCCAGGATATTTTCGATTCCCTCATAAGAACTCTTGCTGGCGCGCTCTTTGATATAACGCATCTGATCGGAAAATACTACCCGATCCACATTTTTCGTCGCTTTGTAAATCAACACGTCCCGATACCAGATTGCGATCACATCCAGATAATCTGTAATATCCATCTTAAATTCCGTACATTTCTTCACTGCACCCATCAGTTCTTCGGTCTGCATATCGTCAATATTACGAAGTAGATGGACCGCTTCTTCCTTTACTTCGTTGAAATGTTCCGAAGTCGCAAGTGCGATCGCTTTTCCCATATTTCCCTGCGCAAATGCGACACAGATGTCCGCCTTATAATCCGGAATCTCCATCTGTTCCATCAAATATTTTTTTACAAGCTGGTCTTTGATATTCCGAAGCTTGAGCATCACGCATCGGGAACGGATCGTCGGAAGCAGCACTTCCGCATTCTCCGTCAATAACAAGATCACCGCATATTCCGGCGGCTCCTCGATCGTCTTTAACAATGCATTCTGCGCCTGCACCGTCATCATGTCCGCATCCGCGATAATATAAACCTTATAACGGCTGCTGTAAGGCTTGATCACAATATCATTGTTCACCTGATCCCGGATCTCATCTACACTGATCGAAGCCGGTTTTTCATGTGTCACCCGGATAATATCCGGCTGATTCCCACTGAGCGCCTGTTTACAGGACTGACACTTTCCGCAGGCGTCTCCGTCCGTCTCACGATCATGGCACTGCAGGCTCATTGCAAATAGATTCGCCAGAAGTTTCTTACCGGATCCCTTTTCCCCATTCAGAATATACGCATGGGAAACCATCCCGGAATTCACGGCATTTCCTATATATTGTATAATATTCTTATGTCCTACTACGTCTTTAAATCCACTCATATTCTTCACCTGCCGCCCTTTTTCTGCTTTGTGTTATGGGATCTCCCCAGGCTACACGGTTAAGTATAGCATACTTCCTGAAAAAGTTATAGTCCCTCAGATTTTTATCAGATTTTCTTAATAGTTTCTTTCCTGTTTTTTACACCATCTTTATTTTGTGATCACAATTCCGAAACAATTATTTTTTATTATAATCTCATACAAAGCGAACAGCTTTTTTAATATAAATTAATCCTCTCATTCCTTTTTCGGCCGGTGCTATAAAAGCCCGGCTTTTCTCATGTCCGGGTTTTTCTGTCGTTTATCTTTCTCTGTGTACCCGTTCCCCGTTCTGATCTGAAACAATGAACCGGCAGATTTCTTCCACGCATGTTTCAAATTCCACATTGCAAAATCTTCTTTCTATCCCTGCCTGTTCCAGTTTTTCTTCGGAAAAATCATCCTGATCCGCCAGAAATCTCCGACACATCTCCGCATATTTTGGATTTGCCTGCTGCTGTTCCCGTTTCAGCGCACGCTCCAGCCGAATGCCGTCTTCCACCTCAATATAGATCCCGATCACTTTCTCACTTCCAAAATACCGACGCATTTCCGCATAAGACTCCAATGTCCCGATCACAAGATAATCTTTTTCGTCCAGAGAAATCTGTCCGTCATTCACTGTAAAATATTTCCACACGCCGCACTTTGTATTGTACGCACGCAGTTCGATCACACGCCCCTCCTCTTCCAGCTTTTTTAAGCCTGTCTCATCTGTAAAATAGTACTCCACCCCATCGCGTTCTCCCTCTCGGATCGGACGTGTCGTGTACATTGTGATCTGACTTAGTTCCGGCATCCGCTTTTGGATTTCTTTGAACACCGAATCTTTCCCGGAAGAGCTTTTCCCCATAATATAATAAATTTTTCCCATTGCTATAACCTCAATATCTCCTAATTATTCTCACAATCTATTTTGGAAAGAACTTCGATCTGTCCTTGCCGCTTCAATCCCTCAATTTCAAATCCAATGGAACGGTATTCCAGAAGAAGCCGTATTGCTTCCTCCGAAATCCGTTCTCCAGGCACAATGAGCGGGATTCCAGGCGGATACAGATATGCATATTCCGCTGAAATCTGACCGACTGCCTCATCCCATCGAACCGACTTCCGTCTTTGCTCCCGATTTCTCCTGTTCCATACATCCCCACTGCTGCAAATTTGCTCTAACTGCGGAAGTATTCCGATCTTCACACTCTTTACAGACAAATCATCTGTCGTCTTCTGAACTTCCCAATTCATATCAATTTCAAATAAAGCGTCCTCAAGCCGTTCCATTCCGGCATCTGTATCACCGATCGACGTCATTGCAATGATATAAGCCCCTGCCGCCATCTCCATCTGCAAATGATAATGTTCCAACAATTCTTCATACAGCTGCTTTCCTGTAAGCATTGTATTTTTTGTAGAGATCACGATTTTGGATCTGTCAAAATGCTCAGATTCTTCTAATTCCAGATTTTTCAGTTTTCCCAGTTTCTTTCTCGTTCTTTGCAGACGGTCCGCATATTTTGAAAACAATTCATCCGCTTTCGTCTCAAGAAGTCCCATACATGCATCGATACCTGCCATCAAGATATACGAAGGACTGCTGGATTGAAACATATGCAGATATTTCCGTACAGCCTCCCGATCTGCCAGATTCCCATTCATATGAAATAAGGCCGTCTGGGTCGGAGCAGGCAGCGTCTTGTGGACACTGTGGATCACCACATCCGCCCCCTGCTGATTTGCATTTTCCGGAAAATATGGATGAAACCCGAAATGTGCTCCATGAGCTTCGTCAACGATCAACGGAATGCCGAATTCATGAACTGCTTCTGCAATCGCCCTGATATCCGAAACCACTCCGTCATAGGTCGGGGAAGTGATCATGACCGCCTGGATTTCTTTCCCATATTTCCCAAGTGCTTCTCTCACAGCTTCCACTCGGATTTCTCCGTTTAATCCCGTCCTTTGGTCCATTTCCGGATATAAATAAACAGCATGCAGTTCATTGAGCTCAATCGCATGATACACCGATTTATGACAGTTTCTCGCTATAAGAATCCCGCCGCCTCGTTTTGTGCATCCCATGATCGCGCTCAATATACCGGCAGTGCTTCCGTTGACGATCCAGCACGTCTCTTCCGCATGATACAGATTTGCCGTACGTTCCTGCATTTCTTTTAAAATTCCCTTTGCATGATGAAGATCATCAAAGCCATCTATTTCCGTAATATCTATCCCGTAAGGCAGAGCCGCTCCGGTCAATCCTCCGTTCCGCTTATGTCCCGGCATGTGGAATCCGTAAAAATCAGATTGTTCGTATTTTTTTAGTTCGTCATACAGCGATTTCATAATGTCCCCCGGCAACTCCTGTCTTTATTCATTTTATTTTAACATGGTCAAAATCCATTGTAAATGATTCGTTCTTTTACAAAAAATTTTTAAAAAAGTCAATAAAAATTCCGGCAGACTTTACATCCACCGGAATCCTACATTCCTCTTAATTATGCCAACGCCGATTTTTTAACTTGTCCAAGTCCTTTTACAACTGCCGGAATACTTATGATGATGACCGTGATCACAGCTTCCGCAAGCAGAAAGCTGTAATTATATACGATCGGATAAACCGCTTTTAATGACTGCGGGAAATTCTCCGGCATATAATCCATCCAATACAAGTATCCGCCTAATGCATGAAACGCACCTCGGGCGATCACCGCAGCAATATATCCTTTCAACAGTCCGTGACTGCTTTTTGCAAAAAATCCGGCAACTCCAAGCGCTGCAAACGCAAGGATATAATCACAGCATACCTGGAAAAATGAAAGTACATAAGGCTCCTGCAAAAACTGCATAATCCCATATGCCAGACCTGCAAAGATCCCAGTCTGAACGCCGTACCAATTTCCGATCAGCACGATAAAAAGCATACTGCACAGAGTCACACTGCCTCCCCATGGAAGTGAAAATAATTTCAAATAGGACGTCACATATGCCAAAGCAATGGCCATTGCACAAAATACAAGCTGTCTTGTTCCCATTTTCTTTTTCTCAGAATTTCTTCCCGCAAATAAAATTGCCAGTACAAACAATGCGATCCCCGCGATCGCACAAACGACATATCCGGCTGTCGTCAAACCACCCTCCGCATTTACCAGTAAATCAAACATAAAAAATCCTCCTTATTTTCTTTGATTGAAAACAAGGAGGACTCATCTTTCGTATCGTATCAATAATAAAATCTGATCGAAAAATCAGCACACCGGTATAGACATATCCTACGTTGGCATTATCCAAATCAGGTTATGGGTCGAAGTCTTACGCTTCCTCTCAGCCTGCAACACAAGCTCCCCTTGTCATCAACTTAACAGGTTTAATCTTATCTTTTTTTCCGGTTTCTGTCAATATACTTTTCTCACTTATCCACAAACTTTTCCAATATCGAGAAAGTTTTACACATTTTACTTTATTTATCCTCACTATGCACTTATCTCACAAGCGACTTATCTTTCCATTTTTCACTCTTAATTCTCAAAAATGAAACACTGGCTCCAACACCCCATCCAATCGGTATAGACCACCAGATCGCACTGGATCCGATAAAATGTGCCAGTAAATAAGCTATAAATACGCGCACAAACAAATTAGACATAGAACTTATCATAAACGCTTTCATATCTCCGGCGCCGCGAAGAAGTCCGTTTCCCACAAACAAAAATCCCATCAGCACGTAAAACATAGATACTGTTTTCATGTAACTCATTCCATATCCCATTGCACTGCCTTCCGCCCCCGCATTTAAGAAGAGTCCCAACAAATTTGGACCAAATAAGAAAATTACTCCCGTGATGATCAGAGAAAAGATCAATACCATTAACATACTTGCCCGATACCCTGCCGTTACCTGCTCCGGTTTATCTGCACCGATATTCTGAGCCGTATAGCTGGACATCGCATTGGAAAAATTCATATTCGGAAGCATCGCCAGAGTATCAATTTTTGTTGCCGCGGTATATCCTGCCACAAAAACTTTTCCATAAGAATTGACAAGTCCCTGCATCATCATCATACTCAACGAAACCATAGACTGCTGAAGCATGGACGGAATCCCGACACGGGCAATCCTCGCCGCTGCAGACCGCTCAAACAGCTTTGGTTTGATTCCCTGGCATTCTTCCTCACTTTCCATCCGCTTTAGTCGTTTCATCAAAACAACAAAAGAGATTACAGCACACATCCCCTGTGCGATCAATGTCGCCCATGCCACTCCTGCTACTCCCATATCAAACCGTATTACAAATAAAAGATCCAATCCAATATTTGTAAGCGCAGATACCATTAAAAAACGAAGCGGTGTATTACTGTCGCCTAATGCATTATAAATCCCATTTAATGTATTGTATAAAAAAAGAAAAATTGCCCCTCCGAAATAGATTCTCAAATAAGACAACGAATCATTCATGATATCCGGATCCGTTCCGAGAATTTTTAAAAGCGGAGACGCAATCAATTCACCAATCCCCATAATTCCCAGACCGATCACTCCAAGAAGTATCAATGCAGTAAAAATCGTTGTTTTCATAACTTGAATCTGACCAGCTCCATATAGCTGTGAGATCACAACCGTACATCCCATTGATAATCCCGACGCGATCGCCACTGCCAGGAATACGACCGGAAAAGAAGATCCTACTGCCGCTAATGCATCTTCTCCAACAAATTTACCAACAACCATAGAATCTACCATATTGTAAAGTTGTTGGAATAAATTGCCTAATATCATCGGCATCGCAAAAAGAAACAACAGTTTTAAAGGTTTACCCTCCGTAAGATTTTTTACCATTTCCAAACACTTCTCCTCTTTATATTTTCGATCTCCATGATATATTTAACAGCAAAAAACAGCGGAAACCCTTGCTATGCTTGAGTTTCCGCTGTTCTTCATTCATGAGCGTGCGGGGATTCGAACCCCGGACAACTTGATTAAAAGTCAAGGAATTTATCCCCCGTTTTCCCTTGAAAAATCGGAACTCTTCACTTTTCTTTGCGATGAAAATGCGATATGTTTATTTTATATCACCGCGCCCGATCCGTCAAACCGGTACTCTTTCCCATTGATCGCGACAATCTCATTTGCCGCCATCACACCGTCCTCTTTCAGATAATACCGCTTGTTTCCGTTCGTGATCCAGTGACAGCGCATCATTGATCCGATTGCCTGACAATTCTTGTCCGGATTGAAATAATACCACTTGCCGCCGATCTGTTCCCAACCGAGCGCCATCGAGCATTCCGGCTTGCTGCCCTTTCTCTTCGGAAGCAGATAATACCAATACAGGTCATCCCGAATCCATCCCGTCGCGGCGGATCCCTCCGGATGATTTCCGTCGCGCGCCGGACGCAGGAAGTACCAATAACTTCCGATCTTCTGCCAGCCGGTCAGCATCGCGCCCTCCGGTTTTGCTCCGGCAGTCGGATTCAGGTAATACCAGTGACCTCCCAACTTGATCCAGCCTTTCGCCATCCGGCAATCGGCGCCGAAATAGTACCACAGACCTTTGATATATTTCCACTGGTTCCGCAAGGCGTAGCCATAGGAATCAAAGTAGTACCACGCATCCAGAAGAAGCCACTGATCCTTTGGATAGCTTCCATTTGCGTACTGATACCACCAACCTTTTGTATCTTTTACCCACTTGTCTTTTGCGGCATCGGCAGGTTCTGTATTCACACATTCCAGAATACCATCCCAAGGACGATCATAATAAGCATGCTCATAGGATTCGTATCCGGTCTGGTCGCCCTCTGCTCCGTCAATTCCACCAGTTTCTGAAATGCAGAACTCTGCCAGAAGATCCGGCACGGCAGACGTGCACATCGCCGTGTGGTACACTTCGTTCAGATAAACATCCCCCGGCTTCGCGATATATCCGGATGACATTGGATGCCAGACAAAGTTTCCAGTTCCCACCATACATGACCGCATATTTCCGGTGTACGTTGCGCCACCGCAGCTAATCCCGGCAGCTTCAAACGCCGAGATGATCGCAGAGCTGCAATCCCGGTCGCCCTGCTCCAAGTGATAGACCTTTCCAGCAATCGCAATATCACAAGTCCCCTCGCCGTCTCCCCAGCGGCTGTACTGGCTGTACCCGTGCCAGTCATGATTTACCAAGTGTTTCATCAACTCTACTGCTACTTCTCGTTTTAACATAAGTACTCCTTTCTTCCGGTTTTGCACCGGTGCAAAATCAATTTTTATTCAATCCTATCGATTCCATATTCTACTGCGCATAAATGCTCAATCTTACACCCTCTTGCGTCTTTCCATCCTGGAGCAAAATACGCAACATCCGCGGTAGACAACAGTTCCAACGATTTTCCAAGAAACCATAATGGTCTCGCATCTGCTGGCGCACTTTGAAAAAATGAATCAATCAATTCAACTTCTTCACCGCATACTATTTTTGCTTCTCTAACTGCTTCTTCTCTTTCTTTTAAAATTTGCTCATCTGATTTACCGTTCATTGGTTGACTAATAAATAATTTTTTCATACTGTCCTATCCTCCGTAAGAAGAGGACGATCACTCGCCCTCTGGTTTATTCTTATTTTCTTCTTCCTGATCAACATCCGTTACTGTCTCAATTTTTTTCTTTATATACTTAAGTACCGGGGCCAGGACTGGAATTGTCACGCCAATTACTTCACAATTTTCTGTTATACTGATCAACTCATTAATTACAAGCCAGCTAGCTACGATCGCTGCAAATAGTAGTGGAAACTTCATTTCTATATGTAGCGTTCCAGTCACATACGAAATCATACTATCAATTCCGAATCCAACAAATATAAGAATATACATCGTAACTTTCTTGTATATCCCATTGATAGATATTTCACTTGTGATTTTTTCTCCGCGCATCTTTGCCGCCCGGAGCCCAGTAAAATAATCAATCAAATTACATGGGATCAACAGCGCCAACGGTACCGCAAGAATCCCGAAGAAACTAAAAAAAGCGCCTATAATTGCGCTGATCACATACTTCAAGTTTTCCATTTTTCTCATAAACCTCACTTTCCTTCCTCTTTCATCGCTTCCTCAACTTTTGTTCTCCATCTCTCCGGCACATCGTCAATTGTGATCACGCCGTCTTTGATTTTCATTACATAAAATTTTACCATCTTAATTTCCTCCCATCATTCCAGCCAGTTCCATGATCGCGCCGTCCTGAATCTCTTGACTTGCGTTCGT
>OGRC01001467.1_pt1 | contig 15403 bp, 11 predicted proteins | sample 1553431 | NCBI WGS metagenome assembly OGRC01 (sample SAMEA2580064, study PRJEB22360) | human gut metagenome | biome: human gut; feature: human-associated habitat; material: faeces | place: Denmark | collected 2008/2010
AACCCGCCGTTTTTTTAATCGGAATAGCAAAGAAGAATTAAGAGCCGTTTTGCAAAATGTAGTGATTATAGGATCAATCGGAGCAATGGCGGCTTTTATTATGCAGGATGCAGAATATTACTCAAGACTTGTATATGGATATTTTTGTTGTATAGATTTTATTATTATGTACAGCAGTCATTTATTGTATAAGAAATTTATGAATGATGTCTATAGTAAAGGGATCAGTACAAGAAATATACTTGTACTGACGACAAAAGACAGGGCGACAAATATTTGTAAAAACATCCGTGAAAATAATTCTTGGAATATGCAGATACAGGGGATTATATTAGTAGATGAAGAAAATGTAGTTGAGATTGAAGAGGTTCCTGTTGTAAGTAAGTATAAAGACATGATGGAGTATGTGAAGAAAAATGTTGTAGATGAGGTGTTTATTCATTTGCCTTCACAGATAGATCTTCCAATTAAAGAGATTATAAGTGATTTGGAGATTATGGGGATCACAGTGGATTTGAATATTAACCTGTTTGAGATGAAAATTCCTGTGCAGAGAGAGATTGAACGTATCGGAGATTATTATACGGTATCTTTTAGTCCTAAAATTCACTCTTTTAAACAAGTGTTTTTTAAGCGTGTAATGGATATTACAGGTGCAATCGTCGGTTTAATAATTACTGCAGTTGTGACAGTTTTTGTGGCTCCTCCGCTTCTGATTGAATCTCCGGGTCCGCTGTTTTTTTCACAAGTACGCGTAGGGAAGAATGGAAGACGTTTTCGAATCTACAAATTTCGTTCCATGTATATGGATGCGGAAGAAAGAAAAAAAGAGCTGATGGATCAAAATGAGATGGATGGTCTTATGTTTAAGATGGAAAATGATCCGCGCGTGACAAAAGTAGGAAAGTTTATACGGAAGACAAGCATTGATGAATTGCCACAGTTTTGGAATATTTTAAAAGGAGAGATGAGCCTTGTCGGAACAAGACCTCCTACAGAGGAAGAATTCCTCCAATATGAAGGGTATCACAGAAGAAGATTGAGTATGACGCCGGGACTTACAGGATTATGGCAGGTCAGCGGAAGAAGTGATACGAAGAATTTTGAAGAGATTGTTGCAATGGATGTGGAATATATCGACAACTGGTCATTGAAAGAGGATATTAAGATCCTGTTTAAGACAGTAGGCGTTGTGTTAAAAGGAAAAGGAGCAAGTTAAAAGTGAGTGTGATACAGAGACGATATCCTATATTTAATACATATGTGGATGCGTTGACAATGGATGAAACGATTGAAAATGTAGAGAAAATTATTAAAGAAGGGAAGCCGGTACAGCATGTTGTGATTAATGCATCTAAAGTGAATTTAATGCAGAAAGACAAAACACTTACAGAAATAGTGAATGCTTGTCCGATTATAAACGCAGATGGAGCATCGATTATATGGGCAGCTAAGAAGCTGGGTATACCGATAAAAGAAAGAGTGACAGGGATTGATTTGTTTTTACGATTGGTAGAAGAGTCTGATACGAAGGGATATAGGATATATCTGTTTGGAGCTAAAGAAGATGTTGTAAAAAAAGTAAAAGAAATCTTTTGTGATAAGTATAAAAATTTGCAAATTGTAGGAATTAGAAACGGGTATTTTACAGAACAAGAAGAGTATAAAATAGCAGAAGAAATTCGTGATGCAAAACCGGATATGTTGTTTGTGGCTTTTTCATCACCTAAAAAGGAGTATTGGATAAAAAAATATTTGGATGTTATGAATGTACCGTTTGTGATGGGAGTAGGCGGAAGTTTTGATGTGGTTGCGGGGGTTACAAACCGTGCGCCACAATGGATGCAGAAACACGGATTAGAATGGTTTTATCGGTTTATACAAGAACCGGGACGTATGTGGAAAAGATATATTATCGGAAATATGAAATTTGTAATACTGACGATGAAAACAAAGATGAGAAAGGGGAAAATTAAATGATAAACGTAATCGGATTAGGGTATATAGGTTTGCCGACAGCTTTAATTTTGGCGGCAAATGGAAACGAAGTAGTAGGAACAGATTACAATAAAGATATTGTAAACGAGTTGAATCACGGGAAGGTGACCTTTAAAGAAGATGGCCTTGATGAACTTTTTGCAAGAGCGGTTGATAAAGGGATTGTTTTTTCAGATACATATCAGAGCACAGATATGTATATTATTTCAGTACCAACTCCCTATGATGCGGCAAGCAAAAAGGTGGACGCAGAATATGTTGTGTGTGCCGTGAAAAATGTGTTAGACGTCTGTAAGAAAGGCGCAGTAATTGTGATAGAGTCTACTGTATCTCCGGGAACGATTGATCGGTACGTTAGACCGGTCATTAATGAACAAGGCTGGAATATTGGAGAAGATGTTCATTTAGTACATGCTCCGGAGCGAATCATTCCGGGGAATATGTTATATGAGTTAGAACATAATTCTAGAACAATCGGAGCTGATGATCCAGAAATAGCAGTGAAAGTAAAGGATGTATATGCAACATTTTGTAAAGCGGAACTTGTGCTGACTGATATTAGGACAGCAGAGATGACAAAAGTCGTAGAAAATACATTTCGGGATATTAATATTGCTTATGCAAATGAGTTGGCAAAAATCTGCCGTTCAGATAATATGAATGTGTATGAAATTATAAGAATTGCAAATAAGCATCCACGAGTAAATATTTTGAATCCGGGGCCGGGAGTAGGAGGTCATTGTATTTCAGTTGATCCGTGGTTTTTGGTGGGTGATTATCCGGGACTTGCCAATATTATTTTGGCAGCCCGTAAAATTAATGATTCTATGCCTGAGTTTGTTCTTGAACGAGTACATGATATTATGAAAGAACATGGGATGGAAGATGTCAGCCGTGTTGGATTTTATGGACTTACTTATAAGGAAAATGTAGATGATATGAGAGAGTCACCGACACTACAGATGTTAGAGTCTATGGAGAAGCATTTATGTGGAAATCTCGTTAAAGTATATGATCCATTTATAGAAAAAGATGTTGTTTCAAATCAAATGCATGATTTAGATTCATTTTTAGATGCGATTGATCTTGTAGTAATTTTAGTAGGGCATGATGAAATCAAAGAAAATATGGACAAATTGAAGGGAAAGATTGTGCTTGATACACGTAGAATTTGTGATTTAGAAGGGGTATACACATTATAATTAGCAGGAGAATTAGGATGATTAAAGTTTTGATGTGTGGCAATCATCCGTCAAATAAGGGCGGAATGACTAGCGTGATTGCTCAGTTGAATTCTTATGACTGGGAAAAGAGAAATATAAAAATGAAGTTTATTCCGACTTATTATCCGGCAAATAATATTATCAAAGCGGCATATTTTGCAGTTGCCTATGTGAAGATTTTTTTAGAGTTTCTTGTTTGGAAACCGGATGTTCTTCATATGCATATGTCCTATAAAGGGAGTTTTCAAAGGAAATATTTGCTGCATAAGCTTTGTAAAAAGTTTGGCGTGAAAGATATTATACATTTGCATGGTTCTGAGTTTGAAAAATGGTATTATGAAACTGATGAGAATACTAGAAAAAAAATAAAAAAACTTTTAAAAGAATGTGATGCTTTTTTTGTTTTGGGAGAAGAATGGGAAAATTCAGTAAAAAGAATCGAGCCAAATACGAAAACTTTAATAGTAAGGAATGCGGTGCCTATTCCGAGTAGAGTTGTATTTTGGAACAAGGAAGAATGTCAAGTTTTGTATATGGGAGTGTTGATTCCCAGAAAAGGAGTAAAGCACCTGCTAGAAGCGTTTTTGAAATTAAAACAATCCGGAAGGTTAATGAGAATGCGGCTTGCTATTGCGGGAAGCGGGGAATTGGAAAAAGATTTAAAAAGACTTTGTGTACAATATGAATTAGAAGATTGTGTTCAATTTTATGGCTGGATAGACGGACAAGAAAAAGTAAGATTGATAACAGAAAGTCAAATAGCTGTTTTACCTTCATATAATGAAGGGCTTCCTATTTCAGTGTTGGAAGCGATTAGTTATGGTATGCCTGTAGTGGCTACGAATGTAGGAGATATGTCAGCGGCCGTAAAAGACGAGATAAACGGATATTTGATAGAGCCGGGAGATGCAGAACAGATAGCAGAAAAGTTAGAGCTATTGAATAATCAGATGAAATTTGAACAAATGTCCAAAGAATCTAGAGAATTGGCAGAAAGAGAATTTTCAGAAGATAAGTTGTTTGAAACAATAGCGGACAATTATGTTAGATTAAGCGGAAAGGATAAATGAAAATGGAGGGAAAAGTAGGATTATGTATTGTATATAAAAATTACAATTACGGAAGCATTTTACAGTCCTATGCGACATTGCTCCGATTAGAAGAATTGGGGATTGAGTACGAAATTATCCGATATAATCCAGTAAAGAATGTGCGCTTTTATCTGAAAGCCCTTCCAAGACTTTTAAATAAAGATATGGCATATTCTAAAATGAGAAGCTTGAAAAAGAAAATTGGTCTTAAAATGCATCCTACATTTGCAGAAAATGAAAAACTGCGAAGAAAAAAGTTTCAAGAATTTATAACAGAGCAATTTACTAGTTTTTCAAAAGAAATAAAAAGCTATCAAGTCCTATGTGAATATGCAAAAGATTATGATGCTGTTTTAGTTGGAAGTGATCAATTATGGCTTCCGGCAGGTTTGGCCACAAAGTTTTATAATTTAATGTTTGTTCCCAGTGAAGTGAAAAAAATTGCTTATGCAGCTAGTTTTGGAATTTCCAAAATTCCATTTTATCAAAAAAAGAGGACGAAGGAGTATCTGTCAAGAATAGAATATATTAGCGTTAGAGAGCATTCAGGGCAACATATTATAGAAGAGTTGACAGGTAGAAATGTTCCTGTAATCGTAGATCCTACATTGGCGATATCAAAGAAAGTATGGGATATGCATGTGGCAGATGAAAAGTTGGTGAATGAGGAATATATTTTCTGTTATTTTCTCGGAGGAGATAATTTGTACTGCAGAAAAGAGGCCGAAAAGCTCAGGGAAAAGACAGGCTTAAAAATCGTAACATTAAGACATATGGATGAGTATGTGGAAGCAGATGAGAAGTTTGGAGATTATGCTTTGTATCAAGTTGGCCCAAAGGAGTTTGTGAATTTAATAAGAAATGCAACCTATATTTGTACCGATTCTTTTCATGGAAGTGTCTTTTCAATTATTTATCATAAACAGTTTTTGGCATTTGAGCGTTATAAAGCTTCAAGCGGTAATTCGCGAAATTCTCGATTAGACAGTTTGTTTCAACAATTAGGGATAGAGAGACGCTATAAACAAGATGTTTATGAAGAGATGATTTTGCCGATTAATTACGATCTGGTGGAGAAAAATTTGAGTGTTTTACGGTGTGAAGCAGAAGTTTACTTGAATCACGCATTAGGAATTGCGGAGAATAAAAATGATTGAAATTTGCAGTAAGGAAAAGTGTACCGGTTGTTCGGTGTGTGCTGATGGATGTCCGGTTGATGCCATTAGTATGGATATGGATGAGTTAGGGTTTTATCGACCGAGAATAAATCAGGAAATATGTGTGGGATGCAGAAAATGTGTGAAAATATGTCCTGCTACACAACCGCCGGAAATTAATAAGAAAACAACAGCGTATATCTATCAGACTTTTGATAAGAAAATACAATTTGAGAGTACGTCAGGGGGCTTTTTTTCTAAAATTGCAGAGATGGTTTTAGAGCGGGAAGGAATTGTATGTGGTGCAGCATATAACGATAAAATGGAACTGTGTCATATGTTTGTATCACAAAAAGAACAATTAAATCGATTGCGAAAGTCCAAGTATGTACAGTCGAAAACAGAAGGAGTTTTTCGGGAAGTAGAAAAGCTTTTAGATGAGAAGTATTTAGTATTGTTTGTAGGTCTTCCGTGCCAGGCTGCCGGGTTATCTAGTTTTTTAAAAAAGGAATATGATAACTTGATATTGGTGGATTTGGTTTGCTATGGTGTGCCTTCTCCGGGAATATTTGCATCATGGATCTCATATTTAGAATCAAAATATTCAAAGGTTAAAAACGTAATTTTTAGAGAAAAGTCTTATGGATATATGACGCCAAATATTCGAGTATATTTAGAGAATGGAAAGTTTATCGAGAATTGCAGAGATGCAAGTGTATATTCGCATTGGTTTTTTAGAAATCTAACTGTACGGGAATCTTGTTTTTCCTGTCAATTTAAAACAGTAGGACGTGTTTCAGATTTAACACTTGGTGATTTATGGCTGGCAAAAGAGTATGGGAAGCAGTTTAATGATGAAGGAGCAACAGCAGTTTTTGCACATTCAGATAAAGGAAGACGGTTGTGTGAACAATTCTGTGATAGAGAAGTAGATTTAGACTATGTTGTGAAAACAGATGGACGAAAATTGCAGGAACGAGCGAAACGTCCTGTTGGATATGAAAATTTTCAAACAGATTATCAGAATAAATCTTTTGAAGAAATGATGGATAAATATGAACCAGATTCAATGAAAGGTCGTTTGAAATATTTTGTGAAAGGAATTATGGATAAAACTGGAGTGTCAAACAAAATATTAAAACGGAAGAAAAGCATGGTGGTAAAAAATGGCGTTGACTGAGCAGAAAGCAGGCCCTATAGTTAGTGTAATTATACCGGTATATAATACAGAAACGTATGTAGCGAATGCAGTCAAATCTATTTGCAATCAAACAGTAAAAGCAGTACAGATTATTTTGGTAGATGATGCTTCATCGGATCATTCGCTTAAAGTTTGTAAAAAGCTTGCGAGTGAAGATGAGCGGATCGAAGTATATCAGCATGAAAAAAATCGAGGGGTATCTGCAGCTAGAAATACTGGTCTGTCACATGCAAAAGGAAAATATATTGCATTTGTAGATGGTGATGATTATATTGATAAGGATATGTTGGAATTGTTGGTTGAATTGATGGATGATACTGAGACAGATTTAACAGTTTGCGGTCATTATGTCAACGATATTCCCCAAATGGGAGAGATGAATAACCGAAAAAAGATGTACTCGCTTGAATGTGCGAAGAAAATTGCGGGATATAAAGGAAGCCTAGTCAAAGGATATGTAGTTAATAAGTTATTCAAAAAGGAACTTATAGATCTTTATCAGCTAAGATTTAATGAACAGGTGCATATATGTGAGGATGCCATTTTTTGTCAACAATATGTGAAGCATTGCCGGATGATTAATTATGATCCTATAGCAAAATACCATTATGTGAGACGTAAAGGGAGTGCTATGTGTGGAGGAATAACGGAAAAAAGGATGAGTGTTTTAGAAACTTATCCTATCATTATGGAAATTGGACGAGATTATAAAGATCAAGAGTTAAATGAAATACTCCGGATAAATTATTTTAATCACTATATTTCAATTTTAAAGGATGTAGTAAAATATCCCTCGGAAAAGCAAAAAGAGTATGGAGATAGAGTGTTTCCTTATATTAAAAAGAACTTATCGCATGTTTTAACAAGTAAACATATGACATTTAAGCGAAAAATATTAACTGTGGGGCTGAGGATAGGATATCCTTTTTGGAAGGTGTTTGTAGGAAAAAGAAGTATATGAGTGAGTTAATTAGTTTGGTTGTGCCGATATATAAAGTTGAAAAATATCTGACTAGATGTATCGAGTCTATTATGAATCAGACATACAAAAATCTGGAAATTATTCTTGTGGATGACGGATCACCAGATAATTGTGGATATATTTGTGATTATTACGCAAAAAAAGATCAAAGAATAAAAGTGATTCATAAGGAAAATGGCGGACTTTCGGATGCTCGGAATGCGGGAATTGATATTGCCAAGGGAGATTATATCGGATTTGTTGATTCGGATGATTATATACATCCTTTGATGTATGAAAGATTGTGGGAAAGAATGGAATCTAGTGAGGCTGATATTGCTGTAAGCAATATTGAAAAGGTCTATGGTGAAGCAATGAAATTTTCAAGTATTGCCGCTGATCAAGTAGTTATATATGACGGGATTCAGGCAATCGAGAACATACTGGATAAGAATCGGCATGTGGTGAGTGTCGTGGCTTGGGGAAAATTATATAAAAAGTCATTATTCGATGGAGTTAGATTTCCGAAAGGAAAAATACATGAAGATGAATTTACTACATATAAACTTTATTATAAAAGTAATAAGGTTGTAGAATTAAGTGGTCGATATTATTATTATTTTCAAAGAGAAGATAGTATTATGGGATCAAAGAGAAAAAAATTTTCCTATGATGGTTTAAGAGCATATGAAGAGATGACAGATTTTTTTGATAAAGAGGAAAATCGAGAACTTTTATACCGAGTAAAATATAAATATTTATATATGTTGAAAGAAGCCATTGGGGAATTGAAGTCGAGTGAAGTGATAGAAACGCAAAATTTGTGTGCGGAGCTTGAGGAGAAATACCGAAAAGAATATAAGCAGTGTATTTTAAAGATACATGGATTGAAAAGGAAAATAAGATTAAGTTTATACTATTGGTTTAAGATAAATGTATAGGGAAAAAACAGAGAGAGGGACACTATGAAAATCGGCATAATGACAATGCATAGAATACTAAATTATGGTTCTTATCTGCAAGCGTTTGGATTAAAAAAACTTATTGAAGAAATGGGACATGAAGTAATATTCGTTGATTATAAAGTTGAAGCTTCTGTAGGAGAACTGCAGAAACTAAAAAAACAAAAAAGTCCTGCAGTATTGAAGAAAATTTGCAATAAAATTAAGATAGGAAAGAACAAAGTATTAAGGATTATTAGAAGAGAAAAGAATAGTTTTGCCTGTTTTATTTCGGAATTTGAAAAAAAATATCTGCGAACACTTGGTGTTTCAAAAGAGAGGCAATATTGTTCGCAGGTGGATGTTCTCGTTATTGGAAGTGATGAGGTGTTTAATTGTACTCAAGGTGAGAAAGTTGGTTTTTCCAAAGAATTATTTGGTGCACATAATCAAGCAGGAAAAGTGATAAGCTATGCAGCATCGTTTGGAAATACTACAATGGAAAAATTGAAAAAATATAACATTGATGAGACAATAGCTCCTCTTTTGAAAAAATTTGCAGGATTATCTGTTAGAGATTTGAATTCATATAACATTATAAAGAGTTTAATTGAAAAAGATGCAGATATGCATTTAGATCCGGTTCTGATTTATGACTTTAGTGATGATATAAAGGATACGGTAAAAGAAAAAGACTATATTATTGTGTATGCATATAATCATCGAATGACAAAAGAAGAAGGAGAAGCAATAAGAAAATTTGCAAATGATAAAAATAAAAAAGTGATTGCGATTAGTGGAGAACAGGATTTTTGCGATGAATACAGATATTGTGAACCATTGGAAATGTTATCTTATTTTAAACATGCAGATTATGTTGTGACAGATACATTTCATGGAACAATCTTTTCCGTGATTAATCATGTCCCATTCGCAACGATTATAAGAGAAGATGAGAAGGCGAATGGTTATGGAAATCAAGAAAAACTGGGATATTTGCTGGAAAGATTAAATCTTGCTGAAAGACAGGTTCAGGATATGCGAAAATTAGGAGAAACATTAGATCAGTTTATAGATTTTGAGCCTGTTGATGAGTTGATAAAAAAAGAACGCACTAGAACAAGGGAATATTTAAAAAATCAGTTTCAGAACTATTAGAAAAAAACAAGGAGAATGTAAAGGTCTGTTTGGAAACGTGACAGGACAGGAATATTTGAATAAAAACAACTGAAAGCATACAGACAAAAAGTATTTATTTATGAAAATAGGAATTGTAACTGTTGTAGATTCAGCTAATTTCGGTTCTTTTTTGCAGGGTCTGGCCTTACAAGATGTCCTGCAAAAAATGGGGCATGAAGTAGAATTTATATCTACAAGAGATGAAAAATATGTCAAAAGAATTTACTATACATGGAAACCGAGAAAAAGAGATTTGATCCATCCGTTTCAATTTGTGAAAAGAAACTTGAACGGATATAAAAAACGTGAGAAATTTTTAGAAGATCAGAAAATGGTGAAAATCTGTCCGTTTGAAGATAAGGATAAGTTTGATCTTTGTATACTTGGAAGTGATGAGATATGGAATGTTCGTACACAAGTATTTCGATTACCCGTGTTTTATGGGGAAGATATGAAGAACGTGATAACATATGCTGTTAGTTCCGGACAGGCAGATAAAATGGATTTTAAAAAGTATCCTGAGATTATGGAACGTATTTCAGAAATACCAGATATTCTTGTGCGTGATAAGAAAACGCAGAATATTGTGAAAGAAATTACCGGAGAAGAGCCGGATTTAGTGTGCGATCCGACCCTTTTAGCTGACAGAAATCTGTTTTTTAAAGATGTACCAAAGTCTTTTATAAAAGAGGAAAAATATCTGTTAGTCTATATGTACCCTGCTATGGCTGTGCAGGAAGATATAAAATCGATTAAGGCATTTGCAAGCAGCAGAAACTTAAAATTGGTATCAGTAGGATTTTATAATGCGTGGTGTGATCGCAATATCATATGTGGTCCTATGGAATTTTGTTCTGCTCTTCAAAATGCAGAATATGTGATTACAGCAACTTTTCATGGAAGTATATTTTCAATATTGAATGAAAAGCAATTTATTACTGTTGCAATGTCAGATAAAGTGAAGGATTTATTGAAGCGAATCGGATTGGAACAACAGCTTGTACCGAGAAGAGAAATTACAGAAGAAGTATTAAAAGAATATTTTGAAAAAAGAACTGTGGACTATGATACAGTAAATACTAAAATTAATGAATGGAAAAAGTATTCTTTACAAAAATTAAGTGAGGTTATAAAAAAGCATGCCGATAGAAATTTGTAAAAAAGAGAATTGTACAGGTTGTTTTGCATGTATGAATATTTGTCCGAAAGATGCAATTACAGTAGGAGAAGATGAGTATGCGAAGACAATTCCCCTTATAGATAAAGATAAATGTATTGAATGTGGATTATGCGTAAAAGTATGTCCGGCTAATCAACAGGTGGAACTTTCTTATCCGAAAAAGTGCTATGCTGCATGGGGAAAAGACGAGAGTGAAAGAAAAGATTGTTCTTCGGGAGGTGTTGCTTCGATTCTTTCTAAAGCTGTTATAAATGAAAAGGGAATTGTATATGGGGCTGCATTTAATCATAATTTGAAATTGACGCACATGGGAGCAGAAAGTGAGAGCGAGATACAAAAGTTCAAGGGCTCAAAGTATGTTCAAAGTTATATAGGATTTTCATTTCGGCAGATTAAAGAACAGTTGAAAACAGGTAGAGTGGTATTATTTGTTGGAACACCATGTCAAGTAGCCGGATTGAAATCATATTTAGGAAAAGAATATGGAAATCTTATTACAGTAGATATTGTTTGTCATGGAACTCCTCCTATGAAATATTTGGAGGAATATATAAGAGTAATTGATCCATTAAAAAGGGCAGATAAAATTACATTTCGCGGGGAAAGAAATTTTTGTTTTACTTTATACGATAAAAAAGAAATATTCTATTGCGTGAAAAGTAATTGTGATTTTTATTTTTATGCATTTTTGTCAGAGTTAACGTATCGAGATAATTGTTATAAATGTGAATGGGCTAGACCGGAGAGATGTTCGGATATTACTATAGGTGACTTTTGGGGGTTGAGAAAGGAAAGTTTAAAACAAACATATAAAGGTAAAGTTTCCGTTGTGTTAATAAATACTCTTTTAGGGGATCAAATTTGGGAAAAATATAAAGATTTTTTTTGTTATGAAGAAAGAACGATAAAAGAAGCGATTGATGGAAACGATCAGTTGCGAAACCCATCTGCTGGGCATCCGGATAGAAAAAAATTTTTATCGGAATATAAGAAAAATGGATTTGTGAAAGCTGTAAAAACACCGAAGATCTGCTGGGAGATTCGAAAAGGAAAAATGAAGTCAACAGCATTATATATAACTGCAAGAAAGTTCAAAAAGAAGCTTTTGCAGTGATGAAGATGGGGAGTTTGATGGAAAATAAGAAAAGACTATTGATGAATATGACAACTCAAGTTCTGAGTTTTGTTGTCAACTTAGGAATTAACTTTTTTTTGTCCGGTTATATTGTAAATGTAATTGGGAAAGAAGTGTATGGTTTTGTTGGATTAGCGAATAATTTTATAAGTTATGTGCAAATATTTACTGTAGCATTTAATGCAATGCTGAGCAGATTTGTTACAATTAAATTGGCGGAAAAAAAATATGAAGAGGCAAGTAAGTATATATCATCTGTTACGATATGCAATATATGTATTTCAGTTTTGTTGTTTATTCCGTCGGTTTTGTTGAGCTGTTTTTTGCAGTACGTTATTGAGGTTCCTGTTTCATATATGGCTGATATTAAGCTGTTGTGGATCCTGATTTTTATAGGATTTTTAATACAGCTTGCTACGAATACATATCAAACGTGTTTTTTTGCGACAAATAGATTGGATCTCTCAGCAAAGCGTTCTTTGGAAAACTATTTATTGAGAGCTTTGTTGCTGCTCGGGTTATTTAGTTTTCTTAAGCCGCATGTTTGGTATGTAGGAGCAGTTTCTTTTGCATGTGCGGTTTATTTGGCTATATTGAATAGGCATTATATGAAAAAACTTACGCCACAGTTGCAGATAAAGAAAAAGTATTTTTCATTAAAAGCGGTAAAAGAACTGGTTGGTGTTGGTATTTGGAATTCAATCAATCAGTTAAGTCAATTATTGATGACAGGATTTGATTTATTGATTGCAAATATTTTTATCGGACCTGCTGAGATGGGATTATTATCTATAGCGAAAATGGTGCCGACACAATTATTATCTTTTGTAGGAATGGTATCAAATGTATTTGCTCCAAAGATGACAATAGCATATGCTTCAGGAGATAAGAATAAATTTTTGCGCGAAGTATTTTTTTCGATTAAAGTATGCGGGGCGCTATGTTCTGTTCCGTTAGTTGGTTTTATTGCATTTGGGAAAGAGTTTTTTGGACTTTGGATGAATAATTTGTCTCAGAGTGATATTATACAAATTCAAATTTTATCTATTTTGACATTATTGCCAAGTGTATTTAGTGTGTATATATTTCCATTATATAATGTTAATACGATTACATGTAAGTTGAAAGTGCCTGTGCTTGTTTCTGTTGGGATAGGAGTGGCAAATTTAGGTATTGTGTGTATCTTGATTCAAAATACGTCATTAGGTGTTTACGCTGTTGCAGGTGTGAGTTCAATATTAATGTTGTTTCGAGTTTTGTTATTTGTTCCAATGTATGCGGCAAATAATTTAGATGTGGGATTTTTTACCTTTTATCCCCCTATAATAAGGGGCTGTTTTGCAACTGGGGTGATGTTGGTTGTATTTTGTGGTATTTCAAATTGGATACAAGCTAAAAATTGGATTGAATTAGCTTGTGTTGCAGTAGTATGCGGCTTGATAGGGTATGTGATTAATTACTTTGTTGTGTTTGAACATAATGAACGAATGAAAATGTTAGATATATTAAGAAAAAAGTGGAAGCGGTGAAGTGAACTGGTGATAATCTGAAGAATGGTTTTTAGTATGTAAATAAGGTTTTTAAATATTGATTTGAAGTTAGAACATAGAAATAGGTGTAAAAATGATAAGCTTGTGTGAAAAGGATCAGTGTACGGGATGCTCAGCATGTGTCAATATATGTCCGTTACATTGTATTAAAATGGATTCAGATAAAAGAGGGTTTTTGGTCCCGCAGATACAAAGTGAGAAATGTATAGAGTGTGGGAAATGTAGGAAAGTATGCCCTGTGTTAAAACCGGTTTCATTAAATCAACCCAAACAGGTTTTCGCGGCGTGTGACCGAAATATACAAAAGAGAGATAAAAGTGCATCAGGAGGAATAGCGAGTGTTTTTTATCGAAGAATACTTCAAGATGGCGGCGTGGGATATGGAGTTCGATTGAATGATGAAAATTATGCGGTATATGAAAAAATTGAAGAAGAATCCCAAATAGATGAATTTAGAGGATCTAAATATACGGGGAGTTTGATGGGGGATGTATATTTAAAAGTACAAAAAGATCTGAAAGATAATAAAAAGGTTCTGTTTATAGGAATGAGTTGTCAAGTTGCGGGACTTTTAAATTTTCTTGGGGAAAAAGATAAAGAGAATCTTCTTACAGTAGATATTTTGTGTCACGGAATGCCATCACATAAATATTTGAAAGAGTATGTAGAACTTTTAGAAAATAAAAAAGGGGAAAAAGTTAAAGAAATTTCATTTAGAGACAATAATGTGTTTCGTATGAAATGCCAGTTTTCTGATTCCCTGTATGAATGTAAAGGAAGATACGATAGATATTATGCAGGATATACTTCAATGCTTTTTTATAGAGATAGTTGTTATAATTGTTCTTATGCGAGTATTGAAAGGAACGCAGATATTACATTGGCAGATTTTTGGGGATGCGGAAAAGAGGAAAAACTGCAGCCGTCCAATAAAGGTATATCAATGGTTTTACTGAATACAGAAAAGGGAGAGTACTTTTTTAAATCTGTAGAAAAAGAAATAGAATTTGTTGAGCAAACAATAGAAAAAGCTCTTGAAACGAATGAACAACTCAATAAACCGTCAGAAGTTCATGAATTGAGAGAGAAATTCATGAGTGTTTATGAACAGGAGGGATTTGAAGCTGCATCTAAAAAAGTGATTGGGAAAATTATTGTAAAAAATAGGTTGCAGTGGGGTAAAAAATATTTGAAAAAGGGACTTGTATTTCCGTATAAAATAGCGAAATTAATTTTAACAAAAGTATCAAAAGTAGCAGGAAGAAAAAATATCGGAAAAAAAGTCAGAAAATATTGGAGAAATGGATATGAAAGAAAAAAACTTTTAAATAAAGATTTTACGATTCTTTCTAATACATGTATTGGCGGAGTTATCAGCCATGATATGGGGATACAATTTGCATCTCCGACGATTAATCTTTATATAAGACCAAATGAATTTGTAAAATTTATTTCAAATATAGATTATTATTTATCGCTTGAATTAATAGAAATACCTCATCCGGCACCATATCCAGTAGGTATGTTAGGTGATATTACATTATATTTAAAACATTATGGAACGTTTCAAGAAGCGAAAGAAAAATGGGAGGAGCGATGTAAACGAATTAACAGAAATAAAATATATTTGATGATGACAGATCGTGATTTTTCTCCGCCAAATAAAAAAAGAAGTGCATGCAGCAGAGAAGTATTGGAAGCTTTTGATAAATTGCCATATAAAAAGGTATGCTTTACGGGGTATCCTTATAAAGATTTAAGATCTTGTAAGGTGGTAAAAAAAAATA
>OGRC01001477.1_pt1 | contig 15298 bp, 17 predicted proteins | sample 1553431 | NCBI WGS metagenome assembly OGRC01 (sample SAMEA2580064, study PRJEB22360) | human gut metagenome | biome: human gut; feature: human-associated habitat; material: faeces | place: Denmark | collected 2008/2010
AAGAATAGAGAAAATTGGTTACATTTAATTTGTACTTTTTCTTGACATAGGACCAAACTGTTCATGCCCCAGAAGGAAACTCACCTGTACAACATTAATCCCATCCTCCAACCAGTGCGATGCCTTCGCATGGCGAAACTGATGGGCATGGGCATCAAGGGGAACATCCGGACACCTTTTGTGTGCTGCTTCTGCACATATTTTTATCCGCTTTGCCAGTGCGGGTTCTGAGAGCTTTGTGTATTTACCACCTACCCGTGAATAGAACAGATATGCATCAGGGTCAGGTATGCTATCATGAAAAGCATTTAGATATACTTTGATGTAAGCGACTACCTTGGGGAGAAGATATGCAGTTCTTATTTTATCCCTTTTTCCTATCAAGTTTACATAGGGCTTTTTGCCATCAAGGTGCAGTTGACGGATTTTTATAGAGCGGATTTCATCCAGCCGTCCAGCCGTTGCATACAAAAGGGTCAGAAATACAAGATCCCTTTTCCCTGTTTTTGTAGATACATCCGGTACTGCGAGCATGGCCGCTACCGCATCACGTGTAAAACCGGCCACTTTCTTTTTCGCACATTTCTGGCGTTTTATTTTCTGCGCTTCCTGATAAAGATACAGGTATTCGATGTCTTTGCTTCCGAGGAATTCCAGAAAGACCCGCAGGGAACAAAGCCGTACGTTGCATGTTTCGGGGCTACAGTTTCTGGATTCTTTTAACCACACGATCCATTTTTCTATTTTCTCTCGTTCAAAGCAGTTTCTGGAAAAGTTTCCCGGAGTAACAGACTCTGTTTCGAGAAAGTTTATGTATAATCCAAGAGCATTCCGATAGGATTTCAGTGTGTGTTCGCTGGTAGTAAGGAAATTTGGAGCATAAACATCCAAAAACTCTGAGATATACCGTGCGATTTTAACTGCATCATCAGTTTTCTTCATGTCCTACCTCCGGCAACAGTTCGTTGAAACTGTTTTCTGTTTTTTTCAGCAGGATATCAGCGAGACAGGGAGTGATTGAATAATAGTACAAAGTTGATTCGATGCTCCTGTGTCCCATGGACTTGGAAAAATAATGCAGCTTCTGGTCAAATTCAAACGTATCACCTGCCCAGCGGTCAATGTTCATGGCGGCATAGTTATGTCTGAGATCGTAGGCAACCGCTTTATTCTGTTTTCCATTCGCTTTTTCCCACAAACACTGGAAAGTCTGCGTAACCCACTGCCTGGAATAATACTTCCCATTAGGGGCCTCAAAAAAATAAGTACGATCTGGGCGAATGGATTCGGCCATTTTGTCGTATTGTTTCAAAAGTTCTGTCATACTTTTGTGGAGAGCTACATAGTGTTGGTCATATCCTTTTGATTTTCGGATGTTCAGCACTCCATGTTCAAGGTCAACATCTTCCCGTTTCAGATATCTGGCTTCCGTAGTGCGGATTCCGCTGCTGTATAAAAGCCGGAAAAAGACAGGACATGTGATTTTTTTCATCTTATACTTTAATTCCGGGCGCAATGGGACGATCCGGTCACATTCATTAAAAAATCTACGAAGTTCCTCGTCTGTAAATGCATGTGGGATATATGTTCTTCCTTCCGGTTTCGGTGGCAATGCCGGTTCTACGGTTGTCAGTCCTCTGTCCCGCAGATAGCGAATAAAAGAACGGATACCGCCAGTTCTTGTAAAACAGGAAGTATTGGTTTCTGTCTCACGTTTCCTGCACCATTCATCTACCATTTCCTGACAGAGTGGCTGTCCGGGATAGTGCAGGGCGCAGTAGCGGTCAAAATATCTGATGTTCAGCCCATGTGCATGGTCACTCCAGGAATCTGAAGCTTTTTGATATTTCTCGTACTGTTCGATCAGATCGGAGAATCCTGATATATAAGAACTCATAACGAAAAAACCTCCTTCCCGACAGGATAGCATTCAATGCTTATTGCGCAGTCCCTGAGATGTGCGATATCCGCAAAGAGATAATGGTCAAGTGAGTCAGGATCAGCATGTCCGAGAGTGGCACTGATCACAGGGCGGGGGATGCCGTTTCTGGAGAAAGAGGTTGCGAGGTTATGCCTAAAAAGATGGGCACCTTTCCGATCCTGTTTCCCCTGTCGGATGGATGCGGCTTCATACAGCCTGCCGGCAGCATTGCCAACTGTTCCGGCACTGATGGGTTTACAGGGAGTTTGTTCGCATAAAAATATCTTTTTGGAACCACTTTGTGGACGCTCCATGGTTATATAATCATAGAGGACATTTCCAATGCTTGCAGTTAACGGAAGGACAAGCTCATTTCCAGTTTTCTTCTGAAATATCCTGATTTCTTCTTTTTCCCAATCTATATCAGAGAAGGTCAGCCCGGCTATATCACTTGAACGCATGCCGGTAAAAAAAAGGAGCATGCCGATTGCCCGGTTTCTCAGCGTAATGCAGCTTGTCTCTGACATCAGGACATCTTTGACGGATGACATTTCTTCTTCCGTAAGATACTGGATATTTTTTCGCTTTCTGTTTAATGCTGGAAGATAAGCAAGAATTGTCCTGGCTGCATTGGTATACATTCCGAGATTTGCATGAAAAACAGATGCGATATTTACCTTTGTGCTGGAACTCAAAGCTGGTTTTCCGGATTCATCGCAAAAATAGGACAGAACTATATCCTCTGTGATATCTTCCAGTAATTCACATCCTTCTTTCTGGCAGTGCTGGAAAAGGCCACTACAGGCAGAGATACTCGAGCGGTATGTACCGGGTTTTAATCCACGCCCAATACTATCCTTCTTATAAATGTCCAGTATGTTTTGGAAATATGGGGAAAGCTGTGAATATGTATCCTGGCGAAACAAAGGTTCACGGACTGGAGTCATGAGAGTTCCATAGAGTGCATAACGCCGAAACAGGCTGTAAATAGAACGGAACTGTTCTTTCATCTCAGCCGACTCTGTTTCCAAAGAGCGTAAGCGGCAGGCATCTTCATACGAAGATATTTCGTGTGCATCTTGATTTTTTGAAAGCCACTTTATTTCTCTTTTTACATGCTGGATGTGGTAAGGGCTATAGCCACACGATTCCATGTGTTCAATAAGCTTTTGATAAGTATTGTCTGATTGTAATAAATTCATTTGATCACCTCCAGCTCTATCATAAAGGACTGGAGCATAAACAAAAAGAAATCCAAACTTTTCTTTCGCACAATGCCGTATTTATCAGCATATCTGCATGAAAGTTTGGATTTCTTTAAAGTTTGGATTTTAGCGAAAATCCAAAAGTTAGGATTTTCCCAACCCATTCCATCTGATTTTCTGCCTTTAACTGTTCTGTAATCCCCTGTGCCTGTTCTTCTATATCTGCAAGATAACTATTCAGCCTACCACTTGTAAGCAGAGTAATATAAACTGCTCTCTTATATTCTTTCAAATAGCATTTATGTCTTTGTCCCCATACACCAATAAACCTCTGTCCTTCTTCCTCCGGCAAGGTAAGACAGGGGATAAGATAATCCCCATGTCTGATATAAGTGCCGCCCATTTCTTCAAAAATTGTTTTCTTCATTGTTTGTACCACCTTTCTTATCGTTCTCTATCCATAGATTTTTTCTTAACTGACCGTTTCGTCTGCTGTCTGCCTTCTTGCTGATAGCAATGCAGCATTTCCAGTACACTTGTTTTTTTCGGCTGTTCCAACGGATTTTCTTGTTTCTGTTTCGCCTGATTTTTCCATGCTCTCAGTTCTTCATTGTATTCTATAATCAGGTCTTCTGCCTTGTTATAGACCTTCTGAAAGGATTGCACATTGGGATACCCTTCACGTTTTACGATCTGTTCCAAACTCTTGTGCAGACGCTTTTCCAAATCCTCTAATAGTTCAATTCGCCCTTCCAGAGATTTTCGCTCTTTGCCTTTAAAGAACCCTCGTAACTCTGACAGTTGCTTTTTCAAAGAAGAAATATCCTGCTGTGTGCGTTTTATCTCCATAGACTGTCTCTGCAATTCATACATAACCTTCTTCATATCTTTCCACTCCTGCAAATCAATCTTTGGCACAGGTCTTGGTGGCAGTTTAAATTTAAAAATCACTTCCTGTAAAAAGTCTTTTGCCCCTCGGATAATCTGACGGAACATATCCGGCAGCCAACCATGTGTCCTGATAGATTGTAACGTTTCATCTGTGATTTTTTCCTGCTTGATCTTCAAAATATCTTCTTCAGGAACACCTTCAACTAATGCCACATCAACTGTCCGATTCCATTCCTGCCTTGCCGCATTGTCTGCCTTTATCTCCTCTGCTTTCGGATTGTTCTTTCCGATTTTCTTTGTTGCCAGATATACACCACCCTGTTGGAATACAGAAAGTTTTTCTGATTCTTCTTTTACATATCGGTTGATTGTATCGGTAAACAGTTCTTTCACTTCTTTAGTAAATGATTTGTTCTTAAACCATTCCTCTTTTTTTGTGAAGATATGACTTTCATAGACTTCCCCTTTGGGGATAATACTGCATCCCGCCCGAAGATTGCCTTGCTCGTCTAAAACCTCTTTCTTTGTGCGTCTATGCTTTCCCTGCTCATCATAAAACATATTTCGGGTAGCAATCTTTGCTTCGGGCTGTTCCAATATTTTACGTTCGCTGAATACCAGATGGATATGATAATTCGTCTTTGTCTTGTTGTGATGAAGGGCTGCGCTACACTCCACGCCATATCTTTTATGGAAAGTTTCCGTAAAAAGTCTTACCACATCATCCGCCCTATACTGAACAAAACTTTCGGGAAGTGCTATGATGAACTCACGCCCTTCGATACATTTCCCTGCTGATCCGCTCGCCTTAAAATCCAACTGATTTTCTCTTGCAAGATTTTTCCAAAACTCAGGTGTTACTCCTTCTGTCTGATAGGTTGCATAAAGATATTCCTGTCGTTTTGGATTGGAGATATAATCAATCCTTCCTGCCACATCGGACAGCTTGCTTTGTCTAATAAATGAATGTCTACCTATAAGCATCCTCCTTCCTCGACTCTTGCAGACTTTATTGTGAGTAAGTGCATAGGCACCTGTTTACGAACTTATCTGCCTATCGGCAGTATAGATCTACGCTCCGCTTCGGTCGGTGCTGAACAAGTGCCACTGGCACTTAGCACCCCGGCAGGGCGAAATACGCAGAGCATAAAACTTTAGTTTTGTGCGATGGGTGTATTTCGCTCTCAAACGCCGAGGGCTTGTTTTTGTTTAACACAATCCGATTACTTCTCGAACCCACACTTAGGTTTATGGGCGTATCCGCCCTTTTTCTCTGCCCGTATCCGGGCTGCTTTTTCTATGACTGACAGCAGATGATCTACGGTACTTTCTTCCCATCCGGCAAGCCATATCAGAGTTTTTTCCTCTGCTTTTGTCAGTTCCATGTCTGCCAGTACCTTGTTCATTTTTTGTATCTGTCTGCCCTCCATCTCATAAAATAAAGCATTCACATTTCTGCTTTCTCTTTCCGGCTGCTTCAACATCCGCAACACTCCTTTCCTGCCTTATCTGTTATTTACAGGTGCGTGTCACGCTCCTGTTTCTATCATCAAGGAAGAATTACCACCGGAATTTCTCCGGCACTCCTCGTCTGTCCAGATATTCTTTTCTCGCCTGTTCCCGTTCTTCCTCTGTGGGCGCAGTTTTGTATTTTGAATATAAATCTCTCATCACCAAAGAATCCAACTTTGCTTCTAATCCTTGTTTTATGCTTGGTAAATTTTCTTCCATATCCAGCAAATGGAATTTCACAAGTTCCATAAATAGTTGCTCCGGTATCTGTATTTGTTTCATACTGTCTCCTTTCCAACTCCGCAACAATGCAATGTCTTTAGTTTTTGCGACCTTACACTTACGCCTCTGCAATTTCTAAACACTCTGCATTGTTGCGTTCTTATCTACATTTCACGATTTCATCAAGCCGCCAATACCATGCGTCTCCAATTCGTTTTCCTTTAATACCCAACTCTTTTTTCGCATTTTCCAATGTTCGTTTTGAAATTCCTTTTTCTTCGGCAAGATTAACAATATCCTCACTTTTTACCGCATTATTTGTTTCTGCCAGCTCATAAATGAGTTGTTTTGCTCGTTCCTTTTTATTTGCTTTCGGAGTTACCCCTCCTAGCAATTCATCTGCCGTAATTTCATAATCTCCCAACCATTGAAACCCATCTTCTGTCAGTTCAAATGCTTTTGAATGCCCAAATGCGGCAAGGTTATTTTTTATTTGCACAACTGCACGCATATTTTCCTGTCCTTCTATTCTGCCGACTAAAAGAACGCTTCTTGCTACTGCGAAAAAGTCAATCGAACCCATTCCTCTATATGCCGCCTTGTTTCCGGCAGCCTTATTCATGTGACCGATCAGGATAATTGCACACTTATACTTCTCTGCTAAAAGTCCTAATTTCTTAGTCATATCTCTTGCTTCATTTGCTCGGTTCATATCCATTCCGCCGCCCAGATAGGCTTGTATCGGATCTAAAATAAGTAATCTTGCGTTGGTTTGAATAATCGCCTGTTCTAATCGTTCGTCCACCATAGAAAGGGATTTTTCGCTTTCGTCAATAACCATAATTTTCTCGCAATCAGCGTCTGCCGCTTCAAGTCTCGGCTTTACTGTATCTGCTAATCCATCCTCGGCGGTCTGATAAATAATGTTCATAGGCTCTGATACCTGCATCTCTTCATCCAATCCGATACCCTTTGATAATTTGGCTGCAAGATTCAATACAAGTGTTGTCTTTCCATCTCCCGGATCTCCTTGAATAATTGTCAATTTCCCATAAGGGATAAACGGATACCATAACCATTCAATTTCCTGCGACTGAATATCTGCCATATTGATAATTTTTAATTCAATTTTCTGTTCTTCCATAAAGTCCTCCATTCAAAAATTCTGTTGTTTCTACGGAGAACCTCTGTTATACTGATTTTGTAAATATCTTGATAACAAAGGTTATCCGATTTTGTACAAGTCCTAACAGTTGCTGCTGTCGGGACTTTTTTCTGTTCCCTGCCAAAGATATTTTGCTCCGTCTAACATCCATATAATGGCTTTCAGCATATCCAGACAGTCATTTTTCATCTGCTCCAATCCTTCGTCTGATAACAGGATTTCTTGCTCTTCAAATTGCTTTAGGATTTCTGCAATGTTGTACTGCATAAGTTGTAATTCCTCAACCAGTTGATATATCACTTCCTTTTTCCCGACTACGCACACTTTGTTATAGATACAGGAACGTACAAAATAATCTTTTTTCTGCATACCACTCGCTTTGATTTTTGCTTCTATTTCATCCCTTTCTCTTGGGGAAATACGAAAGCTGATTGTTGGGTATTTGTGTACTCCACTCATAGCTACTCCTCTCCATTGGCAATTTCCAACTTCTCTGCCAATTCTGCTTGTTTATTGGGATACAAATGGGAATAGGTATTCAAGGTAGTCTCAATCTTTTCATGTCCCAACCGTTCTGCAATCGCCAATGGCTGAAATCCCATTTCTACTAGCAAAGACGCATGAGAGTGCCTCAAATCATGCAGGCGAATACGTCTAACGCCTGTTTCTTTTATCCCCCGAACCATTTCATGTTCCATAAATGATTTTGTAAATCGAAACATTCTTTCATTTGCCGTTATTCCATACAACATACTACAATATTCTTTTAATTCCTCTACTAAAAATGGTGGAATAGATATTTTCCGATTGCTTTTCGGTGTCTTAGGTGGCGTGATCATATCTTTACCATTCAAACGCTGATATGACTTGTTAATCGTGATACACCGCTTCTCTAAGTCTATATCTTCATAAGTTAAAGCGAGTAATTCTCCGATTCTCATACCAGTCCAATATAAAAGCAAAAACGCCATTCTTGCTTCCGGCTTACTGTCCATAGAAGGTAAAAACTCTTTGAACTCCTGTTTTGTCCAAAAATCCATTTCATCAGCCTTACTCTTTCCGATACTTCCCGCTTTTCTGCAAGGATTATCTCGCAAATCATAATAGCGTACAGCATAATTAAAAAGCGCTGCCATCTGATTGTTAATGCTTTTCAAATAAGTTGGAGCATATCCCTTTTTAATCAACTCATTTTGCCATGCTCTGATATCTGAAGTTTGAATTTCACACATTTTCTTGTGTTTGAAATACGGAGTTACTTTCAAATCAAACACATATCGCTTATTAATAATCGTGCTTTCTCGCAAGCGGTTCTCCATATCTGCAAAATAAATTTCTACGAAGTTTTCAAAACTGATATCCAGATTCTTCTGCTGTTGCTGGAGAAAATTTCTTTCCCATTCATCCGCTTCTCCTTTTGTTTTAAAACCTCGCTTGTTCTTTTTTCGGCGTATTCCCTGCCAGTCTTTGTAATAAAACTGACTGCGCCATAATTTCCCGTCTCTTGTTGCCGGCATATCTTCATCCCCTTTCTTCTAAACAACCATTCCATAAAATTTTTCCTGAAAATACTTTCTTGGCACTTTCCCCGAAATCACTCGAAATCCCTTATCTTTCAACTCATCATTCAGTCCTCGAATAACTTTATAGGCATACCCTCTAGATACTCCGAGTAATTCAGCAACTTCATCTGCGGTAATATACATTTTCATCGTATTCTCCATATTCATTTCTCCTTTCCTTTTTAATTTTGGTACACATTTGTGCTCCTTGTAACTCGTATTATATAGTACACATTTGTGTTCGTCAAGTATTATTCATAAATTTTTATACACAAATGTGTCCCGATGTGCTAAACTATCACTAGATACACAAAACACAAAAAGGAGAAACGTTATGACTGTCGGAGAAAAAATCAAATATTATCGGAATATACGTGGAATATCACAAGAAATGTTGGGGAATCTTTCTGGCATAAATCCGGCTACTATCAAGAAGTATGAATATGGTATTCGTAATCCAAAGCCGGATCAATTACTGAAAATCACAAATGCGCTTGGTATTAGCATTAACCTGTTCATGGACTTTGATATAGAAACTGTATCTGATGTACTTTCTTTACTGTTTAAACTTGATGAGCAGATAGATATGAAATTTGAAGCGGAAAAGGATAAGAACGGCGAGTTTATCCCTTCTACTGTAAAATTATCTTTTCAGAACGCTGCAATCAATCAGAAACTTTGCACCTACCTGAAAGCAAAGCAAATAAAAGAAAATCTGGAAAACTCTAAAGAAAAGTTGAGCGCTGAAGATGATTATACAGAAACCATCAATGAGATTGAGCAGAACATAGAAGATATTAAAAATCATCTTGTAGACGATAATATGGTAGTTAAAAAAGGAACTGACGGAATTACTGTAAAATTATTTCCACAATAGTCTATAAAACCTATTGACTCCAACGTAACGTGATACTGTATGCTATTCTTGTGAAGCAAAGTAGATATATGCCGGCATTTTCCATCTTGCTTCTCTATCATTAAAGGAGCTGATAAAATGAAAACCATAAGTCAAGTTGCAAAATTAACAGGGGTAAGCATACGCACTCTGCAATACTATGATGAGATTGGGTTATTAAAACCCAGCGAACTTACTCCCGCAGGCTATCGTCTATACGATGAACACGCATTGCAAAACCTACAGCAAATCCTCTTTTTTCGGGAACTAGATTTTCCGTTAAAAGATATTATCAAAATTATGCAAAATCCCGATTTTGACAGGATTTCCGCCTTCAAAAAACAAAAGGAACTGCTTCTTCTAAAGCGTAATCGAACAGACAGACTTATACAGCTTCTTGAACGACTTGAGAAAGGAGAAGAATGTATGAGTTTCAAAGAATTTGATTTATCAGAGTATATCCACGCATTAGAAGATTTTAAGGTTAATCAAACAGACACAATTATTAAACATTGGGGAAGTATCGACAATTTTGATATGTTCATTCAAAAAATTAAAGACGATGAGGAAAACGTAGCCAAACTCGCCATTCAACATTTTGGAAGTATTGAAAAATATACAGAAGAAATGAAATATAATCTAGAACACTTTTCAGAAATTATGGATAAAGAATGGAATGAAGATGCAGAAAAAATCGCCGCTCAATCAGATCTGCTGTACGGAAAACTAACAGCCAATTTGACCTGCCATGTATCCTCTCCCAAAATACAAGAAATCGTTTATGAGATACTGGAATTTATCAAAAACCAGAGTTCTTCTGTGACTCTTGATAAACCTCTCATAAATATACTGATTGACTCCTATTCCAATGATTATGTCAAAAACATAACCGATAAAAAATATGGTGACGGCGCTTCTGACTATATTGTAAAAGCCTTTCGATATTACTCCGAAAATAATACTCCATCAAAGAAATAGAGCCAAAGTAGAGCCAACAGACATAAAGAAGCCTCGGAAACCCTTGTAAAATGGGCATCCGAGGTTTTCTGTCCGTTATTCAAACTCTATCGTTCCCGGTGGTTTACTCGTCAAGTCATACATGACTCTATTAACGCCTCTAACCTCATTGATAATTCTGCTCATCACTTTATTAAGCACTTCATATGGGATTTCTGCCGCTTCTGCAGTCATGAAATCGACCGTATTAACTGCTCTAAGTGCAATCGCATAATCATAAGTTCTCTCATCGCCCATTACACCAACGCTTCTCATATTCGTAAGTCCCGCAAAATACTGACCGATACTTCTATCCAATCCTGCATTTGCAATCTCTTCACGATAAATAGCATCTGCATCCTGCACAATCTTTACCTTTTCTGCGTTGACTTCTCCGATGATACGGATGCCAAGTCCCGGACCAGGGAACGGCTGACGGAATACAAGGTATTCAGGAATTCCCAATTCCAGTCCTGCTTTTCTCACTTCATCTTTGAAGAGATCTCGCAGCGGTTCTATGATTTCTTTAAAATCAACATAATCCGGCAGACCGCCTACGTTATGATGAGACTTAATAACCGCCGACTCACCTCCGAGGCCGCTTTCCACCACATCCGGATAAATCGTTCCCTGTACGAGGAAATCCACTGCTCCGATTTTCTTTGCTTCCTCCTCAAATACACGGATAAATTCTTCACCGATAATTTTTCTCTTTGCTTCCGGCTCTTCCACGCCTTTTAATTTTGCGTAAAATCGTTCCTGTGCATTCACACGGATGAAATTAAGGTCATATGGACCTTCCGGTCCAAAAACGGCCTCTACTTCATCGCCTTCATTTTTTCTCAGCAAACCGTGATCGACAAACACACAAGTAAGCTGCTTTCCGATTGCTTTTGACAGCATAACCGCTGCAACCGAAGAATCTACACCTCCTGAAAGAGCGCACAATACTTTTCCGTCTCCGACTTTAGCGCGGATTGCATCAATCGTATTTTCTACAAATGCATCCATCTTCCAATCTCCGGCACAGCCGCACACATTTTTCACGAAATTATTGATCATCTTTGTTCCTTCTGCCGTATGAAGTACTTCAGGATGGAACTGAATCGCATAAAGTTTTTCCTCTGCATTTTCTGCGGCAGCTACAGGGCAATCTGCCGTATGTGCAGATATTTCAAATCCCGGAGCGATCCTGGAAATATAGTCAAAGTGACTCATCCAGCAAATAGTTTTCTCGGATACGTCTGCAAAGATTTTAGAATCTTTTTTATCTACTAATACTTCTGTTTTTCCGTACTCACGTACTGGAGCTGCCTCTACCTTACCACCAAGGATATGCATCATAAGCTGTGCGCCGTAGCATAAACCAAGAACAGGGATTCCCAGTTCAAAAAGTTCTTTTGTATAGGTTGGGGAATCTGCTTCGTAGCAGCTGTTTGGTCCACCTGTTAAGATGATTCCCTTTGGGTTCATTGCTTTGATTGTTTCAATGTTTGTTTTATAAGAATAAATCTCACAGTATACGTTACATTCGCGAACGCGGCGTGCAACAAGCTGATTATACTGTCCACCGAAATCTATTACTATAACGGTTTCTCTTTTCAAAGATGTTCCTCCTGTCTTTTATCATTCTGTACTTTATTCTATAACATTTTCCGTTTGCTTTCTACCCCTAATAGAAAAAAATTTTTTCTTTTGCTCAGATAATAGAAGTCCACCGAGTACTAACAGGATTCCCAAGCCGGATAAAAATGTTATTTTTTCATGTAGAATAATGACGGATGTTACCGCTGTTACTACCGGAGCGAGGTAGATATATACGCTTGTTTTGATTGCTCCAAGTATTCTTACTGCCATGTTCCATGTGACAAAGCAGATAGCGGATGCTCCAAGTCCCAAATAGAAAATGTTGAATAGATATGCCGATGTGGCGAAACGGGTCAGATTCCATTTAAAATCAAATATAAATAATGCCGGGATCATGAATAGTATTCCATAGAAAAAGGTTCTTCTTGTTGCCTGAACTACAGAATAACCAAAGCTTCCTATTTTTTTGGAAAGTACGGAATAAAATGACCAGATTATGGCTCCACCAACAGAAAGAAGGTCGCCAATCGGATTTAGGTGCATCGTTGTTCCGCTAAAACTGATCAGGGAAATTCCAATGAGGGCAATCACACACCCCATGAAAAATGCTGGTCGAAGTTTTCCTTCTTCTTTTAAGAAAATGCGTGCTGTTATTGCCGTAAACACTGGCGCAATCGAAACGATAACGCCAACATTTGATGCCTGTGAATAGGTCAGTGCGATATTTTCCATTAAATAGTACAAGGTCATTCCGGTAAGCCCTGCTGCTGCAAATGTCAGTTCCTGCTTCCAGCTTTTAAATGGCAGGCGGTGCGGATTCATAATCCACAGTAAAATAAATCCCATGACAAAACGGAAAAACAAAATCTCTACTGGCTGAAATGCCTGAAGCAAGATTTTTGTAGAAATGAACGTTGTTCCCCAGATAAAAATCGTAAAAATGGCAAGAGCATGACCAAATGCTTTTTTATTTTCCATATTTTCCTCCTCTTTAGTTTTTATAATCTTCTCTCATTTTAAATACACTCTCACCATTGTATCTCAAACTTGCAAAAAAGTCATGGGCGAAAAAATATTTTTATTTTGTGTTGACATTTTCTCGTCCTACATGTATTATTGTATTAATCACTTAGTACAATAATACATGATTTTATTGTAAGGAATTTATTACATTTTCCTGCAAAATAGAATTGTATCAGATGTGAGATGACGCGCAGCTTGCAGCAAAAATGCCGAGGCATTCTTGAATGTAAGTGTTGATAACTTAAAGGAGGTGTTATAAATGTCTTGGAATCTTGACTCCAGCCGTCCAATTTACGCTCAGATTATCGAGAAAGTATCGCTGGATATTGTATCAGGCAAATATCAGCCGGGCGACAAACTTCCTTCGGTCAGAGATTTAGCTGCTCAGGCGGGGGTAAATCCCAACACAATGCAGAAAGCTCTTTCCGAATTAGAAAGAGAGAACCTGGTTCATTCCGCAAGAACAAGCGGGCGATTTATTACAGAGGACAAAGCTATGATTGAAAAAATGAGAGAGGAACTGGCATCCACACAAATCAAAGAATTTCTTAATAAAATGTCACAGATGGGATTTGATTACGAAAAGACAATCACTTTACTTGAAAAACTCGGAAAGGAGAATCAGAAATGAGTACAATTCTGGAATGTAAAAATCTATCCAAAAAATATGGCCGCAAACAGGCACTCGACAATATTACTCTTTCCTTAGAATCCGGCAGAATTATCGGTCTTCTTGGGCCAAATGGCAGTGGAAAGACTACTTTAATCAAGTTAATCAACGGATTACTTGCTCCAACAGGCGGAAAACTTTTTATCAATGGAAATACCCCTGGAGTCGAATCGAAAAAAATCGTCTCCTATCTCCCAGAGCGTACCTACTTAGATGAAACCCAGAAAGTTTCAGAAGCAATTACATTATTTGAGGACTTTTATGAAGACTTCGACAGAAGCCGGGCAATTTCCATGTTAGAAAAGTTAAACATTGATTCAAATGCCCGAATCAAAACCCTTTCAAAAGGAACAAAAGAAAAAGTACAGCTAATCCTTGTCATGAGCCGCCGCGCTAAACTTTACTGTCTCGACGAGCCGATTGCCGGAGTGGACCCTGCTGCAAGAGATTACATTTTAAGTACGATTATCAACAATTACGAACCCGATTCCACCATCCTCATCTCCACGCATCTTATTTCTGACGTGGAAAATATTTTGGATGAAGTTGTTTTTATCAAAAACGGACATATCGTCCTGAAAAATGATGTGGAAGATATTCGTTTTAATCAGGGAAAATCAGTAGATGTATTATTCCGGGAGGTATTCAAATGTTAGGAAAATTATTTAAATATGAATGGCGTTCTATTTCAAAGCTTCTACTGCCAATTCATGGATTCGTGTTATTATTTGCCCTCTTATCTCGCTTTTATTTTACAATAAGCGGAGGAACAGACGCTTTATTAAACACCGATTCCACTATCATAGGCACGTTGACAATGCTTCTTATTTTTGCTCTTGTCATTGTCATTTCAAGTATTGCTATCTTTACTTATATATATAGCGGCTATCATTTTCATAAAAATGTATTTACCGACCAGGGCTACCTTACAAATACCCTGCCTGTAACACCATCACAGCTTTTGCTTTCAAAAGAACTTGCTGCTTTACTATGGCTTCTTATTGACGTTGTAGTTATCAGCATATCTATCTTTATTTTGGTAGGAAGTACAGAGCTTTTCTCTAACTTTAGTATTTTCTGGAGCACTCTGATACGTTATGCAAGCCAGACACCGCTCTTTACAACATTAATTATTATTGCCCTTGTTCTATCACCATTCCTGGCAATTGGTATACTGTTTTTCAGTATCACACTTGGAAATCTTGCCTCCAGCCACAAAGTACTTGCTTCCATTGGGGCATATGTTGGAATTTATGTTGTTCAGCAGATATTTGGATTAATCCAGCTTATAGTCTGGGGATACTTCGGCAGCACTACAATTATGCGGGTGAATATTTACAGCAATAACTACTCCTTTGGAACTTTCCTTAATCCAATTCTGATTACAGGACTTATATTTAATATTATTCTGATAGCCGTATGCTGGATGGGAAGTAAATACATCATGACAAAGAGACTGAATCTTCAATAGAGAAATTCTGAGTTGTGAGGTTACGGAGCAGACGAACTCCTGAAAGTCTCCCTCAAATCTTTCTCAAAACAATTTCTGAGTTTGCATAGGCAGCCAAAGACAGCACCCAAAGAGAGAGCATACCCTATATTTGTGGCCTCGGAGCAAGATTTGGATACGAGCGTGTATAAGCGAGTAT
>OGRC01001481.1_pt1 | contig 15268 bp, 17 predicted proteins | sample 1553431 | NCBI WGS metagenome assembly OGRC01 (sample SAMEA2580064, study PRJEB22360) | human gut metagenome | biome: human gut; feature: human-associated habitat; material: faeces | place: Denmark | collected 2008/2010
ATGACTACTACGTGTGCCGCCGTGGCTTCAGGCAAGCCGATTCTCGGTGTATGCCTGGGGCATCAGATTATCGCCACTGCGCTTGGTGCGCAGCTGCGCAAGGGCGATGCGCCGGAGATTGGGTTCGCGCCGATCAAGCGTGTGGACAAGCATGACTTCTTCTCCATGTGGGATAAGCAGCTGACAGTGCTGCACTGGCATAACGACGTGGTGGGCCTGCCCGCGGAAGGCCAGCGTCTTCCACCAAGGTGCAGGCATTCCGACTGGGATCCGCGCTGGGCATGCAGTTCCACCTGGAAGTGTGCGGCTCGCTGCTGGACGAATGGCTGGATGAGCCGAGCATGGTCAAGGATCTCAAGACCGCGGGTGGTTCCAAGTCCCAATTGCGCGAGCAGTTCGCCCAATACGACCAGCTACTGCAACCGCTCGCCGAGCAAGTGTTCTCCGGTTTTGCGGCCCGCTGCAACTCCTACGCTCAGACGCTGAACAAATAACGTTTGCGGGCCGCCGCTGGGCAAGCGTGGCGCTACATTGGTGAGTCATGCCGACTTATGACATTGGACTGGAACACGTTTCGCTCGCTTTCGCTACCAAAACCATCTTCACTGATGTAACGCAGGGTGTTTTTGAAGGCGACCGCATCGGCATCGTCGGCAAGAACGGCGACGGCAAATCCACGTTGCTGCACCTGTTCCGCGGTGCTCAGGAGCCGGATTCCGGCCGCGTGACAAAGCGTGGCGGACTCACGTTCGGCATGCTTGACCAGCGTGATCCCCTTGATGACAACGCCACCATTCGCGAAGCCGCACTTGAGGGGCGCGCCGACTACGAATGGGCGTCCGATAACACTTCCCGTGAAATCGTCGAGGCATTGCTCGGCGGCATGAGCCTGGATGCCAAGGTCGGCTCCTTGTCCGGCGGCCAGCGTCGCCGCGCCGACCTTGCCCGCCTGCTGCTCAAGGACTGGGACATTCTCGCGCTTGACGAGCCCACGAACCATTTGGACGTGGTGACCATCCACTGGCTCGCCGAGCACTTGAAGAACCGTTGGCCGTCCGGCCAGGGCGCGCTGCTGCTCGTCACCCACGACCGTTGGTTCCTCGACGAGGTATGCGAATCGATGTGGGAGATCCACGACGGCGTGATCGACCCGTTCGAAGGCGGATATTCCGCGTATATGCTGCAGCGCGTGGAGCGCGACCGCCAGGCCGACGTGCGCGAGACGAAGCGCCGCAACCTGGCTCGCAAGGAGCTTGCCTGGCTGACCCGTGGCGCCCGCGCCCATTCCACCAAGCAGAAGTTCCATGTCAAGGCGGCGCGCGAGCTCATCGCCGACGTGCCGCCGGTGCGCAACACGTTGGAGCTGAAGCAGATGGCCACGTCGCGTCTCGGCAAACAGGTGGTCGATCTCATCGATGTGACGCAGATCTTCGAACATGCGCAGGGCGAGGCGGACATCGACGCGATTGATCCGGACGTCGCCGAAATGGAGGCGTCGGCATCCCGCGTGGACGTGGTGCCGGCGATGTACGCCGAACCGCAGGCGCACGGCAGCGTCGAAGTCGCAGTCGACGATTTGACCGATCCGCGATTGGTGGACGCCGGTGTGCCGGAAGCGCGGCAGGCGGCGGCGCAGGCGGAACAGGACGCGCAACAGCAGGCGCAATCGCAAGCATCACAAGAAAATTCCGACGAAACGGAAGCGGCGGAAGTGACATCCGCGGCGCGGAAGGTCACCGTGACCGGCCGTAAGATCCTCGACGACGTGACGTGGCTGATCGGCCCGGGCGACCGCTTCGGCATCGTCGGCGCGAACGGTGCCGGCAAATCGACCCTGCTGAAGATCCTCGACGGCACGATCACCCCGACCGCCGGCCATGTGAACATCGGCAAGACCGTGAAGTTCGCGGTGCTTTCGCAGCGCCTCGACGAGCTGGAGAAGCTCGGCAAATACAAGATTAAGGAAGTGCTGAGCCGCTACAAGCCGAGCTACATCGTGGACGGCAAGGAGACCACGCCGGGGCAGATGATGGAACGCCTCGGCTTCGAATCCGCACAGCTCATGACACCGATCAAGGACCTGTCAGGCGGGCAGAAGCGCCGCATGCAGCTGCTGCTCATCCTGCTCGACGAGCCGAACGTGCTCATCATGGACGAGCCGGGCAACGACCTTGATACCGACATGCTTGCCGTGATGGAGGACCTGCTCGACACCTGGCCGGGCACGCTGATCGTCGTCTCCCACGACCGCTACCTGCTCGAACGCGTCACCGACCAGCAGTTCGCGCTGATTGGCGGCAAGATCCGCCATCTGCCCGGCGGCGTGCAGGATTATCTCGACATGACCGAGGCCATCAAGAACGGCAAGGATCCGTTCGCCGACGAGAAGTCCGGCAAGAACTGCAAAACGCGGAAGAATGGCGATGCTGGCGATTCCGCTACGACCGCGCCTTCCGTAGGTGGCGCAGCTTCCTCACCTTCCACTGGCGATTCGTCGTCGGCTTCCACGCCGAAGCTCACCGGCAAGGCGTTCCACGACGCGTCGAAGCGCGTTTCCGCCATCGAGCGCAAGCTGGCCAAGCTGGAGGAGCAGAAGGCCGATTTGGAAGCGCAGATGGCCGCGCACGACCCAAGCGATTACGAGGGGCTGGGCAAGCTCAACGAGCAGTTGCAGTCCGTCACGGACGAGTCTGAATCCCTCGAAATGGAATGGATGGAGCTCTCCGAACAGCTCGAGTAGTCCCAGTCGGGCAAACTGATGGTGAGAGGCTTGTAGGCGTCGGTTTGGCGGTACGGAATGTGCAAAACCGACGCTGGCGATTCGCTCAGCGTCGGTTTACCGGAATAATTCGTCGTGGCTGCCGGTGCGTTCGAAGAATGCGACTGAATCGTTCGATGACCAGATCACTAGCCAGTCCCCGGCATTGGCGACATGGCATTCGTATCGCCCGCGCCAATTGCCGGACAGGGTGTGCATGTTGTGGCGGCGGCGCAGCTCCTCCAGCGTTTCCGGGGTGTTCTCCACTACCAGATCGATGACTTTTTCAAGCTCGGTCAGGTTCCAGTTACGCCGTTTGGCGTTCTTTTTCAGATCGCGGCTGAAGGCCTTCGCGAAGTCGGCGGTCAACCGGCCCATCAGCGCATCGCCGCTTCGAGCAGGTCGTGTCCGTTGGTAAAACGCCCCGTCTTGCCCGATGCCATGAAGCTGTCCGCTTCGGCAGCGGCGTTCAGGCTTTCGCCATTAGGCTCCTCGGGGGCGAACGTCAATGGGATGCGCCCGGTATTCACCATTTGCTTGAATACGGCGCGCACCACTGACGAGAGATCCAAGCCATAATATTCGGCCACGTCGGCGGCCGAACGCTTGAGTTCGTCATCCATCCGTATGGTCAACGTTGATGCACTCATCAGAAACCTCATCCACTTGTATGTACAAAAGTTAGATATTGTACATACATTTTAGCAGAAGAATGATTCCATCCAAGGCTGACAGTTGGTTAGCGGCATTGCGAGCCAGTTTCCTAGCGAAGGCAATCGTCGAACAGCGTTTGTGCTATTTCCAATACGCTGGCAATACTGAATCCGGAAGGTTCATGTGAGACTTTCACGGCGTTGGTTGCCTGGTCGATGGCGTATCCTCCACGAGGTACGTGCCGGAATGTGCCGAACGTGCAAGGCGCCACGCAGCAGGAAATCGCGAATGCGACAACGCAGCAGACGGTCCCGATGCCATATGCGAGCAGGGGCCTGCCATCTTCCAGCATGAATGCCGATGCGCCGTTGACGGCCAGCATGGGGCGAATCACGAGCCATAGCAAGGCCGATTGCGTAAGAGCGAAGCCGAGACCGGAAAGCAGCTCCTTGACGACGGATGGCGTTCCACGGCGGAATACCATCGGGCGTGTGGGCGAGTAGCTTTGTTCCCCTCGTAGTCCGGAACCAAGGAACGCATACCAGCAGGCGACAGTTGGAACGAGCAAAAGAACAAACGCGATTTTGATGTGTTGATTAATGCCATAAGCCGTTGGCAGACCGGCATTGACGATGATGTTTTTGATGATCAGACAAGGTAATGCGCATTGCGCCACGCAGATGAGGAATTCGCCGACTGCAAGCAGAAGCTGAATATGCATGCCTCGTGTGCGCGTAGTGAGGATGTATGCATATTGCGGCGCGCTGGATGCGGTGGAATCGGGCGTAAGGCATGCGGGGCAGATATGGCTGCATGCCTGATGGTATTTGAGGCATTGCGTGCACCGTACATATTCCCCTGAATCCCGTGGAAGCAGCCAAGGCAGTGCAATAAGCACGATGCCGACGCATAGCGCCGCAATCGCATGGATGGAATCAATCGTCATCTCGTCACATTCCCCAACTCCGCATAGAGTCTCTTCCACTAGCCCATGCATTAGTCTAATGCGTGCAATGAACGATAGCCATTCGTGCGACAACGATGCGTGGCGTTTTATGCATCAGTGCCATATTCTGTTCGCATAGAAGTTCTTAGCTGTTTTCGCTGGAGAAACCAATGGAGGTGTCTCATGAATGAAGTGATGCGAAGAAGTGCCTGTTGTTTGTTGTCGGCTTTGTTGCTGTGCTCATGCGTCGGTTGTGCAAATTCCGTACACAAAATCTCTGAAGGAGACGCTGCCCAGAGCAGCAGTAAGAACGATGATGCAGCGGAGCAAGCGTATAAAGCGTTTACTGTGGACGCTTTGGACCGTATTGCCGCCGACGATCTCAATAACTCAGACAAACTGGTTCTAGTAAACAAGCTGGGCGCGAAATCCGTGCACGGCGATGATGCTATTCCATTTGCCAAAAAGGTCGACGAAAACAATATGTATTATGTCGTTTCCATGTGCAAACAGAAGGAGCAGGCTCCTTACTCACTTGTCCTCTACAAAGATGGACAGCCGCACACTGTAACCACTAGGGAATCCTGTACTTCTAATGGAGTGGAAACAGTCTCTCTTCCGGCGAAGAATTTCCCTAGCGCCACCTCATTGTCCATTATCAATATCGGCAATACGGATCTTGTTGTTTCCGTATATGAAGTAAAGGAAAACCATCATGAATAAGCGAAATAAAGTAGTTGCAGTAATTACTAGTATTTTGTTGGCTGCCTCTATGGCATCTCTCTCGATTCCTGCGCAGGCTGAGCAAAATACTGACGTTGCGCCTATGTCTTGTCCCGAAATTGGACATCATCAGTCTGTCTCTAACAAAGGCCGCATATTCATGGCAGGTTCTCTACCTAAAAATTGGCTTTCGCCTGGTGGGACATACACTGTAACAAAAGCCAAAACTACAACGGTCACTGGGAGTGTTACAGGCGGAGTGGATGCTGAATTTTCCTCATATGTTAAGGCACATGTGCAATCGAGTCTATCAACCTCACAGACTGTCTCTGAAAGTCAGGGATGGAGTTGGACAAACACATCAAATACCACAAAATGGGTTCAACTTGGTGCAGCTGGATACGAATTCGATTACACACGGTATGACGTCGTTTCTCCGTGTAATGTCGTCAATCAAAAATATAAGCATGCAAAGATGCCGACAAACCAGCCATGGTTATATCACAATTGATGTTTCCAGAAAACATCGCGGCAACACCAGAGAACAAATTGTGCCTTGCCCTCCATTTCTAGAGTTTTTCTGTGGGGGAAAACATTAGCTTAACTTGATGGGCTAGTGGAATTGTCAGGGACAATGACCATTCTTCATTTTCTGAATTTATGGTCATTGTCCCATTATGTTGTTGCGCAAAATCTTGTATGAGGGCTGTCCCGTAGTGATTTTCTGGAGCACTATTTATTGCGGCGTTATATAGATTTGATGCGAAGATGCGAACCGCATCTGGTCCTACAGAGAGGATAAAAGCAAAAGCCCCGGGTTTCCCGTGTTTGGCAATGTTATTGAGAATTTCGGTACAAACCGTTTGCAACGATGGTAGTAGTGACTTGTCCATTGCGTTTAGATTCCCGCGGATTATTGGTGTCCCGGTAAAACCCAGTATTCTCAGTCTTTTGCATTGAGCTTCTATATGTTGTTGAAAGAGCTCGTCCGCGTCTTCCTCTTTGTCTGTTTTAAGCTCATCGGTCATCGGGCTGATAATTTGAGTGCGAAGCTCATGTAATGCCTGCATGAGGACTTGTTCAATCTGTGGCAAAGTGTCGCTGCTCTCTGAGGGCTCTTTCTTGCGACACAGCAGAATCGCATATGTCATAGCTCCTGCGATGGAATCGTGCAGTATGTGAATTTCTTTGAGTCTTTTCTGCTGGCGTCGAACTTGTTCTTGTGCAATCGCCAGGTCGGTTTTCCGTTGCTCTGTCTGTATCTTCCACCGTATGGCAAAGCCAACGAAGAATGCTCCAATGTAGGAGCACGCAAGCACGGGGATACTTGGATTGTAGTCGATGCCGCCTGTCCAATAGCCCAAAGGAAGTGCTAGTGCGCAAAGCAGCGGTCCCATGATGGCAAATTCAAATCGTTTGATTTCAAAAGCAACTATTCCACATACAAGCCATGTGCCATATAACGTCGAAGGGCCATCGCATATTGCCGGGATTATCGCGCATGCTATGTGTGTTACGAGAATCGCCATGCTTGCCGGTACGGGGAACCAAGTCAGTAGCAGCAGGGCGATGCAGTACGGAGCCAAATATAGCCATGACCAAGGTGACATATTTGGCCAAGCGGTCAGCTCGAGCAGGAAAAAGCAGATGCAGATAATGGATCCCGCTAAGTAGGGCTTGCGCACGGTCTTTGCCAATGACATTATTTGTTGGGGCAGCCTCATCGTTATATCCAACCGTTTCTTACGCACATCGCAACAGCTTCGGCACGACTATGAGCATGGAGCTTCTCGAAAGCTCGTCGTGCATATGTCTTTACCGATGCCTCGCTGATATTCAGTTGGCGCGCAATAGTGGAAGTGGTGAATCCTCTCGCATAGCCGGCAATGATCTGTAATTCCTTGCCGGAAAGCCGCATGGAATTCATGCTCTTCCCTGTCCACGACGCAACCTCGTCGTTTCCAGTGGCTTTTCCGATGATTCGGACCAGTTGAATCGTGGGAATTTCTTTTGGAATAATCGCATAAAACGCATCGGACCATTGTGCTCCGTATCTTTTTTCGTTTTCGTCATCCAAAAAGGCGCTGATACCAATGACGGCAATATCTGGATGTTGTTCCTTGATATGATGCGCTAATTCCGAGCCGTTCATCCCAGGCATTGCAATATCGGTGAGCATGACCTGCGGTCTTTGCGAAGAGTCCCTCATGGCGTCAAGTGCTTGTTCGGCTGAGGGGGCGGTCCATAGAATCCGTATTGGTGCGCATGTCTCGACCAACAAGCTTTGAATTGCGCTTGCGACCAGTGGATCATTATCCACAATCCCCAAAGTCGGATCATTGACAATCGTGCGCATAATGCCCCCATTAGTCTGCTTCTTGCTCCAGAATAGACATTTTCCCACTGCTGCAAGGAATCATAGCATTGCCGGTAGCGTATGTCGTGATTGAGATCAAAGCACGAATATTTTGTACAAATAATTTGTATATAATGGGAGGCGATGGAAAGGAGTCTTCTACGATGAACGATACGAACTCCAACGAGGGGCAGCTGCCCGAAGATGCCGCAGTGACCGTGACCAGTGCCGATACTCTTCGGGCCATGGCGAGTCCTATTCGCATGAGGATCCTTGGAACGTTGCGGGTGAACGGCGAACAGACCGTGGGAAGCATCAGCGAGCAGCTTTGCGAGGCTCCCGGAGCCATCAGCTACCACTTGGGGCAGCTTGCGCATGCGGGACTAGTGAAAAAGGTGGAGTCTCCTGACGGAGATCGAAGAAAGAGCTGGTGGAAGGCCTGTCAAAGCGCCATTCGTCTGGGGAGGCCCGAAGAAAAGAACGGTACGGACGAGTCGAAGGCCATGGATCTGTTCCGGCGTTCCGCGGCGCTCTCCTACGAGATGGCCTACGAGCGTTTTCTGGACAGGCTGCCGGAATTGCCTCGGGAATGGGCTGATTCATGCACCAGCGATGATCATGTTCTGAACCTGACCGCCGAGGAGACGAGCTCGATGATCGAGGAACTCAATGAGGTCGTGCGCCGCTGGCAGATCAAGGCCGGCATGCACGGCGACGATGAGCTGGGCGTCGAACCCGTGGCTCTGATTCTGCAGGCCTTCAGGTGGGTCTCATAAGACGCCGGCGGGGTTGACGCATGAATCCACGAGCAAACCGGAAAGCGTGGGCGGAACAGTCGGAACAAGTGGGTTAATTGGAGCAAAGCATGAGTGAAACGGCGAAATCATTCTGGCATTCCGCAGGGTATATCCCGTGGTTCACCGCCGATACGGCGTCGGCGGTCGGAGCGGCGCTGCGCGCACTGGCGATCAGTTTGCTTGGATATGCGGTGTCCGGTTCCACCGTCGCCGCCGGGTGGCTCGGAACGTCGTCGATGATCGCGCAACAGGTTGCGAGCGTATTCGGAGGTACCTTCGTCGACAGGCATGACCGCAAACGGCTTATCGTGGCGAACGCCGTCGTCGGCGTTCTGGCTTGGGGCGCAGTTGCGGTGCTGCTGCTGTGCGGCGCATTGTCGTTCCCCGTGTTGCTGTTGATCGCGGTGCTCGCATCCGGCATCAACGGATTTCTTGGGAGCGCTACGGATGCGATGCTTCGCTCGATCATCGATATCCGCTATTATCCCAAGGCGCGGAGCCTCAACGAGGGGCGTGACGCAACCATTGCCATGGCGGGAAGCCCCATCGGAGGTTTTCTGTACAGCATTGCTCCATGGCTGCCGTTCCTTGCGTCGGCATGCATGTATGCCGTGGCCGGCGTCGCCGCCACCGGCATCCGCGAATATGGTTCGGATGGCGGGCGTATCGGGGAAACGGATGGCGATGCAGTGAAAGGCGGTTTCTTCCGCGATTTCCTGGAAGGCTGGTCATGGTCGTTGCACAGGAAAACGCTGGTGATCGTGCTCATCGTGGCGGCATTGGTCAATTTCGGTGTCAACGGCATCCAATATGCCATCCAGCTGCATCTGGTGTCGTGCGGAACCAATGCGACCCTCATCGGATTCATCAGTGGCGGCATATCGCTGACGATGCTTGTGGGATCGTTGCTGGCCGGCAAACTCAGCGATAAGGTTCCGGTCGGACCAACCGTGTGCCTCGCCTACCTGTTCATCTGCCTGTGCGCATTGCCGATGGCGTTGACCGACAACTATTGGGTCATGCTGGTTGCCAATTCGTTTGTTGGCCTGCCGTTCCCGTTGATTAACGCGATGCTCCTCGGTTTCATCTTCGCCAAGTCGCCTACGAGCATGCAGGGGCGTATTACTGTTACATTGACGGTTCCGGCCCAGGTGCTTTCGATGTTCTGTAGTGCTGTGGCTGGCACCTTGCTCCCGGTTTTTGGATTCCATGGCGCGGTGCTGGTGTTCCTCGCGGTTCTTGTGGCAAGTGCTGTGCTGGTGATATGTTCCCGTTCCATTCGTAGCATTCCCAAGGCGGCGCAATGGGAACATACGATGTTGCGGTGAATCGAAATAAAAAGCGCCGCCCCACGAAACGAATCGTGGGGCGGCGCTTTGCCGTAGGCAATGCCGCTCAGCCCGTTCAGCGACCGGTGATCTCGGAGCCGAGCACCTTCTCGCTCAGGGCTTTCGGGCCGCGGGTCACGGCCACCGCGCCGGAGCGGACCAGCTCGATGATGCCGTAATGCTCCAGCAGACCGAGTAGCGCGTCGATCTTGCCTTCTGCGCCGGTGGCCTCGATGGTCAGCGACTCCGGATTCACGTCCACCACGCGCACGCGGAACAGACGCACGATCTCCAGCACGTCGGAACGGTTGGACTCGTCGGCGGCCACCTTGATGAGCACCAACTCGCGCTCCACGGTGGTTTCCGGATCGAGGTCCACGATCTTCAGCACATGCAGCAGCTTGTTGAGCTGTTTGATGATCTGCTCGAGCGGCACTTCCTCCACGTCGGCCGTGACGGTGACGCGGGAAATGTCCGGACGTTCGGTGGGGGAGACGGACAGCGAGTTGATGTTGAACGCACGGCGGGCGAACAGGCCGGCGATACGCGCCAGCACGCCCGGACGGTTCTCGACGAGCACGGACAGCGTATGACGCTTGGAACCCGGCTGGGATGCAGGATAATTTGCCATGATCGAAATGTCCTTCCTTACGCTCTACTCGTTCACTCGTTCTCGCCGGCGCGCTGCAGAGGCTTGACACCGGGCATGTAGGTGACGTTGTCGTTGGAGTCGCCGGCTGCGACCATCGGCCACACCATGGCGTCCTTCCACACGCGGAAGTCGATCAGCACCGGACGGTCGTTGATCTCGTTGGCCTTCTTGATGCATTCGATGGCCTCGTCCTTGGTGAACGCGCGCATGCCCACGCAGCCGTACGCTTCGGCGAGCTTCACGAAGTCCGGCACGTCCACGATGTCAGACGTGTTCTCGCCGTCCAGCAGGTTCGTGGCGGAGTAGTGGTGATTGTAGAACAGGGTCTGCCACTGGCGGACCATGCCGTACACGGAGTTGTTGAGCAGGGCGATCTTCACCGGCGCGTGGTCGAGGAACGCGGCCGCCAGCTCTTCGGAAGTCATCTGGAAGGAGCCGTCGCCGTCGATCAGCCACACCGGCTTCTTGTCGTCGAATTCGCGGGCGGATCCGACGCGTGCGCCGATGGCCGCCGGCAGGCCGAAGCCCATCGTGCCCAGGCCGCCGGAGGACAGCCAGGAGTGGGGCTTGTTGAATTCGATGATCTGGGTGGCCCACATCTGATGCTGGCCCACGCCGGACACCCACACGGTGTTGGGGTCGGCCATGTCGGACAGCTGCTTGACGACCCACTGCGGAGCGAGGCTGCCGTCGGTCGGCTCATCCCACGTGATCGGGTATTCCTCACGCCACTTGTTGATGACGTCCCACCAGTGGCTGGTGTCGGGCTTGCCATGCACCGCCTGCTCGCGCTTGATCTCCGGAATGAGGTCTTTCAGCACGGTGGCCACATCGCCGACGATCGGCACGTCCGGCTGACGGTTCTTGCCGATTTCCGCAGGGTCGATGTCGATATGGATCACGCGTGCGCCCGGAGCGAACGCGTCGAGCTTGCCGGTGACGCGGTCGTCGAAACGTGCGCCGATCGCGACCAGCAGATCGCAACGCTGCACGGCGCCGGTCGCCGCGATTGTGCCGTGCATGCCGAGCATGCCAAGCACCTTCGGATCGGAATCGGGCACAATGCCGCGCGCCGGAAGGGTGGTGACGATCGGAGCGCCGGTCACTTCCGCCAGCTCCTCGACCAGCTCGCCCGCGTCGGAACGCACCGCGCCGCCGCCGACGTACAGCACCGGACGGTACGATTGCTCGAACAGCTTCGCCGCGTCGGACAGCACGCGACCGTGCGCCTTGGTAGTCGGATTGTATCCCGGCAGGATCATGCGCTGCGGCCAGGAATAGTACATCTCGCCGGTCTGCGCGGTCTTGGTGACGTCCACCACCACCGGTCCCGGACGGCCGGAGCGTGCGATGTAGTGCGCCTCGGTCAGCACGCGCGGAATGTCCTGCGCGCGGGTGACGAGGTACGAATGTTTGACCACCGGATAGGTGGCGCCGACGATATCGGCTTCCTGGAAGGCGTCCGTGCCGATGGCGTTCACGCCGACCTGGCCGGTGATGACGACCATAGGAATGGAATCCATGTTCGCGTCGGCGATCGGGGTGATCATGTTCGTCGCGCCCGGACCGGAAGTGACGATGCACACGCCCACCTGTCCGGTGGTCAGCGCGTAGCCTTCTGCCGCATGTCCGGCGGCCTGCTCGTGACGCATCAGCACGAAGCGGAACTTCGTATCGTCCTTGATGGAATCGTAGACGGGCAGAATCGCACCGCCCGGAACGCCGAAGACGTCCTTGACGCCCAGATCCTCCAGCGAACGAACCAGCGCTTCGGCGCCGGTCATCTTTTCGCCGTCGACAATGGTCTGCTTTTCAGTGGTAGCGGATGCCTTTGGCATGCCGCTGAATGCCTGCAGAGGCGTAGGTAACACCATGTTCCCTCTCATGCTCGTTCGTGGAAAATTTCCTCGTAAGGGGCCGCGGTCGCGTCGTTCATGCGCCGTTTTACCCCTTAAACGGAATGCTATGCAACCGCTTGTGGCGGATTGCAGCCGCATTCCTCTCTGATAATGAGTCTATGCTAACGGCTGACAGCTTGGTTCGCCGGAAAGGCCCATATTCTGGCGCGTTACGCGCCATTGTGATATGGACCATATTTTTTGCGATTGCGACGCTGCCTTGTAATGCTGTTTCGTGACGCCGGCCGTGCCGCCGCTTGCGTTACCGTTTGCGCGGTTACTTGCCCTGCGCTGCATCCTGCGTGCCACCGTTGGACTTGCGGTGTGACCTGTGGTGCGACTTATGCGTCTTCCCGTTCTGCTTGCCGCCCATTTCGCCCTTGCGACTGTCAAGCGCCTTCCAGCCCATTTCCGCGGCCGCCAGCTGCGCCTTGCGTTTGCTGCTGCCGGTACCGACGCCGATGACTTCGCCGCCATCGCCGAGAATCGCGCGCGCGGTGAACTCCAGTGCGTATTCCGGTCCGGCGACCGACGTCTGGTAGTGCGGGTCGGGCAGACCCATCTCATGCGCCTTGACGGTCAGCGACGTCTTCCAATCGAGCGCCGGACCTTCGGTGGCGACCTCCGCCAGCGTATCGTCGACGAGATGATGCACCACGCGGCGCGCCTCGTCGATGCCGTGCTGGATGAACGTCGCGCCGATCAGCGATTCGACGATGTCGCACAGAATCGAGCTTTTGTCCGCGCCACCCTGTTCCGCTTCGCCGTGGCCGAGCAGAATGTACGGGCCGACGTGCAGCTTTTCGCGGGCGATTTTGCTCAGCGATTCCTCGGAAACGGCTTTCGCGCGCATTTTGGCCAGCTGGCCTTCGTTCATGTCGGGATGCACCTTGTACAGCGTTTCCGTGGAGACCAGTTCGAGCACCGCATCACCGAGGAATTCGAGGCGTTCGTAGTTCTTGGCCCTCTCATGCTCGTGTGAGAACGAGCGGTGGGTGAGCGCTTCGACGAGCAGGTCCGGTTCGATTGTGGTACCGAGCGCCTCGAGCAACACATTGGCGGTCATCTCGCCTTCGGGGGTGATGGAGGTGCCGATGCGGCCGGCGTTGGTATTGTTGCCGTTTTCGGTTTGGGTGTTGTCCTGCGCGTTGTCCTGATTGGTCTCTTTGGCCATGGATGTTCCTTACCGTTCATGCGGCGGGCCGAGCCTGCCGCGGTCTGTGGTTGTGGCCGTTGCGCACATGGCAAGACGCCAGCTGATCTGGCGGTTTTGCTACGCAAGCAACGTATGTCGTACGCCGATCGCACGCGGAAATAAATCGCAATGCAATCGCCGTATCACTTGATAATAATAAAAGAAACCCTGCCACCCGTCGATGGCAGGGTTTCGATGCTTTATACCGTTATCCGGCAACCACTCACTTGGTGTGGATGGAGCGGACAGCCTCGCGGTACACGCGGCCGCGGAAGGAACCGCAGCTCGGGCATGCCATGTGCGGCAGCGTCGGAGCGCCGCAGTTCGGGCAGGTAACGGTCTGGGCGGCCTTGGCCTTCCAGTTTGCGCGGCGAGAATGGGTATTCGCGCGCGAGGTCTTGTACTTAGGCAGTGCCATTGTGTTTCCTCTATTTCGTTCGAACGATTGAGCTTAAGCGTTCAGTATCTTAACGTGAGCTCCGTACAAACGATGGACCATCCCATCCGAACGGCTTATTCCTTGCCTTCCAGCTTGGCTTTCAGCCCTTCCAGCGCGGCGAAACGAATGTCGGTCATGTCATGCTGATGGTCGGGGTTCTCGTTGAGGTCGATGCCGCACTGCGAGCACAGGCCCTTGCAATCCGGCTTGCACAACGGCTGCAGCGGCAGTTCCTCGACCAGCGTGTCGCGCAGCAGCGCCTCGAGGTCGGCCCATGCGCCGCCGTCGAGCAGCGGGTACGTGTCTTCCGCCTCGTCCTCGCCGGCGATGATGTCCACTTCCTCTTCCTTGCCGTTCTTGCCGGCCTTTCCGCCCTTGCCGGCGGCGGACTTGTCCTCATATGGGAAGAAGGAGGTGACGTTCACCGTCCAATCGCGCTGGATCGGCTTCAGGCAGCGCGTGCATTCGGCATGCACGGGAGCGCTGATACGCGCGTTCAGAATCAGACCGTCGACGATCGAATCGAACGAGCCGACCACGCTCACATCCGTGCCTTCGTCCACGCCCACGATCTCATCGCCGATGCCGCTCGGCGCGGGGAAAGTGGCGTCGATCTCCTTGCTTTGCCCCGGACGCGAGGCCACCTGCGCCACGGAAACGGCCCATGGGGAATCTTCAGTACGTGCCATAGTTCAGTCTTTCATCGCTTTCTTGCTATGCGTTTTGCTATGCGTTCCACGCGTGTTACGCGTCTTGTTCAGTTTTCCGGATAATCGTCCGCATCGAGATGGTCCAGATGCGCGCCGGCTTCGCGTTGGCGATCGTACAGCACGTTCAGGCCCGCCTGCACGCCGGTGCCGATCTTGTCGACCTGCTGTTGCAACGATTCCATCATGGTGATGCAGTATTTGTCGGCGTTCTGCGTGAGCTTGTCGGCCTTGGCTTGCGCCTGGTCGAGAATGCCGCGCGCCTTCTGCCTGGCGAGTTCCGTCACGTTCTCCTGCCCGGCAAGGAACTGCGCCTGCTCGTTGGCTTCGCGTACGGTGTCGGCGGCACGCGACTGCGCGGATGCGATGATCGCGTTGGCTTGCGTTTGCGCGCTTTCCAGACGGCGTTCCGATTCGCGCATCAGCGCGGAGGCGCGTTCCAGCTGCACTGGCAGCATCTTCTTGAGTTTGTCGAGCTTGCCGGTGAACGATTCGCGGTCCACGCGCACCGAGCTCGGCGCGAACAGAATCGGCTTGGCCTCGTCCAATTCCTCTTCGATGCTGTCGATGATGTCGTAGACGGTGGTGAATTCGTCGCGGCTGCGATCCGAACTGTCGTCGAGCGGCGCATCGGGATCGAACGTGGCACGAAGGTCGGGCAGGTCCGACATGGAAATCGACGGTTTCGACGATTTCGCGGGCTTTGCCGGCTCATCCGTAGCACGGTCGGCGGCATTGCCGGTTGCGGAATTGTTGGTCGCTGCGGTACCGGCAACAGCGCCGGTAGCCGGATAATCGGCCGCCGCCGTGACCCG
>OGRC01001488.1_pt1 | contig 15155 bp, 10 predicted proteins | sample 1553431 | NCBI WGS metagenome assembly OGRC01 (sample SAMEA2580064, study PRJEB22360) | human gut metagenome | biome: human gut; feature: human-associated habitat; material: faeces | place: Denmark | collected 2008/2010
GACAAATAGGGCACGGCCAAGCCAGGTATGGGGGAGACGCCGGATGTCCTATCAAGCGGCCAAGCCGCGTTGACATTGGAACCTCCTTCAGCTATCACGAGTTCTAAATTCCGAGGGGCTCATCCCTGTGGCCTGCCTAAAGATTTTGCTGAAGTGAAACTGGTCGGGATACCCCACCTTTTTTCCCACCACGCTAATTGACAGATTAGGATTTCTCAGCAGCTGCTTCGCAAGACTAATTCTATAATCGCGGATGTATTTTGAAGGGGTTTTTCCGGTAAATTTAGTAAATATCTTGGTTAAATAAGAAACTGAGAATCCAAACTTTTCCGCTATTTCTCCCAGCTCTAAAAGCTCCATATAATGTTTATGAATATATTCCTCTACCAGTTCCGCAATATTTTCCGGCTTTTGAAAAGACGTGTTATTGGCCATTTCAAATTCTTCCTGAAAGGTAAGCAGATTTTTCTCAATCTTCCTCAAGACTTCACTTAGCTCGTCATCGTTGACTGGCTTCAGCAGGTACTCCATAACCTGATGCTGGATGGCTTCTTTCGCATATGCAAAATCATTATGACCGCTGAGTATGACACACACAATAAAATCGTATTTTTCACGGATCCTTTTAGCCAGCTCCAGCCCATCCATGATCGGCATACAGATATCTGTAAACACTACGTTCGGAAGCAGCTCGTCTGTAATGGCAAGCGCTTCCTCTCCATTAGAAGCGATAGCAACCACCTCAAAGCTGCTGTTAACTCTTTGAATACTGCGGCTGATATTGCGCGCAATAAGCTTCTCATCTTCTACCACCAAAACAGAAAATTTGGCCTTACTCATTTTCTTTCCAGCCTCCGATCGTAACAATAGCGCCGCCTGGCCCGTCTGCGTTTTCAAGCCTGAATATGTGCTCTCCGCCATATAGTAATTTTAACCTTATGTAAATATTCATCAAGCCCATGCCATTCAATTCTAAGTTAGGTAAAACGCCTGTCTGATTAATCTGTTCAATTTTTTCCTGCAGCATCCGCAGTTCATCTTCTTGAAATCCCGGGCCGTTGTCCTGCACTCTGATTTCCCAGTATTGTTCATTGTAAGAACCCTTAATATTAATTTTCCAGGGAGGAGATTTTTCTTTGGTCATAAATTTAATAGAATTTTCCACGATTAACTGTAGGCAGAGCTTCGGAATTCTTACATTTCTCAATTCCTCTGGGATCACTATGTTATAAATCAAATCGTCGTCGAAGCGGGCTTTCATACATTTCAAAAAATCAATCGTATACTTTATTTCCTGATCTACCGTGACCAATTGCTCTTTATCTGACGATATGTATCGCAAAATTCTGGACATGCTCTGACACATATCCATGATTTGGCGATCCATGCCTTCATCTGCCATTGCTTGTATCGTCGACAGGGAATTGTATAAAAAATGCGGGTTCATCTGCGCCTGCAATGCCAGCATACGGGCCTGCATCTCCCGCTGCTGCAAAGTGAGCTCGCGGTTAATAGAAAGCTTTACCTTGTTCTGCATTTTTAAGAATGCATCATACAGCGCATTTAGTTCTGTAATATGGGTGTCCACTTGGAAAAATTCCGTAGAATCATCTTGCGTAATATCAAAATTCTTAAGATTCAAATAAATCCGATTTAACGGCCTGCTGATGAAGCGGGCGATAAAAAACGACAAAACAATAATAGAAAGCATTATAAAAAACAGCAGGCCTAAATTTGTAAAAAGATAGCTTCGAATAGGCGCTAACAATTGATTCTGATCCACAGCGACAACAGTTGAAAAGCCTGTGTAGTCAGATGTCTGAGCGAGCAAATAGGCATCGTTATAATAAATAATATGATCGCCGTCTATATCTTCCGCGTTTTGCGACATGACAGCTTCATAATATTGTTTCCCTTCAGATAAATCATCGACAGGATAAATCATATTCCCCTCAGAATCAAAAATATATATTTTTTCTGAAAATGAGTATTGATAACCTTCTATCATGTTACTGATGGCTTCAAAAGATTTTTTAACCTCTATAATTCCCAGGGGTACGTTAGTAGCGCTGTAAAAGACACGGCATAAGGAAAGATAGCGCTGATTTTTATCTGAGGACAAATATTTGCTGATAGCAGGATCTTCACCGCAGTAAATTACTTTAGAGCCGGCACTTGAAATCACCGGATCGTACCATATTTTGTTGCTGACCGCTTCTTGCAGATCCGTATTGTTTAAACCCGCGCCGATTCCTCCTGACTGTAAAGAATATAAATACACTTGATTTACCGGCGTATTCGGACCAATCATAGAAATTAAAAGATCGGAAATGGTCTCTCGATTATGTAATCTTTCGGCGTCTGTTCCCCTTCCCGACTGCTGGTATTCAATGTAATCAGAAAATTCCTCCTTTAAAATACTGGAATATATTATATTTTGGGATACCGTATCTAATTTCGTAACCTCAGCATCCAGATTATCGCTTATTGTAATTGCGTTATTTTGCATAGTAATAAAAGAATCTGTTTTCGCTTTATCTGACTCGGTAATAATAAAATAGGACATAAATATGGCAAAAGCTAGGATAAAGAGTACGGTAAAAGGAATAAACAGCGTGAACAAAATGCTGTGCTGTTTCATGATATTCCCCATACGCTTCCTCCTTATCATACATTTATAGATAGCTGTATCTAGTGCAACATATTGTAGTAACACACAATATGTTGCACTATTTTATTGTGCTATTTTGTTCTATAAATGTATATCATGGCGGATTAATAGGAGGAATAAAAATTGAAAAACGTTTTTTCGATTCGTTATAAAATCTTTATCATCTATTCCTTATTGATCATCTGTATTTTGATCTTCACTTCTGTTATCACCAATCAAGTGACCAGAAATGCTAATGTGGAAAACGCAATCCAAACCAGCCAGCGGGAATTAGCTTTGATTATGAATAACCTAGACGCAAAAATCACACACATATTCGACTATGCTACTACAGTGGCGGTAAATCCTAATGTCATTGCAATGCTGAAAAAATACAAAACACCTCCGCAAAGCGCCACGGCTCAATATCAGCTTCGCACCACGTTGAACAAATCGGTAAATTCCATTTTAGGAATCAATCGTAACATCGCTATGTGGGATCTTGTGGCGATAGACAATAAATTTTTCGGCGCAAGCGGATATAACACCGCTCCTACCGCCGCCGTCTTAGGGAAAAACTATTTTAGTAATATCAATCCAAAAAACAATTGTATCATTCAAGGGCCTTTCATGATTACCGAGGACATACCCAATAACCCTACTATCCCTAAAATGGTGGTTTCTAAATCTGTAGTGGATTTGGATAATTTAGCTACGATTGGTTATGTAGCCTTTTTTGTGAACGAAAGCTCCTTCGCTGCGATTTTTGAAGAAAATATGCCGGCCGATACACAAACCAGCTTTTATGTACTTAACGAAAACAACATCGTGCTATCTTCTTCAGAAAAAGAACTGATCGGAACGGATTTTTCCGTCGGGGAACATATCTCCGAGGAAAATTACCGCCAGTTGTGTGAAAACGGAAATATGATCCTGTCAGGTGGAACCGGCAGCACCGATATTTTATACACCTCAAAAATGTACGAAGGTACTAACTGGCGGGTCATAAATGCGGTTTCGCTAAACTCCTTATTGCAAGGGCAGGAAGCAGTCAACCGTTTTGCGCTTATAATTGGAATTCTCGCTTGTGTTATTACTTTGGTCCTATCTTTTTGGGTTTCTTACACAATTTCCAAACCAATTCATACTCTTTCAAACGCAATGGCACGGGTATCCAAGGGAGATTTAAATCAAACTGTCATTACCCATTCCAAAGACGAAATGGCTATCCTTTATACGGGATTTAACAACCTAACAAAAAAAGTCCGCGCATTGCTAGATGAGGTTTATCAAAAGCAGGAAGAAAAAAATCAATACCAGCTTCAGTTAATCCAATCTCAGGTAAAGCCGCATTTTCTTTATAACACCTTGGAAACAATTAAATCCTTAGTGGATTTGGATCTGAATGAGACTGCGAGCGAAGCGATCTCCGCATTGGCTGTATTCTATCGAATTTCATTGAATAACGGCAACGATATTATTTCAATACAAAACGAATTGGAACTGTGCCGGCAGTATCTATACATTCAAAAGTTACGTTACCAGGAATACTTAGATTACCGGATAGAAGAATGTGAAGGCACGGAAAATTGGTGTATTTCCAAATTAACTCTTCAACCAATCTTAGAAAATGCAATTTACCACGGAATTAAGGAAAAACAAACCAAGGGTTTAATCGTGATACAATTAAAAAACTTGGAAGATCATCTGATCTTTAGCGTTATCGACAATGGTGTGGGAATGGATTCTGAAACACTAAAAAATCTGCAGAACAGTCTTCGCGATTCGTGCGAAAACGACCATCTTCGCTCTTTTGGCCTAAGCAGCGTAAATCGGCGTATACAACTGCTGTTTGGGAAAGAGTTCGGTATTAGAATTGAAAGTGTTCTACATCATTACACTAAGGTCATACTTACAATTCCTAAGGAACCATATTTTCCGTCAATTAAATAAAAGGATATTATCTGAAAAGAGGCTGTGATATGAAAAATGTTTTGTTGATTGATGATGAATTCTTTTTTCGTAAAGCGATTCACCACTATTTTCAAAATTTTAATTCTGAATTCACGATTTGTGGTGAGGCTAATAACGGTCGCGACGGACTGCGGTTGATTCAAGAGCTAAAACCTGATATTGCTTTAGTTGATATTACTATGCCATTAATGGATGGAATCCAAATGGTAGAATCTGCCCGGGCGCAAGGGCTTCAAACCAAAATGGTGATTCTGACCGGGTATAGTGAATTTGAGTATGCTCAGAAAGCCATCCGTTTGGGAGTTCAAGATTATTTATTAAAACCTATCCGTCCTTCTGACTTATACAACTGCCTAATCAAACTATCAGCTAAAATAGATTATGAAAATAACCAAAAAGACTATCACTCCCAAATATTAGATAAAAACTTTCGTCTAAATCCCGTTATTCAAGAGTATTTTGCGGAAGAATTGATTAAAAAGGAAACCGATTGGACAAAAATCAAACATTTTTCTCAGGACATTCCCTTTTCTTTAGAAAATTCATCCTACTGCGTTATATTATGTGATATCTATCCCGATCCCTTAGGGCCTTGGTCTATCAATGATCAACAATTATATCTTTATTCCGCCAGGAATATACTATCGGAGTTATTCAGCTCCTCCTTAGACTGTATTATTGGAGTCAATGAAAATCAAACGCTTTTTCTTCTGTTAGGTTCTAACCTGCTACCGCAAGACTTATATGGCCGAATCGAACCGATTTTAAAACAGTTTGTTAAAATTGCTGAAGAAAATCTAAGGTATTCTGTTCTTCTGTGTTCCGGCTCCTGCTATTCCCAAGTAAAACAATTGGCACATTCTTATCAGGAAGCTAGATGTGTTGAAAAATACCAAGCTTTACATCATGCCCGCGGATTCTTCTGTTACCATGAAACTGACTTTTCCGGCCAGACCGAATATATCTTTTCCGATGAAAAGCGGTACCATCTTTCAAAACTGATGCGTAAAAGCGACGAGGAGGGTATTAGGGAATTCTTGCAAGGTATTTTTAAAGAAATGACCTGCCAACAACTCCACCCGGTAGCAATTTACTTACAAATCTGCGATTTGCTGTCTTATGCTATGGGATATGCAGTCCAGAATCATATCTTTTCCGAAGAATCTGAAACGCAAAAAAATCTTTTTGAGATTATTGACACTACTGATTCCATCGAGCAGCTGTTTGACTGCACCACCTCCTACTTTCTTAGAATATTACATACTGCTAAGCAACAGGGACATAACCATTTATCAAGTTCTTTGGCACAGCAGATTTTAGATTATATTGAGAATAACTGTCATCAAATAAATTTAAACCTTGAGGACATTGCCTCTCATTTTTTTATCAGTAAACAACACCTTTGCTACCTTTTCAAAAAAGAATTTAATTTTACTGTGGGGAATTTTTTACTGTGGATTCGGATGGAAAGGGCCAAGAATTATTTTGATGATGGCTGTGAAAATGTTTCTTTAGTAGCTTATCAATGTGGATATGAGGATGCCAGTTACTTTGGCAAGTGCTTTAAACAATACTACGGTATCTCTCCGCGCTCTTACGTGGACACGAGGATCAAAGGCGCAGATAAGAACCATAAAACTTAGAATTCTTTTCTATTCTTTGGAAGGAGTTCCGTTTCGAAAAATGTTAAACAAGGCACCCCAAATCAATTTAGTCTACCACGAGATTGTTCGTTTTCTCCCAAGCGGCTTTATATGTTAGGCCAATATCAGTGATAAAATTGTCATACTATAACTATCAATTCACTTGGTAATAGTAGAAAGCTGGAGAACACCTTTATCCTGCACCTTAAACATATAGTCTCAAAATCCCATATCCATAAATCTGGGAATCTCCCAAAGGATAGCTGTTCTGCTCGCAGGCGTTACCGGAGTTGCCCTCGATGGTATAAACCCTGCCGTTTTCCACCTTTTCCACAATTCCCACATGGTCGATCCATTCGTCCTGATCCCAATTAAAAAAGATAAGGTCACCGGGATTCGGCGTGTAGGTATTGTCCTGCCATTGTCCCCGTTCCTGAAACCAGGGAACCCCCTGGGAGGTGCAGGCCGCAAACTTAGGGAACAGTCCGGCATCAATATAGCCGCATTGATCGGCGCACCAGGAAACGAAACAGGCGCACCATTCCACATGGGATTCAAACCCGTACCAGCTCCAATAGGGCTCTCCGCCGATGTTTCCTACCTGGGAACGGGCTACCGCCACGAGGTCGCCGCCATCGGAAATCATGCCGGAAAGGACTCCGGTCCACAGGGTATCGAATTCCGGGGCCAGAAGTTCGGTAATGGCGGCCTTTTGACTGGGATTAAAAAAGTACCGCGCCGCCATTTCCTCCGCCGGCTTATGGGTTACGCTGACCGTCAGCACTGTTTTCTCCACTGTCTGCTCTTTCTCCACCGCGTTTCCCTTTTCATCGGTCTGGACAACGATCTCCGTTATCGTTTCTCTGCCGATCTGATGGGAGATTGTATTCATATCCCAAAAAACGCCCCGCAGAAGTTCTTTCTTTTCTTCCGTTAAATTGGCCACCACCTGGGGATTCTCCGAATCGGTATTTACCTTGACCGCGTAAACTGCAAGCACATCCTTCCAGGGCGCTCTGGAACCGGAAAGCCGGAATACTTCATGCTCGTTTTCTTCCTTCAGCTGTTCCAGCCTTTCCGAGTATTCTTCATTGATTTCCGCAACAGCCGCCTGCATGGTGATTCCTGTGCCGGTATCTTCCCCGGAGAAAAAAATTCCATAGCAGGAGTAAATGATCGCCGCAATCAGGCAAATTGCCAGAATGACAACCACCGCGACCCAGCCTCCCGCGGCTATAGCCGCAATCAGGCTTTTCACTACCGCTATGGTAGCTTTCACAACAGCTACCGCTGCTTTGGCCAGGGCTTTCGCTCCTTCCGCCGCGGCTCTTGCTGCTGCCCTGGCCGCCTGCGCCGCTTTCTGAGCCGTTCTTGCCGCAGCCTGGGCTGTTTTCTGGGCCGCTTTTACCGACCGTTGAGCGGTCTTAACGCTTTTTGCTCCCTGCTTTACTCCCTTAATGGAACGTCCGGCGGTTTTCACTGTCTTTTGGGGTTTCCCTTTGATAGTTTTGGCTGCTGTATTCTTTATCCGTGTTTTAGAAACCGTATCTTTGACTGCTTTTCCAGTCTGGCCTGCAGCGTCTTTCGCTTCCTTGATTACACGGGAAGCCTCACGTTTTCCCCGAACCTTCCTGGAGGCAGTCTGGGCCAGCTTCTTTCCGCCCCGATAGGTAAGGTCCGCGCCTTTTTGAGCTGCGGTTTTCATACCGGAGACTGTCTGATTCGCGGCGCTGTCGGCCGGAGTATTGGAGGATTCCTCATTTTGTCCGGCAAAGGGAGTTTCTTTTAATTCCGAGACCGTTTTTTCTTTAGACTTCAGCCACGTTTCCCGCATAGCGGTTTTGGGGGCTCTGGCCGCGCTTTCCAGCACCTTGGGTCTGCTGGTTTCTGGCTTCAGCTTAATTTCTTTCAATGGCATACCACCTTTATACGCAGGATAGTCCGGGAACCGGCAAATAGTTCCCGGACCTCTTTTGCTTTCATCGAATCGCCTCGTCCGGTTTGGTCGTCATGAGTTTGTACAGCTTGGTATTCTGAGGGAAGCTGTTTTCAAAGGGGACGATGTTTCCGGCGCAGCGGATCAGGCCGCAGCCCGCCGCCACATTGGTGATGTACCCTAGCTGGGTTTCGGAAATATTCAAAAGCCCGGCCAGTTCCTCCCGATCCGTCGCGGACTGATTCAGCAGAATCAAAAATTCCGAGTTTGCCAGCATAAGGCGGGCAGTATCAGAGCGGAGCAGCTCCTCGACGTTCTGGGTTAATCCTGTCACCAGGCCGTTATATTTTCGAATCCGCTTCCACAGCTTGTAGAAAAAGTCGGCGCTGTACTGATAGCGGAAAAGCAGATAAAATTCATCGGCGAATACCCATGTGGTCTTGCCCTTTCTCCAGTTCTGGATCACCCGGTTGAAAATGGCGTCCAGGGTCACCAGCATTCCAATGGGCATCAGCTGTTCCCCTAATTCCCGGATGTCATAGGAAATGATCCGGGCCTTGGTATTCACATTGGTTTGGTGGGCAAAGGTGTTTAAAGACCCGGTGATAAAAAGTTCAGACGATAAGGCAAGACCCTTGGCCTCCGGTTCCGGCTGATTCAACAGGGAATGGTATAAATCTTTCAGGGTAGGCGGCTGCCCGGTGTACCTGTTAGCTGTGTATTCCCGGTACACTTCTTCAGTGCAGCGGTCCAGAATGGATTTTTCCCTGGCGGATACGTTCCCCGCCCCTACAAGCTGCTCAAACAGGGACAAGATAAATTCCGACTTTTCAATCAGGGGATTCCGTTCATCTCCATAGGCCCGGTCCATATCCATGGCGTTCAGGTGGGTGCCGGAGGAAGCCGATACCCGGATCACTTCGCCGCCCAGCGCTTCCACTAAATATCCAAATTCAGACTCCGGGTCCAGAATCAGAACATCGTCATTGGTAGTCAGGACGATACTGACGATTTCTTCCTTGGCGGAAAAGGATTTTCCCGATCCGCTGACTCCCAGGCGAAAACTATTCCCGTTGAGAAGTTTTCGGCGGTCAGCCACAATCATGTTTTTGCTGACCGCGTTCTGTCCATAGTAAATCCCGCCGTTTTGGAGGATTTCCTGGGCCCGGAAAGGAATCAGCACAGCGGTGCTCTCGGTGGTCAGAGTCCGCAAGGCCTGGATTCTCCGCAGACCATAGGGGAGAGCTGTATCCAGGCCATCCTTCTGCTGCCAGCGCAGAACGCTCATCTGGCACAGGTTCTTCCGGGCTGTCGAGAGCAGTGTTTCCGTATCGCTGTCCAGCTGTTCTTTGGAATCCGCCAGATGGACCATGGTAACCAGGCCGAACATCATCCGCTGATCCCGGTTCGTCAGATCGTCCATCATTTCCTTGGTTTCTTTTCTCTGCTGCTCCATGTCATAGGGCAGGACAGCGGAGAAGTTGTTGGCGGCATTCTGCTTCCGCTGCCAATTGGATAGTGATAGGTAACTCTTTGAAATAATCTCCAAGTTTTCCCCCACTCCACACCGTGCGTGCGACTTTCATCGCACACGGCGTTCCATCGATTGCATGACTTGTAATCTTAACAAGCAACAAATTTCAACTTTTTATTTTACTGTTATGGGATTATTTTTCGCTAGCTCTCTGTATTTGTTTAGTTTTAAGATTTGAGTTTTATCCAATTTCAATAGTTCAATATATTTTCGGATTGTGATTTCATCAGCAGCATGAATCAATCTGTGAATCTGCGGCAGCACAAGGACAAGATTATCATATCTATCTGTACCGCCATATTGTTTCGGCAATTTGTGGTGGCAATGGATATCTTCAAGACATTGAAATTCAATTTCCGTTATCCCACATTTACCCAACTGGGCAGAATATAATGATATTTTGTTGTCGCTGTATTCTGTACTGTTCTTGCCCGAAAATTTCATCATTTCCACCATGAGTGAAGTATTTATTCTGAGATTGTCGTGGATTTCTTTACGACCTTCTGCTGTGTAGAGATTTGCTTTTCGTTTCTTCGTCCACGGCGGTTTATGCTGAACAAATCCTATTGGATAAATTGGCTCATCTGAACCAGCCACATATCTCATCATCGGTGTATTTCCGTATAGCCCTATTTCCGCTTTTGTAAGAGGTCTGCCTTTTCGTCTTAACCTATTACATTTTTGCGTTCTAAGTCTATTGGTGAACACCCTCATGACAGCTAAATTCAACACGTTAAAGTCAATATTGATATGGGTTGCAATTTTATAGTAGCTCTGCGCTCCAACCACCTTTGCATTGTATAGATGAATTTCATAACTTTCTGTACTATGCTGTGGTGGTTTTGCAACCTTTTTGGCTTGTTCAATTAACGCTTCTTTTTGTCTACAAAGAGCCTTGTCACAAACATGGGATTCCACCGTCCATTTTCCACCTTTGGGGTGAACCTTGATCTTAAATCCAAGAAATTCCGAGTATTTCTTTTTCACATTGACAATCCTTGTCTTTTCAGGAGAAACTTCAAGCCTTAATCTTTCACATAGCCATTTCGATACGGCTATTTTTATCCGCTCCGCCTCCGATTTTGTTCTGCAAAGTATGCGGAAATCATCAGCATAGCGAACAATATACATCTCTTTCAGACCTGTCGTTTTCATTGCTCTGTATGCGTGTCCCAGATCCTTACTGCCGTTGCTGTTGACCTTGTAACTGTATTTTTCCGTAATCGGATGTTCAATCCACTGGCTGTCTATCCAGTGGTCAAGCTCATTCAGCACGATATTTGCCAATAACGGTGAGATAATACCGCCTTGCGGCGTACCCTTCTCCGGATATTGAATATCTCCGTCTGGCATTTTTATCGGGGCTTTGACAATTTGTTTTATTACATAGAGCAACTGTTTATCCCTTATGCCAAGTGACCATATCTGTTTTATCAGCTTTGAGTGATCTACATTATCAAAGAACCCTTTAATGTCAAACTCTACAACATAATGCAGATTTGTCCTCTGCATTAGCTGATATATTCTTTGAATGGCGTGTTCCACACTTCTTAGAGGACGAAATCCATAGCTGTTTTCACTGAATTTCGCTTCACATACCGGCTCCATGATTTGCTTGATACACTGTTGAACCAGCCTATCCCACATACAGGGAATGCCGAGTGGTCTTAGTTTGCCATTCAGTTTTGGAATTTCTTTTCTTCTTACCGCTTTCGGACGGTATCCATGCTTGCTTCCTGCTACGATATACCTCAGCTTCTCAACATATTCTTCAGCTGATAGTTTACCTATATCATCAATTACAATTTTATCTGTACCTCGTGTTTTGCTCCCACCGTTGCTTTTGATATTACGGTAGGCAAGCAATATATTTTCTCTTGAAAGTATTAACGGCATTAGATTTTGAAAAATCTCTCCGTTTCTACTCTTGGAGTAGAGGTTATCAAACGTGTCCTGCATTTGATAATATTCGGCGTGTCTGAGGTCATCAACACATAATAGCTTTTTCTGTTGTTTATTTGTCATTAGGCATCACACTCCTTTCGGGGCATGAGCTTTTTCGTCTTACCCGTAATCCTAATCTGAGTTTGATAGATTACTTGTAATTACAATCGACTTGAGGTCATTCCTCCGCTTCCATTACAGAAGTTTCATCGGTTCGGCCTCTACTTTTCAGTGCCAGTTAAGTTGCTTATTGTTCTTCGCCAACAAACATATTTCTATGCCTGACACCTTTCCTCGTTCTGATAATTCTATCTTTACATATATCCTGTAGGTGCTTGCTCTGAGCCTGTCAGCTTGATTGTGCCTGTAACACAATATGGAGTTTCATAACGCAGATTTTTACTAATCCACACTGACTGCGACCTAATCGCCGCCGACATTTCTATCGGCTAACTATTTAGACCCGTACATTCGCAAGTTTGTCAGACCTCTCGGCCATTCTCACCATAGATATTTTATAGACCTCCGGCATATAGGCAGCACAATTCACCGCTGAACCGCTTTCGCTGCATTTCTGCAATACGGCTGCTCTCTGCCGACTTCACCGAGCTTCTGACAGTCAGCGTTTCCGCTTACACTGCCAGTCGGAGTATTAAGGTGGGCGCTTCCGAACGTTGCTTCTTCATTTCACCCATCGAATTACCAGTTCTCCTAAATAAAGAACTCTCGTTCTTGTTTTAGTGCCTAACCTTTTCAGTTAGGAACGAGTCGCACCCGCATTGGTTTCCACACCCAAGAGCTTGTTCTGGATTTCCCTTACTGCTTCATCGGTGGGAACAGGCAAAATGTCAATGGAGAGCATGAGGCTGCGGTCCATATCGCAGAGTTCAGCAATCATGGAATCCTTGATATAGCTGGCGTACCCCTGTAAATACAAAACCCTGCCCCAGCGGTCGTTCAGACGGAAGTGATCTTTCTGGAATTCCATGCTGTCCGGGCAAAGCCAATCTTTGAAGCTGTGCCCCTTTTTCATCTGTTCCTTGAGATCAAAAGCAAAAGCGGCCGGTTCATTACCCTTAAAGAAATCTCGGAACACCTGCAGGCGGGTTCCGGCGTCCAGTTCCCGTCCAATAGAGGAAAGCTGGGACAAATGGGTGATCAGATCCGTACCCACACGGGAGAAATAGGTGCGGGCTTCATCGATATTCCGTTTCGCTACCGTGATGGTGATGTAACGGTCCTGCACCACACTGTTGTTGGTACCGGTTACCTTTGAGAGCAGCATTTCGTTGTACTCTTTGCGGAAATGGTCCAGCCCGTCCTCTTTCATCGGAAGCAGCAGGGATTTCTCAAATTCCGCTTTATTAATTTTCCGGTTGTTGATGGTGATCTTGGCGCTGGCACCGGAATCCAGCGCATTGAGGAGCTCTGAGTAATCGAGAAACATCGCTGTCTTGTCCTCTTTTCCGGCGATTTGATAGTTAATATCGGTAAAGGAAAAGGTTTTGGAAAACCTGCTTCCTACCTGAAAAATCCCATCCGGCCAGATACGCTGGATGGGGATGGCGTCCTGTACGGACTTCGGGATTGTGAGTTTCTCTTTCTCTAATTTCGTTGCTTTGAGAAGCGTTTTGATAATAGGCATCCTTCCTTTCAGTGCGAAAAATGAAAAAGGTTACTGTTCTTTCCCAGCAGGTGGCTGAGACTTACGCTTTTTCCTTTTGCGTGGCGGCTTTTCGCCCTCTGCAATGGCATCCTTTAAGGCGTCGTAGTAGAGATTCTCAGATTTGAACACAAGCTTTTTCGGATACAGAAATTCCGACTTGAACCAAGCCCATGCCACTTGTTCGGCGGTCATCCCATGGTACTTAAAGAAGCCGCAGGCAGCGAATGGAGCTGCTCCAAGAATGCACATCCAGCCAACTTCTTCGCTACCAATCAGCGGGCGCAAACCAAAATACAGACCGACTGCTACCCCTACTGCAAGCAGGGAACAGATAAACTGCCGGGTGGAAAGTCCAAAAAAGATGGACTCCTGATAATCCCGGATTTCCTTTGGTACTTTTACTTCTATATTGCTTCACTCCTTTCACGGCCTTACAGACCTAACAATTCCTTGACGATCCGGTCGCTCATCCGCACAGCTCCTACTAAAACCAAAAGGTTAAAAATGAGCTCGCCTACATAACTCCATACGGCGGTTACCGCTGAGACGTTGGGATCGACCGCTGGCGGAGAAGCCGCCATAACGGAAAAGATGATACAGGCAAGGGCGATGATGGCCCCTTCCAAACATACCCCGGCATAGGAACGCAGGAAGTTCTTGCCCACATTGCTGGTTGGTTCTCCCGCAAAGCTGGAGAGAGGGATAGGCGCAAGCGCTGTGTACATATAGAGTTTAAACATACGACTATACACCGTTAAAATCATGATAAAGGACAGCACTGTAATAAACAGACCGCCTAAAAGGGTTACCGCCCACAAAGGGATGCTGTCCCAAAATCCTACGTTATTGATTTTATCGATGATTTCCTGCGGGAGTGTGGTGCCGCTGCTTCCTGACAAACCCGATTGGGTAATAATGGTGGAAATGATTCCTTGTACGATTTTAAATACAGCAAGCATCAAATCAAGTCCGTATGTTACAGCAGCCTTCGCCAAAGCAAAGCGGATGAACAATTTTAAAGCGTGTTCCGGGCGTTTTACATCGGTAAAAGAGCCGCAGGTTTTAACGACACCAACCGCAAAAAACAGTACCAGCAAACCATACCCAATGGCTTTCAGCGCCCCGTTAATATCCAGCATAACCTGCCAGATCCCGCCGCCCTTGAAAGTGGCGGGGTCTTGGGTAAGCAGTGTCCAGATTTCAGCCAGTTTGTCATTCCATGTTCCCAGGGCAGAATTTAAGTTGTCTATGATCCAGTTTCCGGCTGGTCACCTCCTATCTGAAAAAATGAGGGAGCGTCCCATGCGGACGCTCCCTTTGCTGGAAAACAGAAAATCAGGCGGTGATAAGGTCGAGGATTTCCTTGGCAAAGGTGATTACCAGCCCACCGGCCAAGGTCAGGAACCCCTGCGAACGCTGGGAGGGATCATGGCTCTGGAAGGACAGACCGACCTGTACGACACCCCAGCCCAGCAAAATCATACCAATGGCACGAATCAGGGAGAAAATGAATGTAGAAAGGTTGTTTACCACTCCGAGAGGATCGTTACCGGCTGCGAAGGCTGTGGTGGAAAGGCAGCAGGCGCACAATACTACAGCGGCATAGCTGGAAAATCCAAGGCGTCCCTTTTTACCAAGCGGCAGAGCATTGGTGGGTTTGTTGTCCTTTTTACGGTTCGTCAGAGAACCAATTTTTTTCAGAAACTTATTCAGAAGCATTCCTCCAATTTCATGTAAATTCTTATGGTTTGAGAAAATCCTCCGGTTCCAGCAGTTCGAAATCCTCATACTGGTCCGGGGAATAATCG
>OGRC01001499.1_pt1 | contig 15102 bp, 6 predicted proteins | sample 1553431 | NCBI WGS metagenome assembly OGRC01 (sample SAMEA2580064, study PRJEB22360) | human gut metagenome | biome: human gut; feature: human-associated habitat; material: faeces | place: Denmark | collected 2008/2010
TCATCCATAAACAGCACACAATGGCTGTTGTCCTGCACGAGTACCGTCAACAGAATTACTAACATCTGCTTTTCACCGGAAGACAGTTTATAGGGAAACAGCAGTTCGCCATCCTGATAGAAAGCAATGTCGTTCCGTTTACGGTCTATCTTCTTACGGGTATAGCTGAACAGTTCGTCAATCATATCCTGAAAACGACGTTTGGCAATCGACAGGGTCGCGGCTTTTCGCCGTTCTTCTTCATCGTTGCTCGAAAGCATTTCTATCATTTTATTGCCTATGTTGACCTGATAATCAAGATAACGGCGTTGGAGAAGGTAGAGCTGCCAGTCCAGTTCGGACTTCACATTCTTATCTGCCATACGGGCTGTAAAGTCGCCCATAATCAGGGGGCGGTCGTAACTGCGAATCACATCATACGGTATATAGGTGGCCTCGGGATTGTCGAAGAAAAGACGCACGCCGTTTTTTTCGTCGCTTTTCATCTCGCCGGAAAGGTCTTCAAGATAGCCGACGGAACGATTGAGAATCGTTGTCTTCCCCACTCCGTTAATGCCGGAAAGGATATTTACGTCGGGACGTAAATCCCAGCTTATATTAAAACGTCCCCATAGTCCGTGGATTTCGATACGACGGATATAATTGGCTTGTTGTTCCATAATATTCAAGTTTAATCAAGGCAAATATAAATAAAATGTCCCGTTTTCATGCACAAACGGGACATTTTGTTTTATCGTCTTCTCCTTTCTCTGTTTCAACAGAAATGAGACTACTTCATTTCTATCTCCGGTGTGGACGAGGACGCGGTCTGGCAGTAGTCCGCCGGGAAGATGATTACATAGTATCGCAATGTCTGCCACAACACCTTTCTTTATCATTTATCAAATGCTTATTATGATTAAGTCTTTGTCTGTGCAGGGAAGAATTATTCCCCTTGCCATTTTTTCTCAAAGTATGTCAGTTTATTTACCGGATTGAGAAAATACAAGAATAAAAAAGTTACCTTTGCCAACCGTTTTTTCTAATTAGATGTTATTCTTATAAGATTATATTAGATCACTATTATCAGCATGGACAAAAGTAAGAATCTACACGGTCATCTGTTTGCGTTGACAGCAAACGTTATGTGGGGCTTAATGGCTCCTATTGGTAAATCGGCTCTGCAAGAGTTTTCCGCTCTTTCCGTCACTACATTCCGTATGATAGGAGCTGCGGCTGCTTTCTGGATGTTATCTATATTCTGTAAACAAGAGCACGTCAACCACAGGGATATGCTAAAGATTTTCTTTGCTTCTCTGTTTGCCTTAGTATTTAATCAGGGGATCTTTATTTTCGGACTTTCCATGACTTCGCCTATCGACGCCTCTATCGTAACTACTACTTTGCCGATAGTAACCATGATTGTGGCTGCCATTTATCTGAAAGAACCGATTACAAACAAGAAGGTATTGGGGATTTTTGTAGGTGCTATGGGGGCACTTATCCTTATTTTAAGTAGTCAGGCTGCAAGTGGCGGTAACAGAAACCTTATCGGCGACTTGCTCTGTCTGGTAGCACAAATCAGTTTCTCTATCTATCTGACGGTATTCAAAGGACTATCTCAGCAGTATTCAGCGGTAACAATCAATAAATGGATGTTCGTTTACGCCTCGATATGTTATATACCTTTCTCCTATTATGACATTTCAACGATTCAGTGGACCTCTATTTCCACCGTTGCTATCATACAAGTGCTCTATGTAGTACTAGGGGGAAGTTTCCTAGCCTATCTCTGCATTATGACGGCACAAAAACTGCTTCGTCCTACCGTTGTCAGTATGTATAATTATATGCAGCCGATTGTGGCTACGATTGCTGCCATTATTATGGGAATCGGAAGTTTCGGCTGGCAGAAAGGACTTGCCATTGCGCTCGTATTTCTCGGTGTATATATTGTAACGCAAAGTAAGTCGAAGGCTGATTTCGAGAAAGCGGGAAGGGAATTGTAATAACCACCAATCATTATTAGTTATCAGACACGGATTACACAAATTTCACAGTCCTTTGATTGACTAAAACTGTGAAGTCCGTGTAATCTGTGCCTGAATAGTTTTATTCTAGTTAGCCAGGATAGTCACTTCTGCACCGGACGCAAAGTCTTGTCCGTTCTGCGAACTCAAAGCAGTAAAGCGAATATAACGTGCCTTTACCGGTTTGTCGAACATCACCCTCTTTTCCTTTGAGTTATTAGCAAAAGTACCTTTCTTGACCGGATCACCCCATTCTTTACCATCCATGCTGACTTGAATAGAGTAATCCTTGATATTACCATTATTTCCATTCTGACGCGGCAGATAGGTAAAGCCTTTGATTTCTTTTACTTCACCTGCATCAAGATCCACCCAGTGCGGATATTTGGCAACCGTTACTGAATACATTGTATGCCATATCGTACTAGGATCACCGTCAACCAGATTAGCAGCATCTCCATCGCCTGATTCCTGGCTGCTAGCATATACCACCTGCATCTGGATACTTTCTATCTTTTCAAACTTCATAACGGCACTAATATCCTTATTGTCCTTATACCATGCTTTCACAGTACCTCCATTACGCAAAGGAATAGGTTCTGTATATTCCTGTACCTTTTTACTACCGTCAATCGTATAGCAGAATACAGCGTCTTTCTTTGCCGACGTCAATTCTACCATCCCGGCAGGAGTACGTGTGATAGACAAAGGAATATCTCCGGCAGGAGCAACATTAGCAACAGCTGCCAAATTCGCACCAACAGCCGGACGGATAATAAAGCCCATATTATGATGACCGGCAAATACCCTGTCTTGAACAAGAGGGCCACCTTGACCGCAGCTATTACCACCCAAACCGGTAACTGCACAATCCAGATGCAAATAAGTATCACCTGCTTTAGGCAATTGATATGGATGAGAAGCCAGGATCAAATCAAGAGCAGAATATTGAAGTGCAGACACCGACAGGCGATCGGTAGCTATAAAGACTGCCCCTTGTCCTGCCTGATTCGTCAATGCACACCAACGTACATCTTCATGATTACCCATATCCTGCGGCTTCGGGAAATTCACAAACTCACCCGCTACCGTATTCGTATGTTGCTCTATAAACTGGCCACTCTTACGGTCGGCATAGTTATCAATCGGTCCACGACCATAATAAGTAAAGTTAGCATATTCCTGAGGAACTTTCATCACATAGCCAAGACGTGGCAAAGTCAGGCTGGGACGAGTAGAAGTAATACTGGACTGCAATTCGATAGAACCGTCCGGATAAACCGTCCACACCTGATTGGTAATAAACTTAAAGTCATTGGCTCCAAATTTCCGGTCTGTCAGTTCCACAATACTATTCTTACCGGAACTGGTCCCCCCTTTAATGCTTGCAGCATTCGGTGCCTGCGATTCTACGGTAAAACTCAATACCATTTTACCATCCTTCTCACGAGCTGTTACCTCTATCATTTTATGTTGCAGGTTATGCAAACCATATTCAAACCAAGGAGCATAGAACCAGTTATCATTGTTTGTAAAGGCACGAAGTGCATCAAGTTTCGGTCCGTTTCCGGCCGCAATAATTGTTTTATCGCCGTATTTCAAGCTATAAATACTTCCGGTCTGCTGATCGAATTCCGCTTCAAAGCCGTCCCCTTTAATTTCGATTCTCTCTGTACTCGGGTTCATACGACTCTTCAGCTTCCCTGAAGTAGCCCCAGCCACTTCACTGATTAACGGACGATCCGTAGCTTCCTTCACCAGTACCTGTTCTTCCGCCATTACGAAGTCTTTATCAGCCCAAGGCATCTTGTCTTTCAATATAAACTGCACTTTCACAAAGTACTCCGCATCTTTTTTAAACGCAGCACGGTTATAGGGAAGAGAGATTTGCATCCGCTGGCGGGGAGCCAGATTGATGTCTTTCTTCAGAGTTGCCTGAATAGCCTTGCCGTCCTCATAAACGGACCACATCAAATAGTAGTCGTCCGCCAGATTCTTGAAATAATACTTATTGAAGATCTCAAAGACACCCTTCTCAACATCGACAGCTTTCACTCCGATATTCTGATATACTTTTCTCACTTCATAATATTGAGGTTTCGGTTCCAGATCTCCGAACACGATTCCGTTCATTACAAACTGCCCATCATTGGGAGTATCGCCGAAGTCACCTCCATAAGCCAGATAACGCGTACCCGTTTTCGGATCGTAATTATACATGGACTGGTCTACCCAATCCCATATAGCACCGCCACAGAAGAAGTTGGTAGACTCCATAGCTTCCCAATAATCAATAAGATTACCGCAAGCATTTCCCATTGAATGAGCATACTCGGAGATATGGAACGGATATTTAATATCATATTTCCCCTGTACAGCACCACGTACCCAACCGATAGACGGATACTGATTCGAACCCATATCAACAATATCATTGTTACGTTCATATTGTACGGGACGGGAAGTATCGAACTTCTTCAACGCATCATAAGCCGCCACAAAATTCTTACCCGGACCGGCCTCATTACCTAACGACCAAATCACGATAGAAGGATTGTTGACATTGGCATGCACCATTTCCATAACACGAGCCACATGAGCATTTTGCCATTCCACCGGATGAGAAAGCGAAGCGGCACCATAATAATATTCGTGTGATTCGATGTTAGCCTCATCTTCCAGATAGATACCATATTTGTTGCACAGGAAGTACCAATACGGATCATCCGGATAGTGAGAGTTACGAACATGATTGATGTTAGCACGCTTCATCAGCATAATTTCTTTTTCCATCATCTCACGGGTAATGGCATGTCCCACAGCAGGGTTGGATTCATGACGGTTCACCCCTTTCAGTTTAACGGTCTTTCCGTTCACATAATAATAGCGTCCGGCAAGCCCGAACTCATCTTCTGACGCAGGTGTATCTTTGATTTCCACTTTCCTGAAACCTACGATAGTAGAAACCGTTTCAATAGTCCTGTTCTTTTTATCTTTCAGTTCAGCAACAAGCGTATAGCGATAAGGAAACTCCGCCGACCACTTGTTAGGAGCCTTCACCTGAAAAACAGTTTGAACCTTACCAATCTCATTCGGAACGATCTTCTCTATTACCGGAGATGAAACGCCGTCTACCAACGTATTTTCATCAGAATACAGTTTATTGGCATACAAAGAATAATATACTTTATAATCCTTGGCTGCCTTTTTATCCAAGTTACGGATATCGGCGTTGATAGTCAAAGAACCATCCGTATAAGTAGCGTCCAAATCGGGAATAGCCACCAAGTCACGGAAATGAACCTTGGGAACCGAGTACAAAGCTACCGTACGGAAGATACCCGGCAGACGGAACATATCCTGTGCCTCCAGAAATGAACCATCCGAGCTACGATATACTTCGGCTGCTACGATATTTTTGCCTTTCTGAAGATAAGGGGTAATATTGAAATTAGCGGTATTGCGCGAGTTCTTGGAGAACCCCACATACTTACCGTTAATCCAAAGATAGAAGAAAGAATCCACACCGTCGAAACTGATGAATACTTCCCTGCCGTCCCAATCCTGAGGAATCTCAAAATCGCGGCGGAAGGAACCAACCTCATTACGGTGCTTATAAGTAGTCCAGTTAGCGGGCGGAGTACGCATCACTCCTCCGCGCCAGTCGTCTACCTTCACGCTATGTTGGAAGATAACCGGTTGATTGACATAAATAGGAGTTCCATACTTCAAGCTTCCGTCTTTCTGAACACCATAGATATTCCAGCTCGACGGTACAGGGATTACGTCCCACGAAGTCACATCATAATTCGTCTGATAGAAATCTGCCGGACGGGAATCGGGGTCGGGTGCCCAATGAAACTTCCAGTCGCCATTGAGAGACTGCCAGAACTTACTGTTTTCTGGCAATACTTTGCGAGCACTTTCCAAGTCTTGAAACGGAAAGAAATAAGCATGCGGCTGCTCCTTATTGAGTGCCAAGTTTTCGGGAGATTCCCACTCCGCTCCTGTCGGAGCATTCAAAGTAGCATAGGTAAACCCTTCCAAAGGTTGGTCTGCGAAACTCTGTACTGTGAGGGTGCAGCACAGAAGACCTGTTAACAAGGTTTTGTTCATAAGGTATTTTAAGTCAATAAATAATATTCTGTGTCCAATATTCATGGTTCTCTGAATGTAAATACAATCAGAAAGCATACCACCCCTATTTTTTCATCCGCTTTTTAACGTTCTTTTTCTAGTCGTCCCGTTTCAGGTCTGCGAAATAAGTATCGAGTAGGCTCTTTGCGGCTATAAATGATGTCAGATTTCCTTGCAACACTTGCTGTTCCTTTTCCAGAAGCATGGCTTCAATCTTCGGATTATGATAGAAACTGTCACGAAGTTGTTCGTTGATCGTTTCATACATCCAGTATTTACTTTGCTCGTTACGACGATATTCAAAATAACCGTTGGTCTTCACAAAGTCAATATATTCATAAATCATATCCCATATCTCCTTAACTCCGATATTATAAAAACCGGAATAGGTCAACACTTGGGGAGTCCATCCCGATTCGGGAGCAGGGAAAAGATGCAAAGCGTTACGAAATTGAGTAGCAGCCAGTTTTGCACGTTCCAGATTATCCCCGTCGGCCTTGTTGATCACAATGCCGTCGGCCATTTCCATAATACCGCGCTTAATGCCTTGCAACTCGTCTCCTGTACCTGCCAACTGAATCAGCAGGAAGAAATCTACCATAGAATGAACAGCCGTTTCACTCTGTCCCACCCCGACGGTTTCCACAAAAATCTTATCGAATCCGGCAGCCTCGCAGAGTACAATCGTCTCACGCGTTTTGCGTGCCACTCCTCCCAACGAACCTGCCGAGGGGCTAGGGCGGATAAATGACTTCGGATGTACGGAAAGCTGTTCCATACGCGTCTTATCTCCTAAGATACTGCCTTTACTACGTTCGCTACTGGGGTCGATAGCCAACACAGCCAGCTTTCCTCCTTTTTCAAGCACGTGCAAACCGAATACATCTATCGAAGTACTCTTTCCCGCGCCGGGAACTCCGCTGATACCTATACGGACAGAATTTCCGGAATGAGGCAGGCATTTCTCTATCACCTCTTGTGCTACGGCCTGATGTTCCGGTTTCACACTTTCCACTAATGTCACAGCCTGGCTCAAAATAGTAATGTCGCCTTTCACAATCCCCTCAACAAACTCCGCCACCGAAAGCTGACGCTTTTTCGGCTTACGTTTCAGGTAAGGATTTACAGATGAAGGCTGCTCGATGCCTTTGTTGACAGCAAGCCCTTTGTATTCTCCACTATTTTCAGGATGTTCCATAGCCATAGAATTTAGCGTTTGATATTGATTTCAACTTTCGGATTCAACGGGTCGTTTGTAATCATAAGAATGCGTAAATGATGCTTCTTATTACCGACGTCACGTTTACGAATCGTCACTTTCAGTTTCGTCATTCCGTCCGGCGGCAGCACGGTCTTTTTCAGACTAACGCCCACAGAAGAATTAAACACCTGCAACTTACTGATTACTAACGGAGTCTTTCCGGCATTAGCAATCAAGATATTGTAGCTGGCTTTCTTTTTCTTTATCAATGGTACACTGAGGTCTATATTTGTTTCCGAGATACGGATAGCCGGTGCGTCCAACGAATCTTTCGCCGTCATCCGCGAGAAATCGGGAAGTAGAATAGCCGAAACGGGAATTTCATTATCCTCACTGACCTTATCACCGGCAAAACGGGAGAGATAGACGGAAGTCTGTGTCAATCCGTAATCATTCAGTTGGCTGGCGTCCAGCGTCAGTTTGACAGTTCCTTTCTTTCCTTTGAGCAGCACTTTAGGTTCCGCCTCCATTTTCAGGTAAGGAGGAAGATGCATCAGTACCGGTTCATAAGGACGGTCGGAAAGGTTGGCAATGCTGAACGTCATAGTTGGTTGCTGTCCGCGATATACATCGGGGAAGGCAAATTCATCCCGGTCGATACGGATATTACCGATAGCGAAAGGATGAGTCTTCGTATAATCCTTTATTTCCTGCACCACTTCACCCGTAAACTTCAGATAAACCAGACTCGGAGTAGCATTGCTATAAATACCGACCGACTTCTCGAAACGTCCCAATGCTTTGGCATCAAATGAAGCCTTTACAATACCTTTCGCTCCGGGAGCAATCGGTTCTTTTGTCCAGTCGGCCACGGCACAGGCACAAGAAGTGGTGACGTTGGTCAGCACCAAAGGCTGATTTCCAGTATTGGTAATGGTATACTCCACTGTCACCGGACGTTTCCATTCTATTTGTCCGAAGTTGTGCGTCTCCTTATTAGAAGAAATACGAGGTTGGGCGACAGCTGCCAAAGTGACAATAAGCAGAAAAAATATAGATAGTAAACTACGTTTCATGTGATATATTTTATTTTGGTGTACAAATGTAGGAGTTTTAGATGAGATATGAAACGTATTGAAAGGATTATTAACGGTGAACGTTTACCGTTCACCGTTAATAAGTTAATTATTTCACTTCTACCGTCATTGAAGCCGAATGAGAAGCATATTCCGGCGCATAGGCACATTGCATGGTTGCCAGCCCCGTTTCGTAAGTTCCCGCACGACTGACACGGTAACTATATTCCAGCACATAAACTCCCTTCCCCAAGTGATCGAAGAAGAAATTGGTAGAAGCATCTTTAATGTCCACATAATAGCCGATTCCGTTATTCCAGCGATAACCGGAGACACTGCCGATCGGCTCGAAACAAGCGCCACGCTGATCTTTCAACTGTACAAAGTCCATTGCACGGTCTACACGGATACTCAAACGGGAAACAACCTTATCACCTACCTGAAGCACCGTCTTTGCCGTGACCGGTTGCAGCTGAGGGGTATCATTCACCGTACGTTCCACATATAATTGTTTCTGTACATTTAACTCACCTCCCTGTTGCTTCACATCCTTGATCGGCGATTCATATTCTGCATAAACAGCTCCCCAGGCAATCCCCGGATTTCTCTTTTCCACTTCAATCTTGCGGGCATCCATGACATTCTTCTGTGTAAACGAACGTTTGATATATCCCAGTCCCGGCACCGTAGTCTTGCTCGGACTCACCGTTTCCAGTACTTCATTGGCAATCACAATCCGTACATCGCCCTGATTGTCAAGCAAATTAGTACCTTTCATCAACAGTGCATACACCGCATCTGCCGTAGTTACAGGGGAATCCCATTGTTGCGTCTGCTTCTGTTTCAACAGCCAGAGTTTCATTTCTTCCACCGTTTCGCTGTTTCCGCCGATCAATTCCAAAGCTTCCATAACGTCTACATGAGCCTGCATCCTCATTCCTCCCCACGCATAAGGATTCTCGTTGAAAGCGAAGAACATCCCCTGTTCGTCCGTCTTTGTCAGATGTTCTTTCAGAGAAGCAACAAATTCCTGCGCTTCTTTCTTTTGTCCGGCTTTATCGAGCACGATAGCAGCAATCGCCTTCGTATTCATTGAAGCTGCCGGAAGCAACTCTTTCACTTTAGAAAGATAATAAGCATACGCAGCTTTATTGGCAGCAGGAACCTGTCCGCCGGAAATAGCGACAATATACAGATATTGCAGGATAGAGCCCGACACTCCTGTGAACTTCACTCCTTCTTTCTGTGCTTTAAGAATATTTTTGTATTCTTCCAAAGCTGATTGGTGAAGATAAGTCAACGCCTTTTCCTGTAAAGCAAGTGCTGGTCCGTCCAACTTCTCACCGGTCAGCAGAGCAAGGCGGGCATTCAATTCGGCAATATAGGCCGTGACATAACCGCTGCCGTTCATTCCTTTATACCATGACCAGGCACCGTTGGAATTTTGCAATTCCTGCAATCTGGTCAGTGCAGCGATATTATTGTTACGGATATTATTCAAGTCGAACAGTGTAGCGATACGCTCTTTCTGCTGTTCTTCAGTCTGTGCTTCGAGTACCCACGGAGATTCGGACAACAGAATATTCTTCACTTCCTGATTCTTTTGCAAGTTGCTCAAGAAGGTTTCCTTCGTACCGCCCTGAAGTCTCCAGCTATCAAACACAGCCTTGATGCGTGGCTGACTGTTCATTATATACGAAGCCAATGTATTCGCATAGTAGGCGGTAGCCCATGAAATAGCGTTATTATTGACCGAAAGGCTCAAAGAAGGCAATGCCTGAATAACATACCAAGCAGGATTTCCGGTAAATTCAATCGTCAGTTTACGGTCTGTTGCCGTTTTACTATGCCGGTTGAACAAACTGTCGAGCGAGAAGGTGCGAGTTTCTTCTCCACGTATAGGCATGGGCAGTGTCTCTACCAAATGTTCCTTGTTGCTGAGTACCGGAACCAATTGTTGCTCTCCGTCGCTAAATGTGCCGCTATCGGCTATCATCCGACAACCCAGTACCTCGTATTTATCACTGACGGTAAACATGAAGTTCACACCAATTGTCTTGCCTGCCTCAACGGAGAACTTCTGTTTCTGTGTGTCGACAACCTTCTCCGTCACCGGATCGAAAAGAATCATGCTTACTGTTCCTGCTTGCGGCTTGCCAGTCATGTTAGAGACAGAGGCAGCAATAGAGGTCTTATCGCCCACACGCACGAAACGTGGCAGATTCGGGGTCAGCATAAATTCTTTATTGGTAGTAGCTTCTCCGTCCAGCGTTCCCATTAACATTCCCTTGGTGTGAGCATATCCACGGAAATTCCAACGTGTCAGACTTTCGGGCATAGTGAAAGAGAAAGAAACCTCTCCCTGCTCATTGGTACGGAGTTGGGGATAGAAGAAAGCAGTCTCGGCAAGATTTGTACGCAAGCCGGCAGGAGCTTCAGGAAGCGCTTCTTCTCCGGAAGCGGCATCGGCCTTTCCTGCTGCCATTGGCACTAACTCCGATTCAAACATTGTATCCGCAGCATCTTCGGAAACTAGCGCCGATGGATATCTCACCGCATTGCTCCGGCTTACAACGCTGCCTGTCACCGACATTTTCTTTTGCACTGCATATCCTCTGACCACTACTCCATCAGCTATGGATTCTGACATCGCATATACATTTCTTATATCAGGCTGCATAGCGAATCTGTCATACAACATTGCAGGTACTTTGAGAGACTTACGATCCCACCAATAATTGTAGGAGTTATTTCCAACATATCCGTTCATCCAATCGGAATAAGGAAGCAGTTGCTGGTAGTAAACCCGGAAATCCTGCCGGCGGTTCCAGATTTTATCAAGTGAGGCATCATACATCGTCGCCAACATTTCGGCATGAGCAGCCTGTCCCTGCGGTGTCTTGATTGTCAGTTTCCATTCCTCTTTCTGTCCGGGACGCAATTTATCACGGAATACGTCCCACTTCATCACCAATGTCTTGTCCGGCAAACGTTTTCTCGCCTGAACCCGTTCCTGATAAACCTGTCCGTCCCTCACCATACAGAAGTTCACGAAGATACCGTTACCGTAACTTTCCTGATACGGATATTGAAAACGAACAATCGTATCGGACAGATTCAGTGCCTTACTTTCCAGCAGTTTATCACCGCAAAATACATTCATCATTATATAGGTATCCTTTTCCGAAGTTCCGAAATAGAATACCGCCGGATGAGCAGTGTCAAATTCCGTATTCTCTGCATAGAACCACACGGCGGACTGAACAGGCGGACGTTTGTCGTCAGAAGAGAAAAGAATCGTATTTGCTTCCGCCGTCACTTCTTTTCCCTGGTTATCTTTCACCGTTGCCTTCAGCACATACGGCCCGGAAGAAAATTTCCCCCAATTGAAGGTCATTTCCTTATTAGAAATAAACGTTCCGGTTGCAACCGGTTTCTCGCCCAGTTGCTTGTAGTCCTTATCTTTCGCCGGATATAAAGAGTATGTACCTTTCACTTCCACAGGCTGTCCGTTCAGATTCTGTGCTTCAAACACAATGTTGAACGGCCTATCCTTGCAAATCTTTTCTTTCAACTCCGTCTGCAAAATCAATGAACGCTGTCCTGCCGAAATCATCTCCGTAGACGACTGTGTTTCACCTGCCGCATTGGTAACAGTCGCTTCAACAGAATAACGATAATATATTTTATCATTATTCTTATAATCTGCACTTTCTTCCAGGCGAACCGGGATCGTAAATTCTCCGTTCCCGTCGGCAGTCACTTCACCCGAAGCAATCTGTACAGCCTCCGAAATCCTCCAGAAACTGCGAACAGAACGCTTCACCATATACTTCACCGGAAGGTCCTGAAGCATCACACCGCTATAAGACTGTATCTTGCCTTTTACCTGCACTTCATCTCCGAGTCGGTAACTTTCCGTTTGCTTTTCAAACGTAATATCGAATGTCGGACGTTTATAATCCTCCACACGGATATTCGTTCTACTTTCTCCCGCCGTCAAAGAAAACATTCCGTTCAGACAGGCCGAAGGTAATGCGAAATCGGTGGTAAACGAACCGAATTCATTGGTACGTACCGACTTACGCCCCACTTCCTGATTATTTGTGTCCAACAAAGTTACAGTATAATCTTTACCGGGAAGCACATTGGCTGTATCCGATTTCTGCATATAAGCAATACCTTTCACATACACTGTCTGACCGGGACGGTACAAGGAACGGTCGGTCAATAACGTCATACTTTCCGTCGCTTCATCCTCATCATCGTAATAACCGTAGCTTCCGCCGTAAATACTTCGTTTCGGCATGGCTGTATCCACGCCTTTCGAAGCTTTCAAATATCTGTATTCGGATTTCCAGGGGAACACCACTTTTCCTTCTTCTCCCGTCGTAAACTCCTGCAACACTTTTTCGTCATTACTATACAATATTATCTTTGCGTTGGGTACAGGATGCCCGGTTTGAGCGTCCAAGGCCGCCACTTCATACTGTTGCCTCGGCAAACGGCACGTCAACACTTTGAAGCGGGTCACGTTAAACTCACTTTCACTATCCCGCTTGGCACGAATATCAGGAACAATACGCATGACGTAAGCTCCCACTTCCGGGGACTTGAAAGTGAACACCGTGTCCTGCGTCCGATAATCTTCCGGACGAAGAACCGAATAATGCTGTTCCTTCACCAACTTCTTCGCTTTATTAAAAAGGCGTACCGTAAAACCGTCCAGATTCTTATGCGAAGCTCTCAGTTTAATTTCTTCGCCGGGAAAAGCCTGGCTGATCACATTGACATTCAAGTAAGGAGATAGAATCTCCTGCCTCAGATTCTTCAAAGCATTAATCCTATGGTAAGACGGATAAAGTCCGATTGCCTCGTCACACAGTTTCAAGGCACTTACCGGCTGGTCTTTTTCAATTGCAAACTGAGCTTGCGCCAAATAAACTTCAGCACATATCGGTTCCGATTTGAATTTGCTTTTCAGTTCATTCAATGCAGCCAAATAAGGATCTTGCGTCAGTCCTATCAACCCGTTTTTAGCCTGGAAGGAACGGAACACCTGATCCGCCATGCGTCGCCACTGCAAATAGTTGAGCAGTGCCAACACGTATCCTTCGTTCAGACCGGCTGCCTGATAGGCGGAAATCATATTTCCATAGATAGATATAATATCCTGTTTTACCGGATCCGAAGAAATATCGCCCGGTAATGTTCCGCTACTAAGTCTTTCTATCCGGTTCAAGGATTCTATGCCACGGGAAGCCAACAAATGATACATATCATGGTGATAATATTCACTAGTCTCCCCTAATTCCACAAAAGGAATATAATCGCGTGAGGACGTTTTGAGCAGCAGCACAGAGTCCGCCAGAGCCTCTTTCACATTTGTCCGCACTTTCTCTACGAATATATTTGCTGTCCATTCGCGTAGATCTGCGGAAGGAGCTTCCTCCACGATTTCCGTCCTTCTCCGGAGCTCCCATTGGTTATTGGCTGCATAATCAGCATAGATTCCCGCTATCAATGAGTGCAATATAGCACGGTCCATAGGCTGTTTTGTTTGTTTCGCCCATTGTTCCAGCCCGGTCAGACCGACATAAAAACTGTCGGGAGTCACTATTTCCTGATATTTCATCCTCCACATATATGCCTTCAGCATCTGGGCGGAATTCTTTTCTTTTTCTCCTTTCCGGTAAATCTCGTCAGTCAATTTTATTACTGTTTTAGGCAAACTCTTTTTTCCTGCCTGTTCTACTTCTTTCCATAATTTGTCGAAACTCTGTGCCTGCACTGCCGGAATCACTCCCAACCATAACAGCACCACCATACAAATCTGCCTTATTTTCATAATCTTTCTAGTTTAAGTTCGCTATAAGTCTCACTGTATAAATAACAAAGTAAAGAAATAAAGTTTAAACAATCATCTTTTTTTGAATAAATATAATAGATTTGCACAATCATAACAGATATAACAACCACAATGATTGTGATCATAAAACAGAGTTATCGCCGTTAATCCTCTCCTAACAAATTGTTTATGATATATATCTGTCACCTGTCACGAAACACGACCTAACCAAATGATTATGAGCAACTAAAGATGTGACAGCAACAAGTGACAGCAGCAAGTGACGGCAATAATGCTGTCACCTGGAATTGGATTGAACATGAAAAACTGACACTACGCCTTAACACTGTTGGTTTCGCGGCTCGAAACCCTGGTTCCATACGCTGGAAACTTCAGTTTCAGTTACTTGAAACCATTAGTTTCTTACCGATGAAACCATAGTTTCTAACTGATGAAACTTTAGTTTCAAGCAAAGGAAACTAACTCGGACGGTAACTGTTTTGTCGTACACAACCTTCTTCTATCGAAAAAAACAGTGAATACAATATCCGGGACTTATAAGAAGCAAAAAAAGTGGGGATAACGCTTTCAATAACGTATCCCCACTGCAAACTTAGCTAATGTTCTCTCTCTCATTTTTCAATTCTGTACCCCCATGCAAGCATTTCGTTACGACCTACTTCACTGAGGATTTTTCTAACTAAAGAACTTATTTTCTTCATAATCTTTAAACTTTTAAATTACTAATACTTGAAAACTAAAAAATTAAGCTTCCTCGTTCGGGCGAATATTAATTGTTGAATATCCCCAAACATGTACATCGGCTTTGCC
>OGRC01001509.1_pt1 | contig 15013 bp, 7 predicted proteins | sample 1553431 | NCBI WGS metagenome assembly OGRC01 (sample SAMEA2580064, study PRJEB22360) | human gut metagenome | biome: human gut; feature: human-associated habitat; material: faeces | place: Denmark | collected 2008/2010
ATGATGATGAACGGTTGCATCATCCCTTCCTTGCGCATCCAGCGTAAAAGGTCGATGCCGTCGCCGTCGGGCAGACGCAGGTCGGACAAAATCAAGTCGGCACCCTCCGTTTCCAAATGTTTCTGGGCGCGGGCGATACTGCTGACGGAAGCTACCTGAAAGCCTTTTTTGCCTAACCAGGTCTTCAGCATCATACCGTAAGTAATGTCGTCTTCAACGATGAGTATGGATTTCATTGCCTTATCTTTTGTCTCTTTTAAGACACAAAGGTAAACCGTTTTGTCTGAAAATCGTATATTTGCAAACTTAATTTAAATAAAAAGCGTTATGAAGAGGAATTTCACCGTATTATTAACCATACTGATTTGCAGCGTTACAGCCTGCCAATCGGGACAAAAGAAAGATAGAAACATGGATCAGGAAACTAAATTGAAGATTGAAACAACTGCGGGTGACATTATCGTGAAACTGTATAATGAGACACCGCAACATCGTGATAACTTCATCAAACTGGCGGAAGAGGGTACATACGAAGGTACATTGTTCCACCGTGTCATCAAGGATTTTATGATACAGGCAGGCGACCCTGAGTCAAAGAATGCTCCGAAAGGCAAGATGCTGGGTGCAGGTGATGTAGGTTATACTATTCCGGCTGAGTTTGTTTATCCGAAGTATTTCCATAAGAAAGGTGCATTGTCGGCTGCGCGTCAGGGTGACAATGTGAATCCGAAGAAGGAATCATCGGGTTGCCAGTTCTACATTGTGACGGGTAAAGTGTATAATGATACTACGTTGTTGGGGATGGAGAACCAGATGAACCAGAATCGTCTGACCACTGTGTTCAATGCTTTGGCACAGAAGCACATGAAGGAAATCTATAAGATGCGTAAGGAAAATGACCAGGATGGTCTGATGAACTTGCAGGATAGCTTGTTTGCACAGGCTGAGGCGGAAGTTGCCAAACAACCGGAATTCCACTTTACACCGGAACAGGTGAAGGCTTATACTACGGTAGGTGGTACTCCGCACTTGGATGGTGAATATACTGTGTTCGGCGAAGTGATCGAAGGCATGGATATAGTAGATAAGATACAACAGGTAAAAACGGATCGTAGCGACCGCCCGGAAGAGGATGTGAAGATCAAAAAGGTGGTAGTATTGGACTAACTGTTGGTGAAATTAGTTCAAAACGGTATAGTAATGAGTTTTCACCACAGAGTAACACAGAGTTTCACGGAGTTCTATTCTTTTGATTTCAAATTGATTAAACTCTGTGAAACTCTGTGTTACTCTGTGGTGAATTAATTCATAACCGAAAAGAAAGAAATTCCTTTCTCCGATAAGTTACAATCTCTATTTTATGAAAATCAATAAACATATTCTCCCTAATGGTCTGCGACTGGTGCATTACCAGGATCTCAGTACTCAGATGGTAGCACTGAACATCGTCTATGATGTAGGTGCCCGGGACGAAGATCCCGAACATACCGGCTTTGCCCATCTGTTTGAACATCTGATGTTTGGCGGTTCTGTGAATATACCCGACTATGATGCTCCTTTGCAGTCGGCAGGTGGCGAAAACAATGCTTGGACGAACAATGACATTACGAACTATTACCTCACCGTCCCCAAGTCGAATGTAGAGATTGGCTTCTGGCTGGAGTCCGACCGTATGTTGGAACTGGCATTCAGTGAACAAAGCCTTGAAGTGCAGCGCGGTGTGGTCATGGAGGAGTTCAAACAGCGTTGTCTGAACCAGCCTTACGGAGATGTGGGACATCTTATCCGTCCGTTGGCTTATGAGGTGCATCCATACCGCTGGCCTACCATCGGGAAGGATTTATCGCACATCGAACAAGCTACACTGGAGGAAGTGAAATCATTCTTTTACCGCTTTTATGCACCTAATAATGCCGTGCTTGCCGTTACCGGAAATATATCATGGGAAGAAGCTGTTCGATTGACAGAAAAATGGTTCGGCCCGATTCCCCACAGGAATGTGCCTGTGCGACAATTGCCGCAGGAACCCGTACAGACGCAGGAACGCAGACAGGTAGTGAAACGTCCTGTTCCCTTGGATGCGCTGTTTATGGCTTTTCATATGTGTAGTCGCGAGCATCCTGATTACTATGCTTTTGATATTCTTTCAGATATCCTTAGTAACGGACGCTCCAGTCGCTTGAACCGTCGGTTGGTGCAGGAACAGAAATTGTTCTCCGGTATAGATGCTTATATTTCGGGAACGCGTGATGCGGGATTGCTGCATATCAGTGGAAAACCGTCAGCCGGAGTCTCACTGGAACAGGCTGAGGCCGCTGTACGTAAAGAGTTGCAGGAGTTGCAGCAAGTGGCGATAGAAGAACAGGAATTGGAGAAAGTAAAGAATAAGTTTGAATCCACCCAGATATTCGGGAATATCAATTACCTGAATGTAGCTACAAATCTGGCATGGTTCGAACTGACCGGGCAAGCGGAGGATATAGACCGTGAGGTAGAACGGTATCGCGCAGTGACGGCAGAACGTCTGAAGACAGTTGCACAAGAGACTTTTCGTGAGGAAAACTCGGTGGTATTATATTATGAGAAAGATAAATGAATAGATTAATTGCTACATACAAGGGGCATTATAAAGCCCTCTTTTACTTAGGACTTCCCATCGTTATCGGTCAAATGGGAGTCATTGTTCTTGGATTTGCCGATACCTTGATGGTGGGACATCACAGCACGGCCGAGTTGGCTGCCGCTTCTTTCACCAATAATCTTTTTACACTTTGCATTATTTTCAGTACCGGTTTCTCTTATGGACTGACGCCTGTGGTGGGTGAGTTCTACGGTAACCGTCGCTTCATGGAGGCTGGACAAGCTTTGCGCTCAAGTCTGCTTGCCAATGTGTTGGTAGCACTGTTGCTGACGCTTATTATGACTGTCGTCTATTTCTGTGTGGAATACATGGGACAACCCGAGGAACTGATTCCCTTGATAAAACCTTATTTTCTGGTTCTACTTGCATCCCTGGTATTTGTCATGCTGTTCAATGGCTTTAAGCAATTTACGGATGGTATTACTCAAACGCAGACTGCTATGTGGGTGCTTCTTGGTGGAAATGCGCTGAATATTGTCGGCAATTATGTGCTGATTTACGGAAAGTTCGGTTTCCCGGAATGGGGATTGCTCGGTGCGGGTATCAGTACCCTGTTCTCACGCATCGTCATGGTTATTGCTTTTGCATTGATTGTTTTTCGTAGTCGGAGGTTCCTGAGATATAAAGTAGGGTTCTTCCGCTTGGGATGGTCGAAACAGGTGTTCAGGAAATTGAATGGACTTGGGTGGCCTGTCGGTTTGCAGATGGGCATGGAGACGGCTTCATTCAGTCTCAGCACGATTATGGTCGGTTGGCTGGGAACTATTGCTTTGGCTTCACATCAGATTATGCTCACCATTTCTCAGTTTACCTTTATGATGTTTTATGGGATGGGGGCGGCGATTGCCGTTCGCGTCAGTAACTTCAAGGGGCAGAACGATATGGTGAATGTACGCCGTTCGGCATATGCCGGCTATCATCTCATCTTGGCAATGGCGGTGGTGCTTCTGAGTATCGTGTTCCTGTTGCGCAATCAGGTCGGGGGCTGGTTTACGGATAGCGTGGAGGTTTCTGCCATGGTATCTTCTTTGTTCCTTCCATTCCTGGTTTATCAGTTTGGTGACGGACTGCAAATCAGCTTTGCCAATGCCCTGCGTGGTATTGCAGACGTAAAACCGATGATGTTCATTGCATTTATTTCTTATTTTGTTATATCTTTGCCTGTAGGATACTTATGCGGTTTCGTGCTGGGCTGGGGTACGGTCGGTGTATGGATGGCCTTCCCGTTCGGACTGACTAGTGCGGGTATTATGCTCTGGTTGCGTTTCCGCTATAAAACGAAAGATAAATGAATAATGTCTCCAAGAAGAAGATAGCTGCCGGTTATGCTGTCCTGCTGGCAGTCTTGCTTTATTCCCTGTTCTTCGTGCACCGGGAAATGGAGAATCTTATGAGTTCGGATAATAGTGATATTCTGCGTACGGACAGTCTGATAGGGCTTTTGAGAGAGAAGGATGCTAATACCGTCCGCCTGCTGCGTACACTGAGCGAAGCCAATGACAGCATGATTTCAGCCCGTGAAGTGGAACAGATTATTGCCGAGCAGGATACTATTATCACCCAACAACGTGTACAACGCCGGGTTATTGCCCGTCGCGATACGGTTGTGACACAACCCAAGAAGAAAAGTTTCTTCCGCCGTTTGGGAGAAGTCTTCGTCCCACCACGCAAAGATTCAGCTGTTCAGGTGCAAACAACCCTTGAAGTTGCTACGGATACTGTACTCGATGCTTATAATCCGGTTGATTCCCTGCACGCGAAGCTGCGCACTGTTGCCCAACAGAAGAGGGCTACCAATAGTGTGATGCAGCGTCGTAAGCGAACTTTGCAACGTCTTGATCATGCACTGAGTGCTCGTATCGACAGTCTTTTGAAAGGATATGAACAGGAAACCCTGATGCGTGCCCGCGAAGAGGCTGAGTATCAGAAAGCTGTTCGGCATCGTTCTGCAACGATTATTTCGGGTATTGCTGCTGGGGCTGTTGTGCTGTCCGTTATCTTTCTTGTCATGATCTGGCGGGATGTCACCCGTAGTAACCGTTATCGGCGTCAATTGGAAGAAGCCAATCGTTTTGCCGAAGAGTTGCTTGCCTCCCGCGAAAAGTTGATGCTTGCCATTACCCACGATTTCAAGGCTCCCTTGGGTTCCATTATGGGATATGCTGACTTGCTCTCCCGGCTCACCGTTGACGGAAGGCAACGCTTCTATCTCGACAACATGAAAACTTCTTCGGAACACCTGCTGAAGCTCGTTACCGACTTGCTCGACTTCCATCGCCTCGACTTGAATAAAGCTGAGATAAATCGTGTTACTTTTCATCCTGCACGCTTGCTGGAAGAAATCTATGTCAGTTTCGAACCACTGACTTCTGCCAAAGGATTGTCTTTGAAGTGTGAGATAGATCCGGAACTGAAAGGAGCTTTTATCAGTGATCCATTGCGCTTACGCCAGATTGTCAATAACCTGCTCTCTAATGCAGTGAAGTTTACTTCAGAGGGCGGCATTACCCTGACCGCCTCTTTTGTGCCGAAAGGCGATTCCGTTTTTCCCGGTAACCATTTGAAACTCTCTGTTATCGATACGGGAAAGGGGATGGATCCTGGTGACCGTGAGCGTATTTTCCAGGAATTCACCCGTCTGCCCGGGGCACAGGGAGAGGAGGGATTCGGACTGGGACTGTCCATTGTTCGTATGCTGGTGCAACTGCTGGAGGGACGTATTGAGGTGGATAGCGTACTCGGAAAGGGGAGCACATTCACGTTACGGGTACCTCTGTATCCGGTGGCATTGGATAATGACACTTCCGCCTTGAATGAACAACCAAGTGAGGACTTACAAACTCAGATACCCGCATTACATATTCTCTTGATTGATGATGACCGCATTCAGCTTACTCTCACTGCCGCCATGCTTGCACAGAGTGGTATTACTTCCGTGACCTGCCTGCAACTGGATGAACTTTTGGAAGCCCTCCGTACTGATACTTTCGATGTGCTGCTGACCGATGTGCAAATGCCTGCCATGAATGGTTTCGATTTGCTGAGGCTGCTGCGTGCTTCGAATATCCCGCAAGCCAAGACAATTCCGGTGATTGCCGTTACCGCCCGTAGTGATATGAAGCGTGAGGAGTTTCTGCAACATGGTTTTGCCGGAAGTCTGCATAAGCCGTTTACGGTGAATGAATTGCTTGCAGAGATTGGTGTGCTGCAAGCAGATATTGCTACTGTTGATGCCGCCCCTTCTTCTACCTTGAATTTTTCCGCCCTTACCGCTTTTTCCGGTGATGATCCGGATGCGGCAAAATCCATACTGGAAAGTTTCGTCACAGAAACACGCCTGAATGTTGACCGCTTGCGACAGGCATTGGAAACAGAAGACACAGATGGCATTGCCGCTATGGGCCATAAGATGCTTCCTTTGTTTACTCTGTTGGGAGCCAATGATCTTGTTACTTTATTGAAAGAGCTTGAAGCCTCACGTGGAGTACCTTTTGATGAAAAAATAAAAGAGAAATCGCTTGCTGTTCTAAACCTGATAGAAGATATACTTGAACAAGCCTTCCTTTTTATTTCGTCTGCTTAAACATCCCTTTCCTCTGCTTGGCCGGTAGCTTAAAGTACTGCCTCAGAAAAAGTTTATGTTTATATACGGTTGTTGCCACTTCCATTATCTGATCCCGTAATTTCAGGATAGGTTCCCTATATCTTTCCGGTGCGGTGCGGATGCTATTGATCGCACTATCTGCCCGGTTTATCAATTCCTCAGGGACATCTACCATCGCCTGAATTTCTGCATCCGGTTTCAGGGGCTCAAATGCCTTATTCCGGTAACGGACGAATTCATTGATGGCGTCCGTAGCTTTTCCCTGTAAATCCATTGCCATATTGTAAGCATTCAGAATCTTCTGGTAGCCGGCGATGCGGATGTTGTTACTCGTAAGTTCCAGCATATAATAAACCAAATCATTACTTCGTCCGTTCGATAACATACGCTGTCTGACACTTACCAGCCTTTCCAGTGTATCCTGCCGTGCATATAGCGCCAATGTATCCGCCCAATAGAACACCGGTACTGAGCGTTGTTCATCTACAACTCCTGTATCAAACTCTTCATAGCTCAGTGGACGTTCGCGGAACTGGAACATCGGATCGAAAGGCATGTGTGTTTTCAGTAATGTATCCGGTAACAGCTTGCAGAAACGATGATTCGGGGAAGGAATGAACTGGTAGTTTTCCACAAATCCGGCGCCCCATGTAGGGTCAAACATATACCATTTCCCACTTACTTTGGCTGCGCACCATTCATGTGGGTCGGGCAGTAAGGCACCGTCCCTGCGGTTATAGCCATCAATAACATAAGCATCCATTCCCGCTTCCTTCACCAGTGCTTTAAAAAGTAACGCATAATCCTGGCAAATACCTTTGCGTTCGGATAGTATTTTTTGTATTTCTTTCGTCTCATCCGCTTCCTCGTTGCGAGAAGTATAGGTTATGTACACATTGTATTTAATATTTCTTGAAACCCAGGTGTAGATGGCGCGTGCCAGTTGGTCGTCTGTGCTGAGATGCTGTTTCAAGTAAGCTACAAGAGAAGAAACGCTCCTTCCGGCAGCTTCGGGTGCTGCAAGTGCCACGGAATCGGGAAACGTAAGGCGTTCAGGCATTATGCTGTCAGAAGATGCTTTTGATACAGCTGAAATTGAAAAAGCCTTATCCTGCGTGGCTGTATTACGCCATGCAGAAGACAATTTGCTGAAAGGAAAGAGGAGGCAGAGGGCGAATAGCCACACCGTGAGCCTGTTTGTTGATTGCCGGAACATACTTGTCATATCTATTTGATGGAAGCAAAGGTAAGGGATTTATTGATAAACAGCAAGGATAAATATTGAAAAATATGTGCAAAGGGAAATTTTGTGAGTAGTGTCTCTTTCATGATCTTGAACATGCCCTTGATCATGCCTGAAAACCTTCACCCATATGTACGGTATGACACTGTCTGACTCTCGTTAGTTGGTACGTGAGAAAGTGAAATAATTTTCAGACGGGCGTTGAATATTGGCAACGACCCTCGCGGTATAAAGTACCGGATAGTGGAATAAATAGCCTTTTTGTCTTCTGCATCAACCAAATGTCGTTGGAATTTGTTTACTTTGTAACGATTTAAACACTGACTATCGATTGACGTCCTAATGAGAAGAAAATGGTTAAAATGGGTAGTGTGGATACTACTTACCCCTATCATATTATTTGCAATATTGATGGTATTGCTTTATATCCCTCCCGTACAGAACCTGATACGGAAGCAAGCTACTGCCATCGCATCCGAGGCAACGGGTATGGATATATCTGTTGAACGCATTGACCTCCGCTTTCCGCTGAACCTTTTGGTACGTGGTGTGCAGGTCATTCAGCCTATACAGGCAGATAAACAAATATCTTCAGCTCCCGGTGACTCTCTTGCCGTGAAACAAACTCCTGATACTTTGCTAACCCTGGAAAGCCTGAACGTGCGCGTGCAGGCATGGCCGTTGATACGTGGACAAGTAGAAGTGGATGAGGTAACCGTGAACGGAGTTTTCCTGAACTCTGCCGATCTGATAGAGGGGATCCGCATACGTGGCGTATTGGGACGTTTCTTCCTTGAAAGCCATGGCATAGACCTGAAGAAAGAGGATGCCGTCATCAATCGTGTGGAATTGAGTGATACTCATATGCTCGTTGTGATGAATGATACTACCACTGCCGAACCGGACACTGCGACTACCGCCCTTAATTGGAAAGTAGCCTTGCACAAGTTGGCACTGAAAAACGTTTCCGTTGATTTGCAAATGCCGTTGGATTCCATGCGTCTTGCTGCCCGTCTGGGCGATGCAGAGGTAGATGATGCGGTTGCTGACTTGGGCGGACAGATGTACGGTCTGAAGAAATTTGAATTGAGCAGTACTACGGTGAACTATGACACGGGCAGCCAGTTGCTCAGTGCCATTAATAGCCTGATAGATACCGGTAGTCTTGCGGCTACTGATAGCACCGGTGTGAAACCTGTTCCCGGATTTGATGCTTCGCACATTGCCTTGCGGGATATTCGTATTGGGGTGGACTCCGTGCTTTATCATGGACGGAATATCAATGCCGTTATCCGGGAATTCTCCATGAACGAGCGTTCCGGTTTGAGCGTCACTTCACTGACGGGAAGGGTATATGCTGATTCCACAGTCATTCAGGTGCCTTCCTTAAAATTACTTACCCCACACAGTGAAATGGATTTCACTGCCCAGACTTATTGGGAACTGGTGGAAATTCCCACCTCCGGACGACTCTCCGCTCGTTTCAATGCCCGCATCGGCAAGCAGGATGTGATGCTCTTTGCAGGTGATTTACCTGATACATTCAAGGATGCATATCCTTTCCGTCCCCTTACTATCCGTGCCGGTACGGAAGGTAACTTTAAGCAGATGCAGATTTCCCGCTTCAACATCGATCTGCCGGGTGCTTTTACCTTGAATGGTGGTGGTGAAATTTGGAATCTTACCGACAGTCTGACGCGCAACGGAAGCATTGACTTCGATATCCGGACACAAAATCTGAATTTCCTTACCGGACTGACAGGCGTCACCCCGGATGGCTCCATAGTAGTGCCGGACAGTATGCATTTGGCAGCACGTCTTGGCATGGATGGACCTAAGTATGATGCTACGCTTAAGTTGAAAGAACGTGAAGGGCTATTGAACTTGTTGGCGCACTATAACACTGCCACTGAAGCTTATCAGGCAGACCTTCATGTGGACGCCTTGCAAGTACACCACTTCTTACCTAAAGATTCTATCTATACCCTTTCGGCTAAGGTTGCCGCTAAAGGAAAAGGATTCGATCCCGCCAACCACCGTACCGTGGCTGCTGTACAAGCTTCTCTCGGCGAATTACAATACGGACACTGGAATATTTCCGGTATTGACCTGACAGCCGGATTGAAATCCGCTCTAGCCACTGTACACATGACGAGCGACAATGCCCTGCTGAAAATGCAGGCGGATGCCGATATGCGCCTTGATCGTAAATACCTGGATGGCAAGGTGGCTATGAATGTGGAGAATGTCGGTTTACATGAGTTAGGAATTTCTCCCAAGCCGTTGAAGCATCCTTTCGCTTTCACTCTCGGTGCCGAAGCACGCCATGACTCTATCAAGATGAGCATGGATGCAGGCGACCTCGACTTCCAGTTCCGTGCCCGCAGCACACTGAAGAAATTGCTGGAACAAGGTACTGCCTTTTCTACGCTTCTTACCAAGCAGATAGAATTGAAGCAACTCGATCATGTAGAATTACGGAAAGCACTGCCTTCAGCCGGTATGCAACTGAAAGCCGGTAAACAGAACCCTGTCAGTTATTTCCTGGCAACTAAGGATATTTCTTTTGATGATTTTGTGTTGCGTTTCGGCACTACCCCCCGACGAGGTATCAATGGGCGTACTGCTATACATGGTTTGCGTATGGACTCCCTGCAACTGGATACTATTTTCTTCGCTATCAGCCAAGATACTGCACGCATGAAGTTGCAGGGTGGTGTCATTAATGGTCCAAAGAACCCGCAGTTTGTCTTCCGCAGTACACTGACGGGTGAAATCCGTAATGAAGATGCCGAACTGACCTTGAATTATGTGGATGCGAAAGGAGATACCGGGCTCGATCTGGGTATCAATGCCCGTCCTTTGATAGAGGGCCGGGGTAGGGGTAATGGTATTGCCTTCCGTTTGACACCTGCCGAGCCTATTATTGCTTTCCAGAAGTTCCGCTTTGTTGATAACAGCGACTGGATTTACTTGCATAAGAATATGCGCGTTTATGCCAATGTGGATATGGACAGCGACGATGGACTTTGCTTCCGCATGCAGTCCGACCGTTCCGACACCGTTTCCTTGCAGAATATCAATTTGGAACTCATACGTTTCCGCCTGGATAAACTGAGCGGTATTCTGCCATATATGCCCCGCATCACGGGACTTTTCTCGGCAGAAGCCAACTATATACAGACCGCAACCTCACTGCAAGTTTCCGCTGAGGCCGGTGTGGAAAAGCTGACTTACGAACGCCAGCCGGTAGGTAACATCGGATTGGGTGCCACTTGGCTTCCGGGTGATAAAGGTACACACTATCTGAATGCCTATTTCCGGTCGGGAGATCAGGAGGTAATGACCGCTGATGCCGTCTTGACTCAGAAGAACGGGCGCGATTCGGTTGAAGTCAACACTACTTTTGAGCATTTCCCACTCTCGCTTGCCAATGCTTTCATGCCCGACCAGGTAGTTGCCTTTACTGGTGACATCGACGGCGGACTCTATATCAGCGGTGCCATGGAGAAGCCTAAACTGAGCGGTGACCTCTCATTGGACAGCGTGTCCGTCTATGCCCGTCAGGCAGGTGCACGTTACTGGTTTGACAATCGTCCGTTGAAGATAGAGAATAATCAACTTATCTTTAATAAGTTTGCCATATACACCACCAGCCGGAATCCCTTTACGATAGACGGGAACGTAGACTTCCGCAATATGGAAAATCCGACAGCGAAGTTGAACCTGCGTGCACAGAACTACACTTTGCTTGATGCTCCCCGTACCAAGGAAAGTATGATTTACGGCAAAATCTTTGTAGATTTAAATGCCACTGTACGTGGTCCGCTGGATGGACTGACTATGCGTGGAAACATGAATCTGCTGGGTAACACAGATGTGACCTATGTGTTGACTGACTCTCCTCTGACTGTAGAAGACCGTTTGGGTGAACTTGTCACGTTCACTTCCTTTACGGATACTACTTCGGTGCAGGCAACTGAGGTCCCCACCATGTCGCTCGGCGGTATGGATATGTTGATGTCTGTGCACATCGATGATGCCGTACGTTTGCGTGCTGATCTTAGCCCCGACCGCAGTAGTCGTGTGGAGCTGGAAGGTGGAGGGGACCTGAATCTGCAATATACTCCGCAAGGAGATCTCACATTGTCCGGTCGCTATACGTTGATAGGTGGTATGATGAAATATGCCCTGCCCGTTATCCCGTTGAAAGAGTTCCAGTTTGTCAATGGAAGTTATGTGGACTGGACGGGTAATCCGATGAACCCTTCACTCAACCTGACTGCTACGGAACGTGTCCGCGCTTCTGTATCCGATGGTGATGACGGCGGTTCGCGCATGGTGAACTTCGACGTTTCCATCAGCATCAAGAACCGTTTGGAGAACCCTGATTTAAGCTTTAATCTGAGTGCTCCCGATGATGCTACCGTACAGGGCGAACTGGCAGGAATGAGTGCCGATGAACGAAGCAAGAAAGCCATTACCATGCTTGCCACAGGTATGTATCTTTATAACAGCGGAAAAGGTGGTGGCTTAACTATGGGTTCCGCACTGAACAGCGTGCTGCAAAGTCAGATTAATGCGCTGACCGGAAATCTGAAGAACGCTTCTCTCAGTGTCGGCATTGAAGACCGTACCGCTGCTGAAACGGGTGATAAACAGACGGACTATAGTTTCCGCTACTCTCAGCGTTTCTTCAATGATCGTATACAGATTGTAATCGGTGGAAAAGTATCCAGTGGCGCTAATGCAACGAATGACGTGGAATCATTCATCGATAATATTTCTTTGGAATATCGTTTGGACAATAGCGGTACACGCTATGTCCGCGTGTTCCACAACAAAAACTATGAAAGTGTGCTCGATGGTGAGATAACCGAGACAGGTGTCGGCCTTGTGCTTCGCCGTAAGATGGACCGCCTGAGTGAGCTGTTCATATTCAAGAGAAAGAAGAAAGTAGAACCTGTGAGCGAATAGTGTAAAAGAAATAACAATAGCGCAATTTAAAGAATCAAAATGAAGAAACTCGTATACATCCTCCTTGCAACCCTGCTTCTGGCAGCCTGCTCCACTACTAAGCACCTGCCCGAAGGCGAAGTGCTCTACACCGGTCAGAAGCCGATGATTGTAGAGAACCGCTCTGATACCAAGGTAGGCGAGACTGCTATGGAAGAAGTAGAAGCCGCCCTTGCCAAAGCTCCCAATAACTCCCTGCTCGGTAGCTCCGAATACCGCATCCCTTTTCCATTCGGACTGTGGGTGTATAATGGTTTTGCGAAGTACAAAAAAGGTTTTGGTAAGTGGATATTCAATCGCTTTGCCGCCACTCCCGTACTCATATCTTCCGTTAATCCGGACATCCGGCAGAAAGTAGCGACGAATATCCTGCACGATTATGGGTACTTCAATGGCACGGTAAGTTATCAAACTTTCGTTAATCCTAAGGACAGTCTGAAAGCTAAATTGCAATACACGGTCGATATGCGTAACCCGTACTTCATTGATACCGTATATTATCGGGGATTCAATAGTACGACGATGCAGATTATCAACCTTGGCCGCCGGCGCTCCCTGATCAGTCCGGGTGAACAGTTCAATGTTACTGATCTTGATGGTGAGCGTACCCGCATCAGCGGTTTGCTGCGTAATATGGGGTATTATTATTTTCGCCCTGACTACCTGACTTACCAGGCCGATACAACTCTCGTTCCCGGTGGGCATGTCAGTCTGCGCATGATCCCTGTTCCCGGTATGCCGAAGGACGCCGAACGCCCTTTCTTTGTAGGTAAAACTAATTTCTACCTCCACGGTCCGCAAGGACAAATGCCCAATGACAGTCTTTACTACAAGACTTTCTGGATACACTATTACGATAAACTGAAGATACGTCCCAATATGCTCCACCGTTGGTTGAACTACCAAGGTTACCAACGGAAACGCCAGGAACTGGACAAGGGAGGTATGCGCCGTCGTCCGGAAAAGCTATATAGCCAATACCGGCAAACCCGTATCCAGGAGCGTCTGGCAAGTGTGGGCATCTTCCGTTATCTGGAGATGCAGTACACACCCCGCGATACGGCACTCGTTTCCGATACGCTGGATGTGAATATCCGTGCCATGTTGGATAAACCGTATGATGCCGAATTGGACTTTAATGTCACCATGAAGAGCAATAACCAGACCGGTCCCGGTGCCGCCTTCACCGTAACGAAGAACAACGTCTTCGGTGGTGGTGAAACCTGGAATGTGAAAGTGAACGGTTCTTATGAATGGCAGACGGGTAAGAACAGCAGCTCGCTGATGAATAGCTACGAGTTGGGCCTATCTTCTGCACTTACCTTCCCACGTATCGTCTTCCCCCGGATGGGTACCAAGGAATATGACTTCCCGGCTTCCACCACCTTCCGTGTCTACATAGACCAGATGAACCGTGCCAAGTACTACAAACTGCTTGCTTTCGGTGGAAACGTCACGTATGACTTTCAGCCTGTGCCTACCCGGAAACATAGTATCACGCCCTTCCAACTGACATTTAATGTGTTGCGCAATCCGACTGCGGCTTTTGAGGAAATACAGGCTCAGAACCCGGCTCTTTACATCAGCCTCCGTAATCAGTTTATTCCCAAGATGGAATATACCTACACCTATGATAACGCTTCTCTTCGCAATGTACGTAATCCCATCTGGTGGCAGACTACATTCGGATCTGCCGGTAATCTGACCTCTTTGATTTATAAGGCATTCGGACAGTCTTTCAGCAAGGAAGACAAGAAATTGCTGGGAGTACCTTTCGCACAATTCTTGAAGCTGAATTCGGAATTCCGCTATCACTACAGGATAGACAAGAACCAGATGATTGCTTCCCGTATTGCAGGAGGAGTAATCTGGTCCTACGGAAATGCAACGACTGCGCCTTATACCGAACAGTTCTATATTGGTGGCGCCAACAGTATCCGTGCCTATTCTGCCCGCAGTATCGGGCCCGGTGGCTATCCACCCGATAAAGAGAAAAAGTATTCCTATATCAACCACGTGGGCGATATCCGTATGGAAGCAAACGTGGAATACCGCTTCCGTATTCTCGGCGACCTGCACGGAGCTATTTTCCTCGATGCAGGTAATGTCTGGTTGATGCGTAAGGATAAAGACCGTCCTGATGGACAGCTGACGTTGAAGAATTTCCCGAAACAGGTTGCTTTGGGTACCGGTGCCGGTCTGCGTTACGACCTGGACTTCCTTGTATTCCGTTTTGACTGGGGAGTGGCACTGCATGATCCGTATGATACAGGTAAGAAGGGATATTATAATATTCCGAAGTTTAAAGATGGTATGGCATGGCATTTTGCTATCGGTTATCCGTTCTAATGGCGGGTTTTGTACGATAGAGCTAAAATATGAACCAATTGTCTACCTTTCTTGACTTTATTTTTTGTAATTTTGCCCCGTAATCAAAACAAGGATACACTAACCTTTTTAAATAATAACTAAGTATGAAACCAACTTTATTCTTATTGGCAGCCGGAAT
>OGRC01001512.1_pt1 | contig 14986 bp, 11 predicted proteins | sample 1553431 | NCBI WGS metagenome assembly OGRC01 (sample SAMEA2580064, study PRJEB22360) | human gut metagenome | biome: human gut; feature: human-associated habitat; material: faeces | place: Denmark | collected 2008/2010
TACATCATATCCCTGGGATTTCCCAAGTTTCAACTCAGAAACGATTTCCCCTTTGTCATAGTCTGCTGCAAGAAGTTCCAAAACGCTCCCATACTTAGGGTTCGTTTCCTTCACTTCTTCGATAAGATCAAAGATCATTGTTTTTAACAACTCAAAATCTTCTCTTACTGTAGAACCTGTAGGATCGAAACTGGCTCTGTCTTCAGCCTCGGTATCTTCCAAAAATTTATCTATAGAAAGAAGCTCGTCCCATTCAGTCTTAGTATTTCGACCAAGATAATCGCTTACCTGCTTGTTAAATAGCTTCATTGAAACTTCCTTTTTTGCTTCTTCTACAGGAATGAACACAATGGTAACTTTCTCTGACGCGTATGGAAATTTCCATTTTTCAGCATTCTCTTTATTCAGTCCCATTGGTTCCAAAGTCTTCTTCATCTCTTCATCCAAGACTACCGGTACTAACACTTCTCCCGATCTGCAAGGAATATTTCTCTTAGTAAAACTACGATATCGACATGCACCGTACAAAGAAACTAACCACCTTCTTTATTCCATCCTTTTTCTAAGCTTGTCAATTAGCGTAATATCCGCTGGCAGCCATTCGATGGAATCTAATTCATCCTTGGTAAGCCATTTTGCTGCTGCATGTTCCTTTAAAATTAAATCACCAGATACAATTTCCACCCAAAAGCAGTCCATTGACAAATGAAAATTAGGATAGTCATATTCGATCGTATCAATCAATTCTCCTACTTGTATTTCTATATCCAATTCTTCTTTTATTTCACGCATCAATGCTTCTTGAGGCATTTCACCTGGTTCGATTTTACCACCAGGAAATTCCCATCCACCTTTGAAATCTCCATATCCTCGTTGTGTTGCGAATATTTTATTCTTGTCTACAATAATTGCAGCAACTACTTTAATTGTTTTCATTGGTCTCTGTTCCTTTTTATTATTTAGTCAATCCAAAATCATACTGTAGATAATCCGGCAATTCGTTTTCCATTGGAATATCAAACAGATATGTTGTCACCTTTTTGTTCTTCTGGTTGTCAAAACCAACCTGCTTTCGCGGATTCGTCAAATGTCCAATTCCAACGTACGTAAATGGCATAACAATTCCATTTTCATCTGAGACTTTTCGAATAAATAGAAGTGTCTGTTTGCTATTTTCCAGCTTTTCCAAATCGGATGCTGGCACATCAGCCATTGATTCCCATTGGAACATTGCCGGCTCAATAAATTTATCTTTGTACTTCAAACGTTCTGCAACAGATGCGTCTTTTTTCAAAGAAGCAAAAATGACAACAGTATCACCATAGTAGTATGTCCCAACCTGGTTATGTTTAGGATTTTTCAAAAGTTTCAGTTGTACCTGGTCCATACGATAGCTGTGCCACAATTTAAATCCAGTTTCAGTTCCATAATCCACAGTATATCGAGTCAAACCATAGGTCAGTAAATCATCCAAATATTCCTTAAATTGATCATCTATGTTGATGTCACTTAAAACACAATGACTATTTTCCATAGATGCAAAACCATTTTCTGTAATAAATTTCATTGCATGTTCAAATTGCTCTGGTAAATAATCCGCAATACTTTCTGCCAAATGCTCCTGAATTTGAGATATTTCTGTTGTTCCACCAATAATGCATCTGAAAATTTCATATTCATGTTGTCTTACAAGTGGTAACATGGAAGAAAGATAATTTGCAAATGCAACCTGTCTTTCCGTGAATATTGGTAATAACTTTGCATCATCGTCCACATCTTCCAAAATCCCATGAAGGAAATTATAATAGGAAATACATTTCTTACCACGAATCTTAATACTTAAAAATCGCATTAAATCCGGCGCGCAGTCATTATTCAGATAATCCATATGTTTTGGATAAGATTCTGCACCAATGTATTTACGGAAATTGAAATAATCTTGCTTCAAATATTTAAGGCTATTAAAGTTCTCCTGTTCAATAAAGTTTACAATTTCTTCCTTGCTCAGGTCATCTATATGGATTTCTACACCGTAATCGCTTAATCCAATCGCTTTGAAATCATCTTGCACAAGAGCCATCATCAATCGGTTTTCCAAGACGAAATTATCGGCCAGCGAAGACAAAGCAAATGCAATCTGCACACTTCGTTTATAACTATTTCCAATAAAGTCGAGTACCGTAACGTATTCCTTATTTTCGTACTTACGAAGTCCACGTCCCAACTGCTGAATGAAAATCGTTGAGGACTCTGTCGGTCTCAAAAACAGCACCATGTTCACACCAGGAATATCCACACCTTCATTAAGAATATCAACCGTAAACAAGATTTCCAAATTTCTATTATCGCTCTGCAAATCGTTATACGCACGAATTCTTTCGCCAATGTCATTTTTACCAGTCAGATATGCACTTTTATAATGTTCACCCATTACTTCGCACATCATCCTAGCATGTGTTACATTGCGGCAAAATGCCAATGCTTTCAATTTTCCTTCCGGATGGTGTTTCTCAATTTCTTTTGTAATGAAATTACAATGTTCCACAGTTGCCAACTGCGCTACCATTTTTCTTTCTTCGCTTTTCGTCAGACCATAGTTAATCAATTCATCTCGAATTCCATAATATTTAAATGGAACAACCAAATCATTAATAATTGCGTCCCTCAATCGCAATTCATAGGGTACATTTTTATCAAACAATTCAAAAACATCCTGATTGTCCAAACGCTCTGGAGTTGCAGTTAAGCCAAGCAAAAACTCCGGTTCAAAATAATCTATAATCTTACGATATGTTTCCGCAGTGGCGTGATGACATTCATCCACAATAATGTAGTCAAAATAATCCTTCTGAGGAAACAAATCCAGAGACTTTGCCATAGAACCATTTGTGGCAAACAAAAAGTCTGCCTCTAATTCCTTATGTTCTCCACTATAAATACCATATGTTACTGCATTTCCAAATACATCCTGGAAGGTTTCCAAGGATTTCTTCAAAATCGAACCTTCATGCACAATATATAAAAGTCGCTTCGGAGAGAAATTCAGTGCATCAAATGCTGCCAAGTAAGTCTTGCCGGATCCAGCCGCAGCAACCACTAACGCACGTGCGGTTCCCACCGCTCTATATCGATTCAGTTCCTTCAACGCTTTGCGCTGCATGAAATTTGGTTTAATATTTGCTCTATGTAAATCATAATCCATATCCCATCGTTCAATCGCAAAATTCAACTTATTGGAATAAAGATTGATAACGTCCATATTCAGAGGATGCGTGGCCTCCCACTTATCCTCAAACTCTTTCATTGTCTCTTCAAATACAACAGCGTCCTGATCTTCTGAAACAACAATGTCCCATTCAATATTTTTCAGCAACGCATATCTCGTAATATTTGAGGAACCAATAATCACTTCTTTTCTATCCGAATATTCAAATAAATATCCCTTCGTATGATATCCCAGTGTCATATATCCGCTATCATGGAAACACTCGTAATCCAAATGACATGTAAAATTCTCACATCGGCTCTGAAGTGCGAAAAAACTTTTCAAGGATTCAATATCTGTAAAATTCTGATAAGTCGACGTAATAATCCGTCCAACGGCACCACGCTCGACGGCAGCCTCTATATCTTTGAATAATAAAACCAAGCCAGCTTTTTTTATAAAACTGACCGAAAAATAAAATGCTGTACAATGACGAAGACTGTCCTTAATTTTCTCCAGGAAAGTAACCTCAGTATAATTCGTTAAAAATTGGTTTGCCATATTATCCTCTCTTTCTAAGGAATACGACTCAAATATAATCCACCATTATCCTTAAGCCATTTTTGACACCTGCGATATTCTGGAAATACACGTTCTACTTCTGCATAAAACTCAGCAGAATGGTTCATGTGTTTTCTGTGGCAGAGTTCATGAATAACCACATAATCAATCACATCATCTGAAAACAACATCAAAAGACAATTAAAGCTCAAATTTCCTTTACTAGAACAACTTCCCCATCTGGAACGCTGATTACGGATCGTGATTCTTCCATAATCAACCCCCACGATAGGTGCATATTTCTTCACTTTTTCCGGAATTACAACCAAGGCTTTGTCCGCCAGTTCCCTAATCTCATCTAGCGTAAATAGCGGTATTTTCTCTATGATTTCTCGTCGAGCTTTCATTTTTGATAAATGCTTCTCAATCCAAGATTGCTTTTTATCAAGAAAGGCTTCAATTTCATGGCTATTCATGCTTTTAGGAGCACGTACAAGAATACCGTTTGTACATAATTCAATGGAGACCGTTTTACGATTACTATAGATAACATTTAGTTGTAAATCATCATAATTAATATCCATTTCCATCTCCTTTTTTCTTAAAATATAAATCATACTATCTTTATCTAAATATTTCAAATATTATTTCTGCAGTTTCTGTTTCGTTATATATGTCTTCATTTTTAATATTTTGAGAAATGTATCTGGACTTGTATCTAATCTATGAAAACAATCAAGTCCATTTCCTAAAATATAGAGAGTACCTTCCGCATCTTTTTTCATCTGTTTATTCCCCTTCAGCACTTCAAACTCTATCCTTGTATCCAAAAATTTGTAGGCACTCATGCCCCCTATAAAACATATCTCCTTTGTTCAACTCCAGTTTAACTTTTCGTTTAAGTCTATCACATACCCTTACGAATTTCAACGAAGGGAAGTTTCAACATATGAAAAAACAAACCGGCAAGGCATTGCCTCACCGGATATCGCTTTATTATCATTTTCTCATTCTATCCTATTATGCAAAATAAAAACCCATGAAATCATATTTATACACTCGATAAATGAATTTATTATCCATCTTCATTTGAAATTCTTGAAGCAAACTTCCATTTTCATCGTATTCTCCGAAAATTCCCTTCATCCCCGAATCCACGATAACATTCTCTTTATATTCCTGAACGCTGCTTACATATGCAGAATATGGCACTTGGAACGATTGTACAAGGTAATAATTTCTTTGATTTTCGTCTATTTTATATTTATAAAAGTATGAAGATACTCCTTCGGTTACTGAAGTCTCTATTCCTTCTATTTTGGTCCAGTCATAGGATGGATTTGAAACGCTTGTCCCGAAATTATTGTTAAACAGGTAAAGATAATATTCTCCTTCGTTTGTTGTTTCATCTTGAACATATGTAACAGAATGCTGACCGCCTGTTCCGGAAAAACTTCCCAGACTTTCATCTTTTTCCAACAACAGGTTTTCGTATCCTGTTCCTTCCCAAAAAGTTTTCTCTCCGATCATATATTTAATCTTCGGGGAACAATAAAGATCGGTAATCATAAGTATGGTAGAAGTTTCTCTTGAACTAAGCAGCACCTCTCCATTTCCCAGCCATTGGATTGTATTAATGTGCATCCAGTCTAAATCACCGTCTTCATTTTCCACGCACATTTTTTTATAATCTGGAAATAAATCTCCAAGGTCCAGAACATTTGTAATTTCTCCGGTTGCGGCATTGATCTTGATCACCTGATCTTCTATACTGTCCGAAGTTGTATCTGTCGCCAGAACGAGCAGGTTTCCATCATCATCAAGGACATAATCATGATGAAGAGAATAATTTCCTGTATCATAAATCTTCTCCACCTTTCCCAATGCATTTACTGCCGCCATTTTGTTATCGGAGATACTATAATACATCAGACCATCCTGAAATAAAAGTCTGTGACTGCGGTATCCAAGCAGTGGAATTTCACCTCTTAATATTCCGAAGTTATCATAATAATACATAAAATCCATTTCATCGCTGTCATTTCCAAGAATCACATACAGTCCATCGCTTATGTAATCCCCCTCTTCTTTCGCTTTTGTATTTTCTAACTGTATTTCTTCGTCTCCCAAAAGGCTGCCCATTTCATGAACATAAGAATAAGTTCTTTCATTACCGTCTTCCCCTCTCAAAGTAAAGACAATCGTATTTATTTCTTCCGGGATCAGCCCCAATACTTGAAATTCATGTTCTGTACCGTAATCTGATTCCCCGGCAGGTGTTTTTTCAAAATCCGGAATATCCGGATCAGAAACTTCTACCTTATAAGATACAGATACTTTCTCTTCTGTATTAAAATACACATATAAAGACAAGGTATTTGTTCCATATGGATTTTCCTCAATCAGCATCGTTTCTTCTGTATAATTTCCGGTACTTTTCTTTTGTTCCAAATTTTCTTCCACATGATTTTGATATGCTTCTGTATAAACAGACTGGACCAATGCCTTTGCTGTTTCCTGTCTCTTCTTTTCACTCTCAGACAAACTTTCTGTATGCGCGGCAATACGATAAAAAGTAATACTGCAAAGTATCGTTGCCGCAAAAAGAATGATTCCCATTATCGTCCAATTCTTTTTAATCTTCATCTTATTTTCTCCTATCGTTCTCGCCTTCAAGTATCAGGATAATCCATCCCTTTTATACTAGAGACTTTGTTCACCCGGGACAGCGCTGTCAGACGGCGTTTCATCCCTCGGATTTTCTTGTCCCTCCTGTGTCTCGCCGTTCTGCATTTTTCCTCCTTTCATTTCACCGCCTTGCATTCCACTGCCTTGCATTTCACCGCCTTGCATTTCACCGCCTTGCATTCTTCCGCCCTGCATACCACCTTTTCCTGCCGGATCACCGCCCATTTGTGAACTGCTTCCATAAAGAAGGCTTTCCATCGAAACCGTTTGTTCTGCTTCTCCGGCTTTCAGTGTATAAGTTTCTCCTTCTTTGATTTGGGGAGAACTTATAATTACAGAAGAATATTGTTTGTCCGCAGTCCATGACAGGATCTCATTTCCGCTGCTGTTTATAAGCGAAATATTTGTATCTGCTTGTTGTGCATCGACCATTACCATCATTGTTCCCTGAACAGAAGACTCACTGAAATTTTGTGCCATTCCTGACGAGCCTGATGCCGCGAAAACTCCTCCTGTAACAACTGCAGTTCCGCTGTAATCCAATGTTCCGTTTCCACTGTTCTCCGGTCCGGATACATAGGTTTCACCACCTGATATCGTCACATCACCATTCGAATCTATACCGTCTCCATAAGCATTAATATGCAATATTCCGCCTGCGATATTTATATAAGCTCCTTCTGTAGAATCAAACTGATCTCCTCCTGGTCCCGGTCCTTCAAATCCACTGCTGTCATTTCCTCCGGCGGCATTCATTCCATCATCAGATGCCTGCACCGAAATTTCTCCGCCGGAAATGTCAATACTTAATCCTTCTATTCCTTCATAACTTTGCTTAACATCTACCGTTCCGCCGGAAATAGCAACCTTAGAATCTCCATGAATCCCGTCATCTTTGGAATATAATGTGTATGTTCCTCCGCTGAGCAGGAAATTTCCGTTCGTATGCAGCGCATCATCTTCACAATCTAACGTGTAACTTCCTCCGTTAAGCACAAGCTGCGTAGCCGCTTTCATTCCTTTCACGCTGATTGTATCTTCTGTTGTTGTATCTTCTGCTGCCCTGCCTTCTGCTGTTCTGTCTTCTGCCGTTCCGTCTTCTGATACCATTTTATCCGGCTGTCTGTCCATCGGCATCTGCTCTGTGCTCGTTTGGGTTTGCGCATTCTTTCCGCCTTCCCCTGAGACAATATTATATGTTCCATCTTCTGCCTGCAGCCACAAGCCTGCACTGATTCCATCCTGCGAGGACGTAATCTCAAAAGTACCGTCTTTTAAATACACAAATCCTAAACTCGCATCATCTGCATTTTCTGCATGAATTCCGTCCTTTCCCGAGGTTATCTTATAAGATCCATCGGCAATACGAATACTGTCTTTTCCGCAAATTCCATGACTTGCACTTGTGATTTCATAAATCCCCCCTGTAAAGACAAGATCATCCTTTGACACGATTCCATGCCCTGCATCAGCTGTAACCGTGAGTTTTCCCGTTCCGTTCAATGTAAGATCTGATTTTGAGAAAACGGCTGCGTCTATATTGTTTTCATCGATCGCCGTATAAGTTCCTCCGTTTTTCAAATAATTTTCTGTTCCCTCTGCTGTCGTAACGAACACTTTATCTGCAGAACGCACATATAACGCCGCCGATTGCGAATTACTCACTTCTACATTTTTTAACACTACTCTGACTTTATCTGTATCTTCCGCCTCTACAATAATCATTCCGTCTGTCAGTGTCCCTGTCAGCAAATACGTTCCTTCATCTGTAATTGTAACTGTGTTTTCTGAAATTTTCACAGCATCTGATCCGCAGGAAGATCCGTCATCTGAAAGTTGGATTACCGCGCACTCCTCTTCTTCATATTCGACTTCCTGATCTCTTTTTGAAAACATATCTGACGTATCAATTTCAACTATGCCGCTGTCTGTCAAAGAGGCAGACTGTGTATTTTCCTGATCATTTTTGTCTGACTTTATCTGTGCACTACATCCTGACAACAGCAACGCTCCTGTAATGATAAAAAGTAAAACTTCTTTCTGTTTCAAATTGTAACCTCCTATAACTCACCGATAATCGTTTCCTGTCTGCAAATTGTAATTTCCAAATTTCCGTTCCGGCATCGAAGTGCGTCAATAAACTCTTTTTCCTTTCCTACATCTTTCAACGTCAGGTTATAAGTAAGCTTAAACAAACTTCCCATATTAGTTGTTTTAATTTGAACAACCTCATAATCAGATGCATATTTTTTTAAAATTTTGTCAAACACACCACTGTAGTCCAAATCTTCCGGTATTGTAATATGTAATGTTTTATAGCGCGCCGAATGTTTTCTTGTTCCGAAATCTGTTCTGTTATACAGAAGCATCATTCCTCCAAGGATTACCGCTGACAAAAATGCATATGCCAGGTATCCCATCCCTGCTACTAGTCCCGAGCACATGGCAAGAAAGATTGCTCCGATTTCTTTTGCGGAACCTGGTACAGAACGAAAACGCACTAAACTGAACGCACCGGCTACTGCCACTCCGGTTCCTACATTTCCATTTACCATCATGATCACAACACAGACAACTGCCGGAAGAAGCGCCAAAGTTGCCACAAAACTCTTCGTATATTTCGTCCCACACATATAAGTTCCTGCCAAAACTACTCCAATGACAAGCGCACATCCCACACATAGCAGAAAATCGGAAACTGTGATTACACTCGTCATATCCGTATCAAAAATCCCCTTAAAAAAAGTATCAGCCATTTCTATATCCTCCCTGTTTTCACTTTATCTGATGCTTCTGTCTGCTTCGGTTCTGTCAGCATACGCTGATAAGCAGAACCATATTTTGAAAATGATGTTTTATAAAGATGATTTTCGGTAAGTACCCGACTCATCCACAGCGGAATTCCTCCGGAAGTTTTTATCTCCATCAATGTCTGATCCTCACTCAATAGCGGAATACCGTAAATGCTGCTTCCTAAAGAGAACTCTTGCCTTCGATAAAGAATATTTTCATCGAAAGTTACCCGGAAATCGCTTCCGTCTAACGCATAGTACGCTTCTCGTTCATAAGACAGAAATACAGACGGATGCAGTCCCTCATAATAATCTCTAAAATATTGAATTTCTTTTCCGATCTGAGAACGGATCGGCAGAGGCGTTCCATTTTCAAAACTTTCCATCACTTCTTCCTCGGGAAGCTGAAGCCTTCTTTTGTAAACTACCGATTTGTATTTTTTCTTGATTTCTACATAAACCGGATCTCTTGTACAAACCGGCCGGTAACTTCTGATGCGAAGTTTTTCTTTATATACAGGCTTTTCCAGCGAATGACGAATCAGCCGGAAATTATCTGTATCAAAATAAATATTTCTAATTGTCGTTCTTCCATAGTCGTCCAGCTTCATGTAAGAACTCATCTCCTGAAGAATCTGCTCTTTTTGCTGCCGTGTAAGAAGATATTTCAGTTCATAACGTTTAAACGTCATTTGATATGCCATAATATTCCTCCATTAATTCTGTATTTCACGCATATCACTATAAAACGCTTACCTTAATTTAACTTAAAATAAACATAATCACCGGAAGTGCCAAAAGGCACATTCCAGGATTGTAAGCGGTCGCCACTGCACAAAAAAACCGTCTACCGAAAAATCGGTAAACGGTCATGTATATATCACCAACCTACAGAAAGAAAATTATTCGTTATTCTTTTTAATTATTAAAAACTACCATGATCTTCAATGATTTCTCATCTTTTGTCTCAGCCGTAATCTTTCCCTTATGATTCTCCGCAATGGCTGCTGCAATAGAAAGTCCAAGTCCATATCCTCCTGTTTGGGAATTTCTTGAATTATCTGTGCGATAAAATCGATCAAACAGATAAGGAATTTGTTCTTTAGATATCGATTCTGTCGTATTAAATACCGAGAAATAGATTCGCTTATTCTGTCTCTTTAATGTAACGGAAATCCTTCCGTTCTGGTTTGTATATTTCACAGCATTATCCAGCAAAAGCATTAAAAGTTCTCTGATTGCCTTTTCATCTCCATTCATAGAAATCATAGGTTCAACAGAGCATGTAAGTGTCACCTTCTGAATTTTTGCCGGAGCCTGAAATTCTCCGACCACCTCTTCCACCAAATCTGACAGTGGGAATTCCACAGTCAGTTCACTCTTCCCGCCTTCTTCCATTCTGGACAGCACCACAAGAGAATTCGTTAGATCCGCAAGCCTGTTTGTCTGACTCCGAATATCTTTCAGCCACTCATTTTCTCCGAAATCCATTTCCAAAATTTCTGTATCTGCATCGATAATCGTAAGCGGGGTCTTTAATTCATGACCGGCATCTGTAATAAAACGTTTCTGTTTTTCATAATTATCAGAAAAAGGCTTTACGATACGGGCAGACAGATAAACCATCAGTACAAAAACAGCCAATAATCCTACTGCCGTAACGCCAAATCCTGTCATGAAAAGATTGTGGAACAGATCTAACTGTCTCCTGCAGTCCAAAAAGATAATCCTTATTTCCGACCCGGAATCCGAAATCAAATACCTATAGTGATCGGCAAACCCTCTCTCATACTGTTTTTCTAAAGCTCTCTGTGCATACCCTGCCGCATCCACGGCATGGATCGACGCGATCTTCCCGGTATCAGTAAAAATAATGTTTCCTTCTTTATTCATTAAAACAGAAAAATATCTTGTTTCATATGGCAGTTCCGGTGAAAAGATTGATTTTTCTTTCTTCTTATCATCCGGCGGTTTCTGTGGAAAATCTCCTGCATTCTCAGCTAATATATCAAGAATGTGATCGGAATCTTTTATGATTTTGCCATAATTTAATCCGATCACAATACTCTCAATCACCAGCAATACGAAAAGCAAAGAAACCATAGACGCTGTCACCAGCTTTATGCGAAGCTTTCTAATCATGTAATTTCCTCCAAAGAATACCCGGCATTTCTAGTCGCTTTAATCTGTATATCTGCATGAAGGGCGGCAAGTTTTTTCCTTAAATAAGAAATATATACCCACACTACGTTAATTTCCGCTTCACTGTCATATCCCCATATTTTTTCAAGGAAACGCTCCGAAGAAATTAATTGATGGGGATTATTCATGAGAAGTTCCAGCATTTGAAACTCTTTATTTGCCAGTCGAAAACTCCCTTTAGGAGTCGATAATTCAAACGCTGCTCTGTCCAGGGTGACATTTCCTACATGTAATTTCGAGTCTGCCTGTGCAGCCTGCGTTCTTGTCATTGCACGAATTCTCGCCAACAATTCCTTTGAATGAAACGGTTTTGCCAAATAGTCATTTGCCCCTGCATCCAAGCCTTCCACTTTATCATCAACTTCTGATTTTGCAGTCAACAGTAAGACCGGAATCAGATTCCCCTGCTCCCGTATCTTTTTCAAGACAGTCAATCCATCCACTTTGGGCATCATAATATCCAAAATAACTCCGTCATAATTATCCATTTTTAAATAATCTAATGCACTTTGACCGTCATACACGGCATCTACAGAATATTTGCTGCGCTCCAAAATGGTTGTAAGAGCTTTCGATAACGCTTTCTCATCTTCTGCCAACAATAACCTCATCGTTTTCCTCCTTACACATATGCGCTTTGAATCAATTTGCTGTCTGTCTCTGCTATTCTAATGCTGCTAACTTAAGTCAACTTAAATAATCGGGAGTTACTGTATCTTTTTCTTATGCTTTTCTATAATCCGAGCTTTTTCAGCATTTCATACTCATTCTCTGCCTGCTCCATATGAGTCCCGATCTGACTGATCACACGGGCGGATTGTCTTCCCCGGCAAACAGCGCCTCTGCCTGCGCGGATGATCCATGCTGCTGGAAGAAGCAGCGGATATTTTTTCAGAATCGGAAAAGCTCCCTCCATATCATGAGCAGTCGGGAAAAAGTATCTTCTGTACGCTCTGAGCTTCTTATGGAAATCACTTTCCTTTCTGTTGCCCTGAACTCCCTTGCGCGTATATATATCGGCAAGCGTTCGTTTCTGATGTCCGTAAATTCCTCCTGTAAATACATATTCCGCAAACCAGTCATATAATTCCGGTGTCGGCTGCTGAGTCCCTTCAATCTCTACATCAAACCATGATTTGCACAGCCAGAAAATAAGTTTTGCTATTTCAGTCAACCGCAATCTGTCTAACATATCCCACAGGCGTTTCTCACAGATTTTTCCCTGCATCCTTTTATAATAAACCGCGACATCCATAAACATTCGAACTCCCGCGCCGCTGGAACTTAAATGTTTCGCAATATGATAGACTAATAGTGTCATATGATATTCTGGTTTAAAATATCCTTCTGTATTTTCCTGCAAGAATTCGCTTTCCTCAAAAGCTGCTTGAAACCATGTGTCATATTCCCGATTCTTCCCATCTCCCAAAGCCCTTCCAAGACAAAGATGCATTTCTAATATAAGGCTGTATTTTTCATAAACATATACATCTGCAGATTCACTTGTACAGTGAAAACCAGCCTTTTTTAAAGCCGCATCCGCTCTTTTTGCATCCTCCTTATGAATTAAAAAATCAACATCTGACATCATTCGGAGGGCAGGCATCGGATAATACTTTCGGAGTTCCCACCCTTTAAAAAAGATATGCTGTATCCCTGCCTGTTCCAACGTCTCGTCAAGAACTTTCATCTCGTTTTCTCTTTGAATATCACAAGTAACCGCCAAGCGATACTGACTCTGAAACACTTTTAATCGTTCTTCAGAGCATCCCTCTGTCTGCTTTAACACAACGTAACAAATCCCGCTTACTGTATGAATCTGTGCAAGATAAAAAAGTCGATCCCAAGAATCTCTTCCCATCTCTTGAAGTGTATTTTTTGTCTTCTCACTCAGTTTTCTGTTATGAATAAAAGAAGTTAGAAGGTCGGTAAGCAGCTGCTCTTCTCTTTTCATTCTTTTTTCTTTTTTCTCCTCTTTCTTTTTCTTCTGTCCCCGTTTTTCTTCTTGTTTCCCGTTGTGCCTGTTCCTATTTCTTAAGCTATAACCGTAGCCATCCCTTTTTCAGCCGCTTCTGCAATCACGGGGAACAAGTTCGTCATTCTGATTCATTCTGATGTTAAAACTGCCGTTTTTGTCGGTTTCTAAATGATTCAATATTTCATCCTGCATAATATCACTGTTTAATATAGAAGTAAAGATAGTTTCTAATTCCTCTGTCTCCTTCTGATTATATTCATAGCTTTTTCACCATTTAATTCTTTTGAAACTGCAAATGCCACTTTTGCTCCATTAAAAACAGAAATGTTCTGTACACATAATTTTGATTCTGCAGAACATTTGATAGATGAGATTGAGAACTATATAGATTATTATAATAACAAGAGAATTAAGCGCAAACTAAAAGGACTGAGTCCGGTACAATACCGGATTCAATCCTCATTAGCTGCATAATTAAACTGCAGCTTTTTCTTTCATAAAACTTATTTTTCAAATAACTATGTTTCCGATTACGGATTAATAAAACTCGTATACACTTTTTTCTCTTTTTCAGGCAGACCGAATGCCTCTTTCCCGAGCGCGATACTTTTCATAAGAAAGACCATATTTCTTGCTACTCCGCGCATTGTCTGCTTACCTTCTTCATCCAAAGCCGCTTCTCCGACTTTTCTTCCATGGATGCAGTTCCAATACTGACCTGACGCGATCGGCATATCTGAAATCGTAAAATATTTATTTAACTCGTCAAATGTAGCGGAACATCCTCCCCGCCTTGCACATACAACACTTGCGCCGACCTTCATTGACTTATCAAATTTTGTACTATAAAACAGTCGGTCAAGACAGGCAATAAGTGTCGCATTGGCAGAAGCATAAAAAACCGGACTTGCAATCACCATTCCGTCTGCCGCTTCGAATTTAGGCGCCAGTTCATTTACAATGTCGTCAAACATACATTTTCCGTTTTTATAGCATGTTCCACACGCTGCACACCCTCGAATATCCATTTTCCCGATTTGGATTGTCTCGTATTCTACGCCACTCTCTTCAAAAATATGTTCCATTTCATGGATTGCCATCGTCGTATTGCCTTCTGTTCTCGGACTTCCATTTAAAATCAAAACCTTTAATTGATCTGCCATTTTTCTTTTCTCCTTTTTCCTTTTTTCTTTTTTCCGCCGATTTTTATTTCATATATTTCTATTCTGCTTTTATCGAATTCATTCCTCTTATCACACTTCATCCGAAGAAAGATCTTTTCCCCGAAGTTTTAAATAATAAAACTTTACTTTCTCCACAAGTGTCGTTAAATAGCGAAGCACCGGTTCAGTCGCAATCGCAAATACTACAAAAAGCATAATACATTCCGCCGACATTCCGGTAATGGCAAAGAGCTTGTTCAGCACCGTGCTGCAGAACAGCAGAGCGCAGATACACAGTAGCAATACCGCCACACGAATCTTGTTCATCGGCCGGCTGATCCGGTAGAGAATCATAAATCCCACGATCGCAAGAAGCATTGTCGCAGCCGTTGAAATA
>OGRC01001519.1_pt1 | contig 14916 bp, 21 predicted proteins | sample 1553431 | NCBI WGS metagenome assembly OGRC01 (sample SAMEA2580064, study PRJEB22360) | human gut metagenome | biome: human gut; feature: human-associated habitat; material: faeces | place: Denmark | collected 2008/2010
CCCACCGGACAGATCGTATTACAATAGGGGCGGCCGCTGCGCCACGCAAGAACAAACAGCACGGCGAACGTCACGACGGCACCAAGCAGCGTGGAGAGACTCTTCATCCAGACGTCGACCGAATAGAAGGCGTAGCTGTCCATGCGCCCGGCGTTCTGCGCCCCGGTAACCGCCGTTCTCGCCGCTCTCACGGCGCTGGCCCGGTTCATTTCAGTCACACGGGCTTGCAGGTCTGTGGCGATCTTTCCCACGCTCTTGCCCTGCAAAAGCCCGCTGGTGACGCTCTTGGTAATCTGCTTCTTTCCCCATTTCAGGTCAATACCCCGCTTTAAGGCTTTTTTCTTTGGGTAGTAGGGCATCAGATCAGGTTCTTCCACAATCAGCCGCCGCACGGTGGATTCATCCCACATGGTAAACCCCACATTCCCAGCCACTTTTTCGATGGTGTACGCCGCATAGTTGCGGTTGAGAGAGTAAATGCTGGGCGTGGCGTCGTTCACATAGGCAAGCGCTACCTCGTTCGCCCGGGTCATCCGCTCGGCGATCCGCTCCCGTAACGCCTGATACCGTTCCCCACGCCCGATCTGGTTGAGCCGCCACAGTTTGTAGTCCTGCTCCGTCCATACCTTGCCGTTGACCTCCGTGCCTATCAGGGCTTTCATTTCCTCGTCCCGCTTACGAAAACTCTCAAAATAGGATTTAACAGTTTCGTCTAGTTCATCCCAAGTCTCACGGTAAATCCGGGAAATGCGGCGTTCAAGTGTTGCCAGCTTCTTGTCGGTCAGGCGATGGGCTTCATCAGGTTTCGGCATCCTCCGTCACCTCGGTTTCATCTTCCACCTCCGGTGGGAATGTTTCTTCTTCCACCCGTGCTGCTTCCTCCGCCGCCTTGCGTTCCATCAGGGCATCGTATTGGTCAGCGTCTCCATTGATTGTCAGCAGTTTTTTTGTGATATACTCGTCGTCGTAATACTCTGCGCCCATAAGCAGGGTTTGTGTTTCCTCAGATCGGTTAATAATACGGCTCCTAGTATAGCTAGGCTCATCGTCAATCCCTGCAAGAGCCAGAATACCGAGAATAAATTCTGTCACGCTGGCCTCAAAGTCATCCACCTTTAGGTCAAGCGGCGTATAGCTAGCCGCAATGGCTGTGGCCGTCTGGTTTCCAGCCGATACCGCCGAACTGTCGAACGCCTGGAAATCCTCGTACAGCTTGCGCTTTAGCATATTGATGGTGGCGTCCGTGCCCTGGAAGGGTGCCTCGATGGTGTGCGGCTCCGCTGTGGCCCCCTCGTCCTCCACACTCCCCGCGTGGACGATGTGCGTGGTGTGAACTTTGTCAAGGAATTTCTGGTCATCCAGATCATCCATGCCCCCGGCGTTTTGCAACACCCAGTAAATCAGGTTACCCTCATCCACATTGTTGACCATGTTGGAAGTGCACAAGTCCAGGGCATCCAGCGTGTTCCGCTTGCCCACCAGCTCGGAGAGCATATCTTCTCCGTTTTTCAGCGGGACAATGGGGAATGAAGGGTAATTCTGCCCCTCGTAGATTTCCGTCCCGTCTGCCTGAGAGGTGCGGAGCCGCAAGATATAAGGCCGCTTATCCTTTAGGGCGGCCATGTCCTCCCCGCTCCGCTGGATGTAATCCGTGTAGCCGTCCACCTCGTAGAGTGTCGCCCGCAACGGCTTATCATCGGCCACTTTCCAAAAGCGGATACCAGCCATCAGTGCGCCATTTTCCTCATCATAGAGCGGAACAAACTCACGCAGTTTGAATACTTCCACATGGTCGAGATTCCAGAAGCCGAACGAAACGCCAGCAATCAGGGCATATTTCCCCGCTTTGACTATTTCCAGGTCAAATTTCTTCCCCAGCTTATCCTTTGTGGCGTCCTCCTGAAATGTTGCGCCGTTGCCCAGGAGGTAGGAAACTTCTTGCCGCACATCAAAGCCAAAAAAGCTGGAGGCGATTTTGTGGTTTGCCGTATACATATCCCGGTGTGCCCGGCCCTGCATGTCGTATATGATTTTCTCATAGCGGTTGATGGTAGGATTTTCGCCCTTAAAATATAGTTCAGCATCCACCGCCATCCTGTATGCTTTGCTTCCCTCATGCTCGTTGATGGCCCGCCGGATAAAATCCATCCTGGCCTTTTCGTCCTCGCCCACAGCAAGCAAGTCCTGATATGTAACCAAAAAATCACCTCTCCCACAGCGGGATATATTGCGTCTGCCCCGCCTTACGCGCTTTATGCCGCAGGACGGTCATCACAAAATATCGAATATCATCCATTGCATGGTCGTTTTCCTTGATGGGCTTGTCCTCCGGGGCTTTATCGTCCCAACGGTACAGTCCAAACTCCCGGATAGCGTCTTTGCAGGATCGGTGGACTTTAATCGTCCCGTCCTGAATATAGCGGCTTGTGGTGACGATGCCGGGCACCACATCATTGACCGCCTTATGCACCCGGAACCGTCTGTGCCGCTTGATGACCTCGATAAACGATGCCGCCGAAGGGTCAACAATGACCGATTTCACTGGCAAATCCCCGGCCAGTCGCTCCAACTCCGTATAATATTCCTCATCCGTCTTACTGGCCTGCTCAGCCCGCCCGGAGTAGTAATACTCCCGGATTCTGACGGCGTTTTTGCCATTCCAGCACCACAGGCCCATCGAAAAGGGGTTCAGCGTTCCGTAATCACAGGAGATGTAGTATTCGCCGCTCTCCGGCACATCGTCCACGATGTTGCTCTCCCCGAACATGGGGTAGATTAGTCCTTCTGCCAGCGCCCATTGTCCCAAAATATAACGGTCGTAAAAAACTGTGCCACGATACTCCCGCTTTAGGTTCTCCACAAAAGCCTCTGGGAGAAACGGATTATCATCAATTGTGTACGTTTGGCTGAAAACATCCGCCTTGCTGTCCAGGAACGCTTTTAACCAGTGATTCGGCCCCTGCGGATTGTAGGTGCCGTCAAAGCAGGAATACTCTTTGTCTAGGCGGCTTTTCAAAAGTTCAAACACTTCTTCTGACCAGTCCGCCACCTCATCACCGTAGCAATACTTGATTGATGCGCCCCGGATTTTGGACACCTGAGAAACTTTCTCAGCCCCCAAGCAATAACATTTCTCTCCAAATAGCCAAACCGTGTTGTCGCTAGAAATAGTCCCAACCAATGTGTCCCCATACAGGTTGCGCATCGGCTCCAAGACATTCCGCTCAATGGTGGACTTTGTGACGCCAAGAATGACCGTCAGCCCGTCCTTGCCGACACGCTCCCGGATACGGATGGGGATGATCCATCGGAAATCAAGGTAGGTTTTCCCGCTTCGGGTGGCCCCTCCCTTGAAGTTCCAGCGGTGATGCCCCTCTCGGACAAATTCAGTTTGTTTCGGACTTAACAGCATCCCTGAACTCCTTCAACAGCCCGTCCAGCTTATTCAAGCTGTCGTTCCCGCTGGCCGTGTTCTTTGTGGCCTTATCAACGATGATCCCGAAAGAAGTGGCGATTTGAGACAACCCTGCATCGCTTATCTTTTCTGGGTCTGTCAGCGCCATTAGGTGCAGGTCGATTGCTTCCTGCATCTTCTCTTTGCGGGAATCCATAAAGGCCAACATATCAAGCGTGTTTTGCTTCTTTTTTTGTTGCGCCTTTTGGGCGAATCCTTCGCACTTTAGCACAACCCGCTTAACAGTATCTTTGGAAACCCCATTGATTTTCGCTGTGGCGTTATAGCTCTCGGTCTCCAGATAATCAGCCACAATTTTCTTTTTTTGCCTATCTGTCAGCCTTGCAGCCATAACACCACCTTCCTGTCGTACAGTTCCCTCCCCCGTCTCCTGCAACTGCGGGGCGGCATATACCCGGTTTTCCGGGTATCTTGTGGGTTGTTCCCGGCTTTGCCCACTGGCCGGACAATTTGATAACCCCCTGTGTCCCTCCTGTGGGTTCAGGGGGATGTCTACATCACGCCAAGCAAGCATAACAAAAGTCCAAAATAACAGCGCCTTTGTTTGTTATCGTCATTTTGTTTGTGCTTTTATCCCACTCACACTGCAAATACCCCGAACGTGCCTCTTTACCTGGAGTGCAAAACGTCATAAATTGGTTGTCTGTGCTTCTAGGTGAGGCATATATAAGAATCAATTTTGTTCCGCTGGGGACGCTCATAATCATAGAATTAGATGCAGTTATGTTCCCATAACTATTTCCGTTCTCTGTGAACCCTGCTCCAGAGCTTCCCCCTACCATCGACTGAAAAATCACGTTCCGTCACCGCCTTTCGGCGTTTTGACGGTCAGGAGGTCAGAACGCCCCCCCCCATTGCCAGAAAATGGTATTGTTCATTTTGACGACCTCTTTCTTTCAGAGTGAGCGGGTGAGGATTTGCACCTCACATGGCGCAGCTACGATCGGAGGGACGGCCTTACTCGTCAGCAAGGCGGCAGCACATTTAGTCCGCCCTCGTTGCCTCGTACTTTACTGTCTACCTATTCCAGCACCGCTCGTATTGTCCCGCCGCCGCCCTCATGCGGACGGGAGCGGGGTATGTGCCCAACCGAATTTCACGGGGCCGCCGGAGCGGAGCCGCTTTTACGGGCTGCGGCTTATGGTAAAGGAGGCGAGGAATGAGAGAAAGGGTGTAGAGGCTTGGATGGACCTCTATACCCTATATTTTCGCATATGTATTTGGCTTTTTAAGGCCAACTTACTCAATCAACCCATACTTCTTCGCCACTAATTTTATAAAATCAGTGTGCCAACGTCTGGCCGTTCTTTCCGAGCATGGTATCATCATCGCCGCACCCTCCAATGTATGGGTTTGGCGGAAGAATACCAGATCGACCACTTGAAGGCGTTCCTTCCCGTTCTCCATTCGATCTGTTTCGTCGATGGCCTGTTGAACGGCCATCCGCTCCTTCAAGGCGTTCCCTTGGCAGTATCGGTCCTGTCTGGCGGGATACTGACGTATCATCCACTTTGCGTATCCCCACCAACCGTATCTGGGTTTGCTCAAGACCTATCCCTCCCCATGCTGACTGCCCTCCATCTCCATAAACTTCCGGCACATGGCCGCAACCTGGATGGCCTCGCAGGCAAGTCGTACTGCGGCGTTTTGTAGTTCTTTTGGCTCTGTTGGAACGTTGCACTTTGTTTGCCTCCATAAGCAATTCAGGCAATATTGCATGGCATCAAATTCGCCCTCGCACTCTTCCACTTCTTCCAGAATCACCGCATACCCTTCATGGGCCGAGTGAAACTGCGGGAACCGCTCGTTGGCTGCGGAAAGCTCGATCTCTACAAGATTGCGAATGTGGGTCTCTACGGCGTTCATTCCTTCACCTTCTCTCTCAATCTATTCAGATAAAAAGCGGCTTTATCAAGGTCCTGCGCTTGATTTCCCTTGAGCGGGGATCTCCAGATATACTTAACCGCCTGCCACGCCAACCCGCCCTGCACGGGGTCCTGATAACCCATAGCCATGCTTTCCAGCGCGTCGATGCACTCGACAGACCCGGCTGTGTAATGGGCTGGGTGGTTTACCATATCCTGAACCTCCCCGGTTCCGTTGCAATATGGACACGCAAGGATTTCTACGCTGTGGCCACTTGTAACTCCATTTATGCTTATGACATTAGTTATCGTTCCTGTCCCACCGCATATTTCACACTTCATTCTGCACCTCCGATGATCTCGTCAAGGGTGTAGGACTGGCCGGGCTGAATGCTTGGGAGCAGGCCCCGGTTCAGAAGGCAAAAATCATCCCCAATGTCAGGAATGCTGCAAACTGCAGAAAGAACTCCGTTTTTATTTCTCTCAAACTTATATACAAGGGGGATAATTTCCACTATTTTTTTTGCATCCTCCACCTCCTGCTGCGTCCAGCGGGGCTTGTCTGTAAGGTCCCAGTCACAAGGATTCGATGTCATCCTGCAAAGTTTGTTTTTGGCGCTAAACGGACACTCAGAAACGCAAGTCCCGTATTTAGAACAACATTCCTTGACCTCTTCCAGCGTCCAGTCCTTCAACGGCTTGTCCATGTTGGCCTCCTTCTTTTCCGTTCGCTCCCCGTACCCACAATACGGGCACGTATATCCCCCAATTGGATTTTCAGGTAACGCATTTCCACACGATGGGCATATATACTGGCCATCCTCCACCACCTCATAGCCCATCAGGCGGGCGGCTTCGTGGGGGTGGTATTCTGCCCAATCTGCACACACCTTATCGGGGTCTCCTGTCGGCTCCCTAAGAGCACAGTTATCGCACCAACGCTGTCCACAGTATTCGCTTACTGCATCAACAATGGATAGAGCTTCCCCCGTATCAGGGTTCCGAAACTTCATGGTCGGCCTCCTCAAAATGGATTCTCCCGCAGTTGTCATACCGCATCTGCTTGTCCTGTATACCTCTCAGGATGATGTATGCCTGCCGAAGCTGGTTAATATCAAAGTAACCGAAATGGCAATCTTCCACGGGTATCCCCATTTCATGGGCCAACCAGCGGTAAAGGTCGTTGCGCTTCTTGTGGGCTTTTGGTTTCCCCTGCCAGAGCGGGTCAAAGAGGGCGTGACACATCTTTTTCCCTGTCCGCATCGGTTCGTCTGCCAGAATCCCCAGGGCTTCCCGTGGGCGGGGCTTATGCGTCCCAACATAGGCCCCACACCGCTCGCAGAGGTAGCAGTAGCCGCTTCCATACTCCCGGCCATAGACACGGGCATTAGAGCCGTAGGTTACACGCCCACCGCAGATATTACACCGGGTCGGATGGGTGTTTATCATGTCCGTTCTCCTTCCTCTCCCACTCCCTGCACCGCTGATCCGGGTCGGTAAAGTCAGCACAGTGCGGGGAATCCCCGTTAAAGCACACGCCCTGATAGTCCTCGTACCAGGCGCAGGCGGAGCAGCGCTTAGTCATGGGCGGCCTCCTTTCGCTGGCCGTAGGAGCAAAAATCATCATCGTGCATTTGTCCGCAAAGAATATTGGGCTGTCCAGGTGTCCCATCTCTATGGATGCACTCCCGGCACCTGACCACAGGCACGGCATCGATGGTGGGCATTGCTTTTACGTCGCAAGTAACATTTTTACAGCGTTCTTTGTATTCACAGTCAGAGCAGAATAGTTGCTCCGCATCAACCAGTTTCATGTTCGTCCTCCTTCATCAAAGCGCCGCAGTTGGGGCAGTAGTTAAACGACAATACAGCAGTAGTCCAAAAAATCTGCCCGCAAACAGAACAATCCACTCTTTGCTCTACTTCTGCTCTGCTAATATTGGTTTTGTCTTCCCATCTCCCGTGCCTCACCTCCGCAACGTCGGCGGCGGGAAGGTCCATAATGTTCTGGCGTATCACAGGCAAGGGCACATGTCCCGTCTCATTTTCTGGGCCGTCTATTTGGTACAGTTCTAGCAATGCTTCCCGCTCTATGTGCTCCTTCATTCCTGGTCCCTCCGTAGTGCGGCCTCGTCACGGGTCAGCTTTTCCGCAACCGCATCCGCAATAAATCTTGTTACAGGGTTATTGTGATAAAAACAGGTGTTCATAGCGGATTTGAGAGCATTCTCCCCGTCTTTGTCTTTGTACCCACCACCTGGCAGCACCACGCACCGCCCCTCCTTATCAGCCTGGGCCAGTTCGCGGAGGCGGTCAGGCGTAACGCCCAAAAGCTGCCCCGTTAGCTTCAGTAGTGAGTCCTCATTGAATGCCTTTTTGAAGTCCTCCGGCTCCAGCCCCGTGTCCTCGTAGGCGGCGAGACGGAGAAACCTTTCTTCGGGGATATTTCTGGGGTAACCTTGTTTTAGCCGGATCTCATATTTTCTGCGCTGCACATCGGCTTCTTTTTTGTCTGTCAACCGTTCCATGTCAGTCCTCCTTAATACCACGCCATTCCCAGTTACATTTATTGTTATCGCGGCAAGTTTTGCACCTATCGTCCATCTTCCCATCTGAAAGATATTGCTTTCCGTTCCATGTGCACTTCGCGCAGAAGCCACGCCAAGATTCAATAGCCGCATCCCTCTCCCGTTTCACCTGCTCCAGCTCGGCGCTATCGGTGGCGGCTAGAGCATCAATCATCTGGTCATAGTATTTTTCTTTCTCGTCCAGCTCCGCCCGCAGCTTCTCGTTTTCCGCCTGGAGCGTGGAGAGGGCGGTGGCGGCGGCCAACCGTAAGTCTGCATATCCGTGCACTTTGTCAGTCCAGCAATCCGTATTTCTCTTCAACTGCTCAATCAACTTCTCAATGTCCATCTCTTCCTCCTTGTGGTATAATCGCCTTGAGGTGATTTTATGAAAGATTATAAATTGGAACTCTTTTTGCTGAAATCAATTAAATCCGCTGGCGTCATCTTCGGAGACAGTTTCATCAACGAAATGGATATCCTCATCGGGAAATTCGAGCAGCCGGAAGCTCTCACCACTGAAGACAAAGAAACCGCGTTGAACATATTCCGCGATGGGCACAAAAATTTAGATGCCGCAATGATAGAAAACCGGGATCAACTGCGCCTAATGTTTGCGTTATGTATTGCAAACCTGGAATTGGAGCTGAAAGAGCGGGAGTAGATCCCTAAAACCATCGATAATTTAGCTCATCATCCAGCATCGACCAGCGAAAAATCTTATCGTCTGCCGCAATCAATCCCTCATCTTCTAACTTGAATCGTCGGTCGAAGTCGTGGACGGTATGGCCGTCTGCCTTGAACGTCACCGGGCTATCCTTGTCCCATTTGAGCATCAGCGCCCACAAGTCTGGATAGTTTTTGTGGAGCTGTCGGAGCTGTCCTACGCCCTGGTTGTGGCAAAACCAGCAGCCACCGCGGGTCGCTGTGGTGTAGATGGGGGACAGCAGGCCGTTGTCCTCGCACCACTGCCGGCAATCGGACTCTGTCCAACCCAGCTCCACCAGCGGGGATTTTTTAGTATCAGATAGGCTGTGAAAGCGTGCAGGTTCGTCGGCGGTGATTCCGATGTACTGGATTCCTTTGATTTTTGACAAAGCAGCCTGTTTCAAGCGGCTATTACACCACGGGCCTCTCTGATAGGGCCAACCATAGATTTTCCCGCCGCGATCTCCGTCGCTCTTACAGGTCATATAAAACACATCCTGATAGCACCGATTCGCCCTGACGTGCTCCACCTCGATGCCCCACCGCTCCTTGATGATCCTGTCCGCCTTTGCCTTAAACTCCACCATCGGCGGCAGGTCTGCGGGGATGGCGTCCGTAGCCCAAACCTCAGCGTGCACGATGCGGTCAAGGGGCCAGCCAAGAAGCTCACAAGCCCCGAAACAGGCCATCGAATCTTTCCCATAACTCAGAGAGAGGATGTGCTCAGGCATCGGCTTCTCCCTCCGGCGGGCGGCGGTAAATATTCCAGTGTAGCGAATAGCCGCTCTCAAAGTCAAGTCCAATAATGTACACCCTGTTTTTATGTACTTCTACCAGACCCCAAGCGGCTTGCTGTTCTACCCATACCGGCTCCCCATCCATCTCCCGCAACTGCTCCAGCGTCAGCGGCTCGTTCGGCGGGGTGAGGGTGGGCGCATGGACTACCATCTGCATAACGCGCCGCAGGATCGATTTTTCCTTCCCATCCTCGGTGTCGTTGTACCATGACACAAGCTCGTTATTTAGCGTATATGCGTCAATCGGTCGCATTGGTTATCGCCTCCAATCTCTCCATCACTACGTCTACGGCCATGTCCGTCTGTGCAATTCCGCATCTGTAACAAAAATTTCCGATAGGAGTTTCACTCCCACAGTACATGCAGGTATTTGTGGCGGAGTACACGATGCCTCCATCGGCTCTTAGATTATCATACTTCCAGCCGCGCCGGTACCATACTCGCTCCACCCGCTCCCGGGTGACGGGGCGGAGGGCGGTGAGGGCGAGGTCGAGGGCTTCATGGAGCTTGTCTTCTTCGCTTCTTCCCGCGTCATGGCTGGGCCTCCCCACCTACAATTTTCAAAAGGGCAGTCAGACTTCTGCTTGCATTGGTGATTTCGCGAATCGCTTCCTTTTTGTTTATAGTCGCAGTTTTCATTTCATCTGAAATTTTTACTCCAAGAAGCCAATCGGCAGACACACACATTTTTTCTGCGATGTTGACTACCCCTAGAGCATCCGGTATCCGTTGTCCGGCCAGATAGAATCCCACAGTAGCGCGGGACATACCGAGTTTTTTGCAAACTGCTCCAGCGTCATACGGCCTTTCAACTCCAGGAGTCGTTCTTGGAAATACGGGAACCTAGTTTCGTTTCTATTTACTTTAGGGCGTCCCATTATTCATCCCCTCCAGCATCTCCATCTCCTTCGCGCTCAGGATCGGCGCTCGTGTGTTCCAGGCGAGTCGGATGTCTAATTTGATGTCATCCATTGCTTTCTCAGCCTCCGCCAATATTCCCGGAACCAGCACTGCCACTGATAGCACCCTTTCATGAGCCGGCAATCACCTTTAGCGGCGCAGGCTTCACAGGGGATTTTCAACCTGCCCATTTCGCATCCGCCTCATTTCGTCATTGTAAAGATCTGTTTTCATATATCTGTATATTTGCCCTTCGCTCAATCCCGTTTCTTTTGCTGCCTGCTGTACATTGAGCCCAGAACAAATAGCTCTTGCAGCAGACTTGACCCTTGATCTATACTGCTCTGTTTTTTTATCCGGGCAATTCCCCTTACACTTTTGGGGGTCTAAATCACAATGCAGGCATTTTTCTACCCACTCCATAGGATCATTTGTGTAAATCGGTTGATCCACTTCCAGGAACCCCCTTCAAAAACCCGTCCACTGCGTCTACCAGTTTATCCGCCGCCTCTATGGTGCGCCGTTTACGATAGTCTGTGGCATACCACTCTACGGTCTTGAAAAACTGCCCGCTGTATTTCGAATACCGTATGCGGGCCTTGGCGTTCTCCCAAGCTTTCTCAATTTGACGTTTTTCCCTAGCCCCGTCCTGTCTGGCAATGTACCCAGCTCGGTATCTGGCATACAGCCGAGCCAACGCCTGATAGGCCATCTGATCTTCCAGAGCCAATCCGTGAGGCATAGGGTCACCATTCATTGCGGCACGTTCAAATTCAAATACCATTCCAAAACCCTCACCGCAGACTGCCATCCGTGGCAGGTCTCCCAGTAATAACCCTGTTTGAGCAATTCTTCGCCCCACCATTCCTGCTCAGGGGATGCGCGCCCTGTCTCGTTTTTCAGTTCGATGTACAGCCCATGATATTCTCCGCGCGCAACCGGCAGGCACAGGTCTGGAACACCTTTCTTTACCCCCATCGCCTTGTCCGCCATGACGCGCCCGCCGCCCTCTCCAGTCTCGTTCTTGATGTGGAACAGCAGCTTCAGTTCCGGCCACTTGGAGCGGATAGACGGCTGCTGGCTCCATCGAATGACGTTGATCTGATGTCTTGTCTCTCTCATGCGAATAGCCGATTCAATATCTGGCTTGCCTCCCCCTTCGTTAGATTTTTCGCGTTGAACCCCTTGCACCTGCGCTGGATGATCTTGAGCTGCTTTTCTGTGGCCGGTTTTCGCTCCCAACGCTTCACAGTCGCCACATCCCAGATGTATTTCTCGCTTTGGCGTTTCTCCGACAGGAAGGTATATACCTCATCCAGCACCTCCTGCATGGGCCGTCCGAACACATTCCCCAGCGCATCTGGGCATGGGATTGCTATCTTTTTCTTATCCAGCAAGGACAGCACCAGAGACCCGTCTGGCATGCGGAAATAATTAACCCCGTGCAGGTCGTACTTCTGCCCCTTCGCCCACAGGTCCACAAACTGGATATTCTTGATCCAGCTCTCCGGGCAATCCGATGCGGCTGCGGCCAGTGAGGGAAGTTCGAACAGGTCGCCCTGCACCTCATCCGCCCTCCTGGCTGGCACGTTGTCCATGTCTATTCCGATCAGGGTCGGAGCCGTGCACAGGCTGGCTTTTCCCGTCACGCCCACGCAGTCGATCAGTGTGAGCTTGTCCTTTCCTGGGTAGAGACGCAGACCCCTTCCGACCATCTGACAGTAGAGACTATCCGACTGCGTTGGCCTTGCGATGATGACCGTCTCCACCCGCGGGATATCCGTTCCCTCTGTGAATACCATACAGTTGACAATGCACGGGATCTCTCCATCAGTGAACCGCTGTATGATGTCCGCCCTATCCCGTGTTTCACCAGCGACCACGACCGCGCCTGGGATGCGGTTGGCTATCTCGTTAGCCTGGCGGACAGACACCGCGAAAATCAATGTAGCCCCCTTTGCGTACTTGGAATAAGCCTCAGCGATCGCGTCTGCCGTACCCTCCATCGCCTCCTCCAGCTCTCCGGGCGCGTAATCCCCCATGCGGGTGTGCACGGCTGACAGGTCGAATCCGATGTTGGCACGAAGGCAGTGGATATCCGTCAGATAGCCGTTTTCGATGCCCCACTTTAGGTCCCGCCGGAAGATAATCTTCTGAAAAACGTCGTTCAGACGGACCTTGTCACCTCGGTTGGGTGTTGCCGAGAAACCCAGGGTAAGGCGAGGGGTGAAGTAGTCCAAGATGCGGCGGTAGGTGTTGGCGGCAGCGTGATGACATTCATCCACGATCACCATATCAAATTCATCCGGTCGAAAGTGGGACAGCCGCCGAACGAGGGATTGCACGCTGGCGGACACTACTTCCTCGCCGTGGCTATGCTGAGATGCCCGTTCCACCCCGTAGGAGCAGTCATAGTACTTCCGAGGTTGTTCCACTAGCTCTTCCCGGTGGCTCAGGAGCAGTACCCGGCCCCGACGCGGAATGTTGGCGAAGGTGACCGTCTTTCCCAGCCCCGTCGCCATCTGGCACAGGTACGATCCAGGTGGTTGCGTCTCGATGGCGGCGATGCACTCGCGCTGGTAATCTCTTAGCTCCATGTAACTTCTGTATCCTCCTGTAACTTTATTTACAGATGAAAAATCCAGTAATTTCAACGCTTTAGGTACATTTCTGTAACTCTGTAACTTTTCCCCGCATTTTTCTATATAAGGATTGTATCTGCTTGTCGTCCACAATATAAGGACAAATGTATTTTTTCACACATATATACTTTCCTAAAAAAGTATTGCGGGGGGGTTACAGAAGTTACAGAATTACAGAAATCAAAGCGGCAACAGGTCATCTTCAACAAATTCCCGACTTAATTTAGGTAGTTTTAGACAAACACAGTTGGGTGACTGCCCGTTTCCGATGTAATGAGTTTTTGTATACCCCTTCGTCCCCGCTTCGATTAATCCGCGTGTCCGCAGGTGGCTCAACAGCGCCTTTGGGTTGATGGCGTTCTCTGCGCACACGCGGTTAAACACAGACCGAATAATATAGGCGGTATTGTCCTCCACCGCTCCGTAGCAGTCCCCGGTTTCGGTCACGCCACGCAATTTGTTGGCATTGACAGCGACCCAATCACACAACACCTCATAGCCCCGGTCCGCCAGGCTGACTGCTTCGCGGGCTTTCAAAAACTCACCAAGCTCCTGAGCGGTCAGCGCCCTTTCGTCGTGAAAAATCCACTCGGTCGCCAAAGCGTCTGCCGTGAGCACCACAGCGGCGGCCATTGCCTGCTTGTCTGTTGTGTTGGATGCCGTACACTCTTGAAAAAACCTATCGTACAGCTCTGCCGCGCGCTCCCTTGCCCCCGGCTCCATCAGCCGAGACACGAACTCCCGGCCAGCCCAGCCATAGTTTTCCTTTAGGATGTTTGCCGTTTTGTGACCGTCCCGGATGGCCTTTTCGCTGGCAAGGCACTCGATCTCGATGACTCGGTTTACCGCGCCTGCGCCGTCGCTCTCTCCCACGATAGGAGTCTCCCCCGATGTGATAAAACAGTTGGCCCACGTGGGTGTGTAGTTTAAGCCAAGGGAGCGGTTTCCCCGGACCTTGCCGGACCCGCTTGCCAGCTCGTAAACATTGAACACCACGTTCCCATGCTTGTCCTTTGCAAGCTGCAAGTCGTCCAGGAACAGAGGAAGGGAGTGTAGGAATCCGGCCATCAGCTCAAATCCCACGCTGGTCCCCCGGAAGGTCTGGAAAAACGACTGCCCAACTGCTGGATTTGCCCATACGCTGGCCCCCAGCATCTGCGCCACAGTTTTGCCCGTCCCACTGTCCATGCCCCACAGGTGGACAAAGAATGGCAGACAGCCCAGCGGCTCCACCAACACCGAAGCGAATGACGCCGCCAACACGATGCGGGCGGTAATGCTGTATGACCTGGCATCAAGCGCTTCCGCTTTCCACGCTTCATAGCTGCCCACCTGTGATATGGCCCTGTACGCACCCCGGAAAGCGTCGGCGCTGTCGAATACGATCCCTTTGGTGTAAGGTGAAAATCCTTCCTCGTTCCATCCCATGCGAGACACAGCCTTGACCTCTGGTATTATGTCTTGATTGAGGTCCAGCATATCCCGCAGGAAATCCACCAGGGCGTTTGCCCGCTCTCCACTGGTCACGGATACGCCGACACTGGAGAGCCGGTCCACGATCTTGTTAGCCGACGAGATGTCTTTGGCGTCCACCACCACTTCGCTTTTGTGGTGGCCCCGCCAGAACAGCAGTTTGACTTTGATGAGCCCCGTATCCACTCCCCTCAGGCGCTGTACAGGCATGATAGGGTGTGAGCAGGCCCACACGGTTCCGTTATTCCCGTGCTTCCAGATACCGCCCTCGTCGGCGGTCCACTCTCCTGTATTCAGTTCAAAGGGCTGGTCTCCAAACTCGGACACGCCGTCGTCCGTGATGACGGGAAGGGTTAGTTCTTTCAGTTTCTTTTTATAAAGGCCAAAGAGCTTTTTGAAAATGTATATGCGGGCATGCCTGTTATCTGTTATGACCTTCCGGGAACAGAGAGCAAGAAATCCAGCCAGTCCTCCGGCAGGGCGCCCCAG
>OGRC01001524.1_pt1 | contig 14868 bp, 13 predicted proteins | sample 1553431 | NCBI WGS metagenome assembly OGRC01 (sample SAMEA2580064, study PRJEB22360) | human gut metagenome | biome: human gut; feature: human-associated habitat; material: faeces | place: Denmark | collected 2008/2010
AGGCTTCTCATTGCCGTAAACGGGCACGGCGGCCTGGGGCAGGCCGCCCTACATCCCACTTTTCCACAGTCCGTAGGGCGGGGTGCCCTCACCCCGCCGCAGCTTCGCCGCTGCCGCCCGTTTTCGGGTTATTCCGCACAAAAAAGCAGGGGTTCGCACGCTCGCGCTCCCCTGCCGCTCCTCTTACTGTATTATGTGACAGTCCGATAAATTTAAAGTCATACATGCTGTCCTCTCTGAGACGTCCGATAGACACTCCCATGCCGCGCTCATAATCTACGTCAGCTGTCACCTGCGGGCGGTTTTCTTCCTCAAGATACTGAATAAACTGCTTCGGCGCGCTCGGAAGTTCTGCTTCCTGCGGAAATCCTTTAAAGTTTACCAGTTTTTCAATCAGCTGTTCTTTTGTCGGTTTCTTTTCAAAATTGATAAATACTGCCGCCGTATGTCCGTTTAATACAGGAACGCGCACGCACTGACATGTAATCTTCGGAAGTTCTGCTTTTACGATCTCGCCATTCTCTACTTTTCCGAGAACTCTAAGCGGCTCCTGCTCGCTCTTTTCCTCTTCTCCGCCGATAAACGGAATAATATTTCCCAACATTTCCGGCCAGTCTTTAAATGTTTTTCCTGCTCCTGAAATCGCCTGATATGTCGTAACAACAAGTTCTTTCGGTCCGAATTCTTTCCATGCTGCCAGACACGGAGCATAACTTTGGATCGAACAGTTCGGCTTTACGGCAATGAATCCTCTCGTTGTACCGAGACGTTTCTTCTGGTCTTTGATCACTTCAAAATGTTCTGCATTGATCTCCGGCACTACCATCGGAACGTCCGGAGTCCAGCGATGTGCGCTGTTGTTTGATACGACCGGAGTCTCTGTTTTTGCATACGCCTCTTCAATCGCTTTGATCTCGTCTTTACTCATATCAACCGCACTGAAAACAAAATCTACAGTCGAAGCTACGTGCTCCACATCGTTTACATTAAGAACAACAAGCTTTTTCACAGCCTCCGGCATCGGCGTATCCATTTTCCATCGATCGCCTACCGCTTCCTCATATGTCTTTCCTGCGGAACGCGGACTTGCCGCAACCGTTACTACCTCAAACCACGGATGATTCTCAAGCAGAGAAATAAATCTCTGACCTACCATTCCTGTCGCACCTAAAATACCTACTTTTAATTTCTGTTCCATCTTCTTTCTCCTTTTTCCTGTTGTTTTCTCTGTTATCTCCATTATCTTCTATCTATATCTATAAAAGCCTGACAATATGAACTACTCTATAAAGCAGGCTGTTCTTTCAGATATTGACGCTCTTCCCTGATTACCGCTTCCATCGCATTCTTGCCTGGCGCGCCGATCGTATTACGCATCTCCACACATGTTTTCATACTGATCGCATCATAAATATCCTCTTCGAAAACAGGAGAAATCGCTTGAAATTCTTCCAAAGACATATCATCCAAAGCTATCTTTTTTTCGATACAGTATAAAACAAGTCTACCGACAATCCCGTGGGCATCCCGGAACGGAACTCCGTGATTCACGAGATAATCCGCAGCGTCCGTCGCATTTGTAAAACCGTGCTTTGCACTTTCTTCCATGCGGGCATTATTAAAACGGATCGTTTTCAGCATTCCCGTAAATAATGCAAGACATCCTTTTGTCGTGTCGATCGCATCAAATACAAGTTCTTTATCTTCCTGCATATCCTTATTATATGCGAGCGGAATCCCTTTCATCGTCGTCAGAAGCGAGGTGAGCGCTCCGTAAACTCTTCCTGTTTTTCCACGTACAAGTTCCGCAATATCAGGATTTTTCTTCTGCGGCATAATACTGCTTCCCGTACTGTAAGCATCATCGATCTCAACAAATTTGTATTCATTCGTATTCCAAATGATCACTTCTTCTGAAAATCTGCTCAGATGCATCATAATCGTCGACATAGCAGATAAAAGTTCGATCAGATAATCTCTGTCCGAAACGGAATCCATACTATTTAATGTCGGACCGTCAAATCCAAGAAGCTGCGCTGTGTATTCTCTGTCCAAAGGATAAGTTGTTCCTGCCAAAGCTCCGCTTCCGAGAGGACAAAGATTCATCCGTTTATAAATATCCTGCATTCTCTGATGATCGCGTTTAAACATCTCAAAATAAGCACCCATATGATGCGCCAGTGTGATTGGCTGTGCCTTCTGCAAATGTGTAAATCCCGGCATATACGTCTCGGTATTTTCTTCCATCAATTTCAAAAGGACTTCCAGCATCTCTCTTAACAGCCCGTCAAGATTGATAATCTCATCCCGTGTATATAACTTCATGTCCAAAGCGACCTGATCATTTCTGCTTCGTCCCGTATGTAACTTTTTCCCCGCATCCCCGATCCTGTCGATCAGGTTCGCCTCTACAAAGCTGTGAATATCCTCATATTCTTCTGTGATCTCAAGTGTTTTATTCTCTACGTCTCTTCGGATGCCTTCAAGACCCTCTATGATCTGATCCTTCTCTTCCCCGGTCAGGATGCCCTGTTTTTCAAGCATCGTCACATGCGCGATGCTTCCTCGGATATCCTGTTCATAAAAACGCTTATCAAAAGAAATCGAAGCGTTAAAATTATAAACTAACTGATCTGTTTCTTTCGTAAAACGACCGCCCCATAACTGTGCCATTCCATCTCCTCTTTTCTGTCCTGCATTTTCCACCTAGTTTAACACATTAACGTGTGAAATGTCTATACCTTTTATAAAAACTGTTACTATTCTCTGTCACGACTGAGCTGCTGCTTCTCTCTGTTCATGTTCTCTCATTGAAAATTCACATCCACAGTAATCCTGTCTGTACAATCCATATTCTTTCGATAATTCTACAGACCGTTTATATCCGTTGCGTTTCTTAAAATCCGACACCAGATACTCTACTCCATACTTTTGTCCGACCCACAATCCAATCTCATTTAATTTCCGAGAATTTTTCAGCGGACTGATGCTTAACGTCGTTGTAAAATAATCAAATCCGCCTGCCGCCGCCTGTTGTGCCGCTTCTTCAAGACGAAGTTCATAACATTTCATGCATCTTGCCCCGCCCTCTTTCAAATGTTCCATTCCTTCTGCCATTGCATAAAACCGTTCCTTATCGTACTTCCCTGCAAGAAAGGAAACCGGATATTGAAACTGCATGTCTTTTATCAGTTTCTGCTGCTCTATAATCCGTTTTGTATACTCACTTTCCGGATAAATATTCGGATTATAATAGAATACCGTAATCTTAAAATAATGTGACAAATATTCCAACACATAACTGCTGCATGGCGCACAACAGCTATGGATCAAAAGCGTCGGAACCCGACGCTCCTCTTCCAGACGTTTCAATATTTTATCTAATTCCTTTTGATAGTTGATCTTCTGAACATTCATCTTAACCGTTCTCCTGTGCGATATATTCTTTTCCGTTTATTCTATGTATAAGATATCACCTCTTTTTCTAAATTACAATGTTAATCCGTTTCCTATAAAGCAATACGTTATAAACGAACACACTGACGCCGGCTCTCATACATTAATCTTAGATACTTAAATAAGAACGGAAGTGACTCTGTGAAACCTTTACTTGAATTAAACAACATCAGTTATTCTTATCATACAATAAACGGAGAAACAAAAGCTTTATCCGATATTTCTTTTCAGCTTGTCCCCGGAGAATTTACCGCCGTTGTCGGTCCTTCCGGATGCGGGAAATCCACGCTTCTTTCTTTGATCGCAGGACTTATGGAAGCAGAGCACGGAACAATCTTTCTAAATGGTGAACCATCGGAAAAGAAATCAAAAGAAACTGCAAAAATCGGCTATATGCTGCAGCATGACCATCTTTTTGAATGGCGGAGTATTTTTAAAAATGTCCTGCTCGGCGCTGAACTTAATAAAAGTGTATCTCGAGAAACAAAGCAACATGCAAAGGATCTTCTGCGCCAATATGGATTAGAACGTTTTATCAACTCCCGACCGTCCGAACTGTCCGGCGGAATGCGGCAGAGAGCGGCGCTGATCCGCACTCTCATGTTAGATCCCGAACTGCTCCTTTTAGATGAGCCTTTTTCCGCGCTTGATTACCAAACACGCCTTACTGTCAGTGACGATATCGGAAAAATCATCAAACGTTCAGGGAAAACCGCACTTCTTGTAACTCATGACCTCTCAGAGGCAATCAGTCTTGCCGACAGGATCATCATATTGACAAAACGCCCCGCGCACATTGCACGTATCGTTTCGATTTCATTTCCCCTTGAAAAAGATACCCCGTTAAATCGCAGGAACGCCCCTGAATTCAAACAATATTTTAATGAAATATGGAAGGAGCTGAATCAAGATGAATAAACAATCCAGCGGGCAGAAACTTTTTTTAACCCGTCTCCGCCGCCATCATATGACCGTTTGCATCAGCCGTATCCTTATCCTGATCACTTTTCTTTTTCTTTGGGAAATATGTGCGCATTTTGAAATCATAGACTCCTTTATTTTCAGCAGTCCTTCAAAAATCACACTTTGTTTTTGGAAAATGATGAAAGACGGATCTCTTTTACAGCATATCGGCATCACTTTATACGAAACATTTGTCAGCTTTATACTCGTCATAGTTTTCAGCATCCTGACGGCAATCTTACTTTGGTACAGTAAAAAACTGTCAGAAATACTCGAACCGTACCTTGTTGTCTTGAACAGTCTCCCGAAGTCCGCACTCGCCCCTCTTCTCATCGTATGGCTTGGCGCAGCGCCGAAAACGATCATTATTGCCGGAATGTCTGTCGCAATTTTCGGAAGTATCTTAAATCTGTACACTGCTTTTATTAATGTCGATCAGGAAAAGATCAAACTGATCTACACGCTGCACGGAAAACGCAGGCATGCGCTTACAAAAGTCGTGCTGCCTGCCTCTGTTCCGGCAATCATAAGCAATATGAAAGTCAACATAGGACTTTGTCTTGTCGGAGTCATTATCGGAGAATTTCTCGCCGCGAAAAGCGGACTCGGATATCTGATCATCTACTCCAGTCAGGTTTTTAAGATGGATTGGCTTCTCATGTCGATTATTCTGCTCTGTATGATGGCGATGGGATTGTACGCTCTGATCAATGTAGCAGAGAAACGAGTGTTGAAAAGGTATTAAATATGCAATAGAGGACTGTCGCTTTAAGCTTTAAACTTAAGCAACAGTCCCTCTACCAACTTAATTGATCTTTTATATATTTCCTTTTTTACTGCTCAGTCCCTTTCTCTTCCTTAATAGCAGATTATCTCATCATGAAATCTTGCAAACGAAAACAAATTAAGCAACAAGAGCATTATTTTTGATATTATTAATAATCTTAACAAACTTTACCTGTTCTTCATATGTAAAAATCAAACTAAATTTATATGGTCTGTCAAACGGCGTTTTCATCAAATCAAGAACATTATTAATATACCCATTTTCCACGACATAATCTACAACTTGTTGAATAAAATGAAGCTGCTCTGCATTTGGTCTTTCTTCTAAAATAAATGTGGAAAACGCAGCATATGCAGCAGTCCGATCCATCTTTGCAATTTTACGAATCAACAAACCAAACGGTGTATCTTGATAATTCATCTCATAATCTTCTGCCGTCCCTAATTCTACAGTAAATATTCGCTCTAACTCGTTATAATCTTCCACAGAAATCGGTTCATTATGCAAGAGTTTATTAATCACCGGCTTCGTTTTATGCGCTTCAACGTATTCGTTCACTTTTGCTCGGTAATCTTCAAAATCAGACGTAGACAGACTCGTCAATCTTCCTTCTTCTCTAAACACAACTATATCTTTAAAATTTGAATAATGAAGCTTTTCTTTCTTCGCGGGAATGTATCTCATAATTTCACGTAAAGATTTTCTTGTTTCTTCAAATTTCAAAATGTCCTGAACATCCCAATAATGATCTGATACAAGTTCTTTCAATTCCGAAATTCTGACTTTTACATCCGGAATCGTAGCGCATTCTTTCAAAAGAATATTTGCATTACCTACAACATACCTTTTTAATCTTCCTAAATTTTTTCCTCCTGTCATAACTGACAACATCAGTCCATACATAAGCACATCGAAACTAATTGCCGCTTCGTCCTTTTCATCTGATACGACAAGTTTTGCAAGGTGATCTATAATCTCTTCTTTATGAATTTCCTCAAGGCATTCATATTGTTTTCGTTCCTTATATCTTTCTACATACCTTAATTCTAACCGCACTTCAACCCGTTCCGTTCCCATAGCTTTCACATCATCTACGACATGATCTATCAAATTCTCCCGAATATTCTGATACTTCACATCTACATACTTTGCATCCTGCAAATATTTAATCATCTGAACCATTCGGATAAATCTTGCCGCAACCGGAGCAACTACTTCCCCTGCTTCTCGTCCTTTTGGATGCTCATCAAAAAATTGAAAATTCCGCATATAATCAAATACAAAAAATTCTCTTTTATCCTCTCCTTCTCCAAAAAGATTTCCACAAAGTCTTGTACCTCGACCTAACATTTGTTCAAATTTAATCCGACTATAAACTTTCTTGGCAAAAACAAGATTTGTAATTTCCGGCACATCTATCCCAGTTTCCAGCATATCTACAGTCACCGTAATAAACGGATAGTCATCCGCTTTTTTAAAATCCTTAAGATTTTGTTCTGCATACGGCTCGTCACAAACCACTAACTTGCAAAAATTGCCTTTATATTGCGGATATAATTCATTGAATCGATCAATAATAAATTTTGCATGTAATTTATTTTGTGCGAAAATAATTGTTTTCCCAACATGATTTCCATTTTTATGTCTAATGCCGTTATTCATCAAATCTGAAATCATTCTATCAACCGTATCAACATTAAAAATGTATTTGTTTATTCTCTCCGGCGGAATATGTTCAGGCACTCCTCCATCTTCGATAAACTCCGCTTCATATACCTCCCTCTCTTCCTCGTCTAGATCCGCATATGTAAGTCCATCATCTGAGATCTGTGTCGAAGTCTCAATTAAATAAAACGGAACTAACACATGATCTTTTTCCACCGCTTCCTCATACTCATACACATCCGTCGGTATATTATTTTTCATGTCAAAAAATGTATAGGTAGACTGATGAATCGTATTCTTCGGCGTCGCGGTCAATCCTAGCAGGCAAGCGTCAAAATATTGAAAAATTGCTTTATATTTATTAAAAATACTTCTATGTGCTTCATCTATTACAATTAACGAAAAATGTCCCGGCGAAAAAAATCGCGATCCATCCGCATTTTTCATAGTATCAATCGCATGTAACATTGTCTGGTATGTTGAAAATATAATTTTTGCATTTCGCTCATCTTTATTTAGTAAAAGATTACACATTGTTGTATTCTTTATATATTTAGAAAATGCATCCTTCGCCTGCCTCACCAATTCTTTGCGATCTGCCAAAAACAACACTTTTCCCATTAACTCACTGCGCATCATCACATCTACTATCGATGCCGCTGTTCGTGTTTTCCCTGTCCCCGTCGCCATTACAAGCAAACATTTTCGGATTCCCTTTTCATAATTTTCACAACATTTTGTAACTGCTCTTAACTGATACCAACGATTCGTAATTCGCTCATCAATCTGAATGCTATTAACCGATTTCTTTATATATCGCCGCTCAATCATTGCATTGATATCTTTTTGCGGAAAGATGCCACTCACAAGTCTAGGCGCACTGTTTTCATCATCCCAAAGATAAGTTTCAAAACCATTTGTATAAAATATAATCGGTCTTTCTCCCTGCATATTTTGAATACAGTCTGCATATAGCTTTCCTTGAGTACGCCCTTTATCTCCACTTTCGCTTGCCTTTTTTGCTTCTACTACAGCAATAATCTTTCCTGTATCTCCCCATATAGCATAATCCACATATCCCCGTCCTGTTTGATTCGGCATTCCGACAACAGGATATTCAACTTCCACACAATTTCTCTTTTTATCCTGATCGAACACATATCCGTTCGCCTCTAAATCTGCGTCAATATATCTTTTTCTCGTCGTCCATTCTGACAGATCCGGTTCATAAACATATTCTCGATTTTTTATATTACGGGCTTTTTGAACTTTCATCTCATCACGAAGTTCTTTATTCAAAGCTAAAAGACGTTCTATTTCTTTATCTTTTTCATTCACTATTTTATCAGCGTTTTTTTGAACGTCTTTAATAACCTGCCGATACTCTTCCTGTACCACATTCATATCTGTTGTCGCATCAGGAATCTTTTTCTCATCAAATACTCGTTCAACATAAACTCTTCCGTAACAATAATCAACCCATTCTACAAAATCAAATAATATGTTAAGAGAAAGAACTGCATTATCTCGCGTCAATCGTTTTGAAGTATGTACAGACTCATTTCCATTCCGAACAATGTGCTGAAGCCTTCTCCACAATGTAATATCCATCAAAGAAGGAAAACCATTATTGTGGAGTAAAGACTGCAACCCTTCTCTATCTCCAATCGGTTCTAATGCAGAATCAATCGAATAAATCCATTTCACACACAATTCCAACGCTTTTCTTGAAGCCACCGCGCTCATCACCGGCGAAGATTCTAATATCCTTTCCGCATCAATACACGCTCCTGAAAACAATTCATATTCTTGCTTCTTCTCAAGAAATGCAAAATTCATTTCCATGATAAACTCCTCCTCTCAAGCAAATTTTTAATATTCCTGCACTGCAACTTTTGATTTGTCGGTCTGTTCGACGAAAGCAATAAAGTCCTTTTGAAGTTTCATTGGAGGAATTATTTGCTTGTAGGCTTTCATTATAGCCGTATTCAGATTGGGTTGTGTACCAGCAGGAGCAATTTTTCTAAAGTGCTCCGTCATTTGATTCAATGCTTGCAACAAGAAAACTTTATTCAATCTAGCGTCAATATCCTCCATTGCAAGCCAACCATCATGAATACATCCGTCAAAAGTTATAATCCGGGCAAATCCCAAAGAAACACCACAGTTGGCAAATATTAAGCTTCCTGCTTTGACCATACGACTTTTAGATACGCCCTCTCGAATGATGTGTTCTTTGGTGGAATGAAGGTATATGCTTTCACCATCAGTGGCATCACCAATCTTTATCCACGGCACATCACCACCAAGAAATTTTTCAATAGGCCTCGGAGAACCTCCTCTAACTATCGTACAAAGCTCTCCGAGAGGTTGTATTGTCCAACCTCTATCATTTACATTGATATCCCCAAACATCTCGACAAATCGGGCTTTGATAAGCTTGTCCAATAATTGTAATTCCTGTTTACACAAATCAATAACCTTTTCGCAGTTACCAAGAACACTTACAATTTCAACTTGCCGTTCCAAAAAATTAAAATTAAATTCTTCGTTTTTATAATCTTTAAAATATATATGCGGGATGGTTGCACCTGTAAAATATTTTTCCAAATGCATATATTTTACTACATAAAAAAGATACTTTGGCAATATATTGTCTTTCGGTAAAAGATACTGCATCGTACCTATTACAGAAGTTTTTCCCGGGCATAACATTGATCTTCCAATTCCAGATCCATCCTTTACAACTGCAACATACGGATATTCTTGCTGATAAAAATCTACTTTTCCAATATATCCTGACGCACCAAAAACTAAAAATTTTCCATCCTTTTCAGATACATCGGACAATTTTAAATTTGATGTCCCATGCTCGCAAACATCTCCTAGTTTTACTCTCATGTATCATCCCCACAAATCTTAATTTTTACTTGAGGGATACATTTCATTTTAAGACATATATTTTTGATGTGATGTTTTCACATTATTCTGATTTACCATTGCATACTGCATTGTTGTATCTATTTGAGAATGCCCTAAAATCTTTTGAACCTGTTCGATCGGCATTCCTTTATCGATTGCTCTCGTTGCCATCGTTCGTCGAAATTTATGGGGATGTATGCGATCCAATTTCAGTTGTCTTCCTAACTGCCGCAATCGTATTTCGACCCCACTTATTTTCAAACGATCGTGCGGTGCATCCAACGTTACAAATAATGCTTCATTATTATCTTTTCTTTTTTCGATATATTCCTTCAGATGAACTTTTGCCTTCGCATCAAAATAAACACGCCGTTCTTTATCTCCTTTTCCGTATACGATACATTCTCGCCCCTCTAAATCAATGTCTTCAATGTTCAGATTTACTAATTCTCCAACTCTGATTCCGGTCGAATACAGTAAATCAATTATTGCTAAATCACGGATTTCTGCACAATTATCGCGAAGTTTTTCTATCCCTTCATCTGTAATTACACTTTTGACGACTGTCTTTGTCTTTATTTTATGTATTCTTTTCATGGGACTTTTCAAAATATAATCTTCCTCTTCTAGCCATGAAAAGAAACTGGATATATTTCGCCTGATATTATCAATCGTCACATTTGAACATCTGTTTATTTTCTGATAATCTGATAAATAAGCACGGATTTCTTCCGTTGTAATTCTCCTTACACTCTGATTCATTTTTGAAAATAAATGTTCCACAGTAACCCGATAATACTGTATTGTTCTTTCCGAACACCCTTCAATCCGCTTAGCATCCAAAAACATTTGCAAAAAATCATTATTTGACATCTCTTGTTTATCAGCTTCATTTTCTGAAAATGTTCTTAACACAACTTCCTGTAATTTTTTCATCTGTGCAATCGACAGATACTCTGACATCTCATTCAATATAAGTACAATTTTTTCTTCCATGTTGATACTCCCCTTTCGACTTGTACCAACATCCTTCAACCATAACTACGCAACCTAATGCCAGCGCAATGCATCTTTTATTCAATCACTCTATTTTCCAAATAACACTCCAGTAAGTAAGACGGATTTTCATAATACATACTACTGTTATAATCATCTATCTTGGCACTTACAAAAGAATTATAAACATGAAACAGCGCGTCAATCACTCCTGTCTTTTCCTTATCAGCGACTCCTTTTATCAGCCTTTTATAAACTTTACCGATATCCCAATGCGACGGTATTACATAACCACACGCTTTTACATTATCAAAATTTCCTTCTTTCATCCTCAATTTCACTATGAAATCATCACTCACATGATCTATATTGTCACTATGGTACACATCTGCCAAATCATAAATTTTTTCAATACGTTTTTTCCCTAATGTATTTACAACATTCATCCTTGTATTTTTCGTTTTCCTTGCAATATAGTCGATCAGACTGCTTGTAAAAAACAAATCATTATCTTTTGAAGATTCTCTACCAATATTATCCTGCACTACCCCCCCCTCAAATCCCCGTATTCAAGACATTTTAATGACGTATCGCAGCGTTTTGCCCACCGCTGAGCCTGTTCCTTGATAATGTTACAATAAAACCCTGTTACAAAATCCTTTGTATTTCTTCCTATACGAACTTGGGAATTTAATTCTGTGTCAGACTATCAAATAATAGCTAGACTTCCTTATAATTCTTTCCACCTCATGTTTTTAAGAAACATACGAAAACTTCAAAAATTTTTTCATTTTATATGTTTTCTAACTCAATACCATAATACTCTTCAATCCCCTTCTGCATTTTTACAAATGCCGGAATATAGTCTTTTAAAATAACACCAACTAATCTTCTTGCTGACGACTCATCATAAATATGTGTTAAATCATTTCTGCTTTTTAACATTCCAAGCCAAATATCCTCATCAATAAAATCAAAAATCGTATATGCAGTTTTCAGAATCATTTTAGGAGAACCTGTTGCAGAGATGGATTGTCCTTCATAACTTAACAATTCCTTTAACACTTTCCAGCCCAACTCAAACTGCACAAAAAATTTATCAATAATACCACCCACAATAAATTCATTGGATAAGTCTTCATTTTCTGCTGTTACAAGCACTTTCAAGTTTGATTTAAAATGCTCAAATTTCTTCATATATTGTTTTCCCTTCTTTTTTTATGGAATCTCTTAATTCGCCCTGTATTTCTTCATCCAAACTAATAATATCAAAGTCCAAAAGTGTACTTGTTTCCTCATTTACATCCAACATAAAATGCACGAAATCGCCGCCTTGCACAGCCAAATCAATATCACTTTTTTCTTTAAAGTTTCCTCTCGCCCGTGAACCAAACAAGATCACTTTTTTCACATTATATTTTTGAGCAATATCACATATTTCCTCAATTACGATCGGTTTTATACCCGTTTCTTCCATAACTTTTCTTTCCATTATCCAAAATACTCCTGCATCAGACTGTCAAATAATAATTGTGCTTCCTTTAACGCTTTCTGCACTGCAACTTTTGATTTGTCGACTTGTTCAACAAATGTAATATAATTATCAACCAGACCTGCTGGTGGACAAATAATCGGAAAATCTTCAATGTGCTCCTTATTGAGCTGTCTCTTATCAATTCCACCAACACAAACACTTCTAATCAAATCCCGATACTCTGGCGAAACAAGTATTCTGAGCACAAATTTATTATTGACTTCCGGCTTTAATCTAATGAAATACACATGACCATTTACATTTGCCATATCATCTGGCCCCATATACAAAGCAGCACGCCCCAAAGAACTATTTTCTGTGTTTATACGTCCAGTCTTTGTCATAAGTATATCGCCATGTTTCAGGCTACTTCTTTTCATACTTGCATGTGTGGCAGCATCAATATATGCAATATCATCCATCTCTAAACGATCTTTCCATACATTTTGACTTCTAAAAAATGTAATACCTTCTTCAACATAATTTTCCGAACCACCCTTTGGGGTATTACCACTATTTATCTGAACCGACAAATCTTTTAACTGTTTAACAGGCCAATGCATCGGATTCTCAACTGCATCCCCAAACATCTCGACAAATCGGGCTTTGATGAGGTCATTTAACAACTGTAATTCCCATTCTCTTGATTTTATAATTCCATATAGTTTATCAAGTTTTTCACAAATCGATATCTGCTCAGTCTTGTCTATTTCAACCACTTCATATCTAGAAACATAATCATCAGTCTTTAGATTGTGCAGACCAGTGGTTTTATTCTCAAATGCCCTTGTGCCACCGCGCTTATAATTCGCATACAAAGAGTAAAAAACATATCTTGGATACCACACATCTTGTTCCTTCACTCTGAGCAATCCAGTAAAATTATTAAAAAGATATGTTTTCTCTTCACCGTCAAAATAAATCACTCGACCTACCGGGAACTTATCACTTCCTCCAGACTTCTCAATAATAATGTCTCCTTTACGCAGAAACTTATCGTCTATATTTTTCTTTGTAATTGTTCTTGTAACCACGTCGTTGTAATTAACTATGCCTTCATTGGTAAAATTTGTGGTTCTTAGAACTGGAATGCCATCTCCAGTTTCATCATCACTTCCCCACTCACCCGACAAGGCTTTTCCTGTTATATCAATTAACTTTGCCATCTATATCATCCCCACAAATCTTAATTTATTGTCCTCCTCATTATACAAGATTTATCCACTCAATCAAATACCCATTACATAAGTTTTTAAATATAATAATAAAATCACAACAATTATAACTATAATGACAGAAAACGCCAGTCGCATCACGAACATGTAAAATCAAAAAAGACACCCGTTATTTTGGCCTCTCAAAAGTCAGACCACAAATCCAACGTTTAAAAGTCCGATTCAATAAAATAACAAATGTCTTTCTTATCAACTTCCGTCTTCTCTATTTTATTTTCTAAGCAACGCTCTTAATTCTGCTGTTTCCTTCGCAATCTCTTCGTTTAACTTTTCAATTTCAGCAAGAAGTTCTTCTGTCGGAGGATATTCTACAGGAAGATATTCTATTTTTTTATATTTATTGATTGACAGATCGTATCCATTATCGATAATCTCCTGCTTATCAACCATAAAGCTTTGTTCTGTCCGCTCTCTAACTCCTTCATTTTCTTTCTTATGAAATCTTTCAATAATATCAGGAATATCGTTCTCTTGAATAGGTTGACGTTTATCATCTAACGAATAACCATCTGCTTTCATATCATAAAACCAAACTTTATCCGTTCCGATTCCATTTGTTTTTGTAAATATCAAAATTCCAGTTGATACTCCCGCATATGGCTTAAACACTCCCGAAGGCATCGATATCACAGCTTCTAAGTATTGATTCTCAATCAACTCTTTCCGTAAGTTTTTATGCGCTTTTGATGAACCGAAAAGAACGCCGTCGGGAACAATACATGCACATCTTCCACCTACACGAAGCAATCTGATAAACAATGCAACAAACAGCAATTCTGTCTTTGTTGTATTTGTAATTGCCAATAAGGATTCATTGATATTCTCCTTATTAATTGTTCCTTTAAACGGTGGATTTGCCAAAATCAAATCATAGGTATCTTTCACCTGATAATCTTTAGAAACGCTATCTTGTTTATTTAACTGCGGATTTGCAACAGAATGCAACATCAGGTTCATACATGATAAACGACACATTGTTTCATCTGTATCAAAACCTGTAAATATTTCCGAACCATATTTTTCCCATTGTTCGGCAGTCATCTTGTTTCCATATTCACTTCTTATATATTCAGCACTGGAAATAAGAAATCCTGCAGTACCACAAGCCGGATCCGTTGCCACTCTGAAATTGATACAATGTAACAATGCACCGGATACCCCATTAACGATGAACACGCCACCCTGTTAACGATAGTGAACCGGTGCAGGGGGCGTGTTTGTTTTTATCTAAGGTATTCGCATATTTTGTTGCAGTTAAGCTCCTTTTCTTCCATATCATTCAACAGTACATCAACTTGTTTGCGGCGATT
>OGRC01001536.1_pt1 | contig 14744 bp, 8 predicted proteins | sample 1553431 | NCBI WGS metagenome assembly OGRC01 (sample SAMEA2580064, study PRJEB22360) | human gut metagenome | biome: human gut; feature: human-associated habitat; material: faeces | place: Denmark | collected 2008/2010
TTATCGGCTGAAAAACAGCCGATAAAATTGTCATGGCGGAAAATAGAATGGTTACAGAAAGTATTATAATTTGGAAAGTTTAAAACATTTTTCATGTTTTTATTTTATTATATAGTTAACAATCAAAATAATACTGTAATTTTGCATATCTTTTTTAATGTGAATTAAAATGCAATCATGAGCCGTTTTATTGAATATTCTAATAATATATTTTTTGATGTCATGTTGACTGTTTGGAGAAATGGAGAAATGTTGAACGAAGAGACAAGATGTAGCAAGTGTGTTCATCCATTTCTCGGATGCATAAAAGAATTATATACATTTAAAAACAATTCATTTATATCATTAACTTAAAAATCAGAGATGAAAAGAGTAATTCTTTTGTTCGTCTCTCTTGCTGTGATGGCGTTCCAATTGCTTTTCGCCCAAAGTTTTACGGTGAAAGGTAAAGTCATTGCCGAGGAAGGCAATGAGCCGTTAATTGGAGTAGCCATCATGCAAGAGGGTACTAATAATGGTGTGATTACCGACATAGACGGTAATTATTCCATTGAGATCAAAGGCGTTGCGCAGGCTACTTTGGTGTACTCGTACATTGGTATGCAGCAGCAACAGCACGTAGTGACTCCACAGACACAAAAGCTGGATATCACGTTGAAGAGTGATGCACAGTTGGTGGACGAAGTAGTGGTAGTAGCCTACGGAGTTCGTAAAAAGGGAACGGTAACCGGTTCCGTTTCCACAATAAAGGCAGAGAAAATGGAAAGCGTACCTGCCGCAGGTTTCGACCAAGCCCTGCAGGGACAGACCCCCGGTTTGATGGTGATGTCCAACTCGGGTGAACCCAGCAAGGCAGCGGCTTTTCAAATCCGTGGAACCAACTCCATCACTTCAGGTACCTCCCCCTTGTTCATTCTGGACGGTGTACCCATTTCCAGCAGTGACTTCAACACTATCAGTCCGAGTGACATTGAAAATATTTCTGTACTGAAGGATGCGTCTTCTACCTCTATTTATGGTGCCCGTGCTGCTAACGGTGTAGTAGTAATCACCACCAAGCGCGGAAGGTCTATGGACAAAGCACACATTACCTTACGTACACAGTGGGGTATCTCACAGTTAGCTAAAGGTGAATGGAACCTGATGAACACGGCTGAACGTATTCAGTTTGAAAAGGAAGTCGGTCTGGATGCCGGTCAAGACTATGACTTGTTGAGCCAGACCGACGTAAATTGGCGGGATATGGTGTTCAATGACAATGCTATGCTACAAAACTACGACCTTTCTATCAACCGCGCCACCGAACGCTTGAACTATTTCGTTTCAGGAAGTTTCTACGATCAGGATGGTATTGCTCAAGGCTCTACGTTTCGCCGTTACTCCATGCGTGCCAACGCAGAGGTAAAAGCCAGCAACTGGTTGAAAGTGGGTACCAATTCCATGGTTGCCTATGAAGAAGTGGAGCAGGCCGATCAAGGTAGTTACAGTTTGTCATCGCCCATCTCTGCCTGCCGCTTCATGCTTCCTTACTGGAATCCGTATAATCCCGACGGTTCACTGGCAACCAATGCCAACGGTGGATGGACCGGTACGACGGTTAATCCGATTGAATGGATGGACAATAATCCGGTGACAAACAAGAAGTATAAGGTATTGAGCGTGCTTTTTGCTGAAGTAACGCCGATAGAGAACATGACTTACCGTGTACAGTTCGGTGCAGACTATACGCACTCTACCGGATTCATGCAATCATTCCCGAGCTATCAGTTGAACAACGGTCTGGGAGTAGCCGGTCGTCAGTCGAACGATATTCTTAACCTGACAGTGACCAATACGCTGAACTACCGTTTCGATGTAAGACACGACCATCATTTCAATGTAATGGTGGGCCAGGAAGGGGTGGACTACCAGGCTGAAGGTTTCAACGTGACAACACGTGGTCAAAATAACGACTTCCTGACCAACGTAACTTCAGGTACACGTGCCTCAAGCTGGCAGGATAATACAACAGCTTATTCATTCCTGTCTTTCTTCGGTCGTGCGGAATATAATTACGATGACCGTTATTATGTGGAGCTTGGTCTACGTACTGATGCCTCTTCACGTTTCGGTAAGGATCACCGTTGGGGCAAGTTTTGGTCAGTAGGTCTGATGTGGAATGCCAAGAAAGAGCGTTTCTTGCAAAAATACGACTGGCTGCACAATGCACAAGTATCGTTCAGTACAGGTACGTCAGGTAATTCTGAAATTCCAAACTTCGACCATTTGGCACTGGCCAGCGGTGGCTGGATTTACATGGATGCGGCCGGTATCGCTCCACAACAGAAAGGAAATGAAAAATTAAGCTGGGAGACAACCTGGACCACGAACTTAGGATTTCATTTGGGATTCTTCGAGCGTTTCAATGTAGATTTGGAACTCTACCACAAGCGTACCAGTGACATGCTGATGGAAGTGCCACAGTCTTATTCTGAAGGAAACAACGGTTTCCGTTGGGACAACATCGGTGTGATGACCAACATGGGTGTGGAACTGGCCATCAATGCAGACGTATTACGTTTGAGAGATTTTGTTTGGAATCTCAGTGCCAATGTATCCTATAACAAGAATGAAATCAAAGAACTGTATAACGGTGTACAGGAATATGAATTGCCCAACACTTCCACCAAATGGGTGGTTGGTCGTCCGCTGGGAGAATTCTACATCAACCGCTATGCCGGTGTGAATCCTGCAAACGGTGATCCTCTGTGGTATGACAAAGAGGGTAATCTTACCACCGAATTCAGAGAATCGGACAAGGTGATGGTGGGTAAGAACTACCTGGCCCCCTGGCAAGGCGGTTTCGGTACTACCCTTACATGGAAAGGTATCTCAGTGAATGCCCAGTTCAGTTGGGTAGCTGACCGCTGGATGTTCAACAACGACCGCTTCTTCGAAGAGAGTAATGGTCTGTACACCGGATTCAATCAGTCCAAGCGTCTGCTCTACGACCGCTGGAAGAAACCGGGTGACGTGACAGACATTCCCCGTTGGGGAGTCACTCCGCAGATGGACTCGCGCTTCCTGGAAGATGCCTCTTTCCTGCGTTTGAAGAATTTAATGATCAGCTATACATTCCCGCAAGAATGGATGAAAAAGACGAATTTTTTCACTAACGCACGTATCTATGCACAAGGTCAGAACCTGCTTACATTTACCAAATTCAGCGGACTTGACCCGGAAGCATTTACTAACATGTATCAGGCACAATATCCCATGTCGCGCCAATACTCGTTCGGTTTGGAACTCTCTTTCTAATATTTTTAATTAACGAATCAACGAAAAATGAAAAATATAAAAATATATCTGCTCATGGCCACTCTGGTATTCAGCACCACTGCTTGTCTGGACAAGTATCCGGATGATATGGTGCCTGCCGACAAGGCCATCACCACTGTGGATGAAGTAGACCAGGCCATAATTGGTATCTACGCTTCCTGGCTGAACGGAGCGTTATACAGTGGCTATCTGACCCTACTGCCGGATATCCAGGCGGATTTGGCTTATGCCGTGAACGGCTACTCCAACCAGTTTGGTAATACATGGCGCTGGAATATTCTGGCTACGGAACCCGAATATGAATCGGTATATGCCGGACTCTACAACGTTATTACCCGCTGTAACTTTATGCTGGACAACGTAGACCGAGTACGTCAGAATACTACTAATGACGATGACTTGGATCGTCTGGACCAATACTGCGGAGAAGCATACTTTGCCCGCGCACTGGCTTATTCAGAATTGATTAAACTCTTCTGCAAGGCTTACGACCCGGCTACAGCAGCCAACGAACTGGGTGTGGTACTGAAGTCGCACTACGACGGTAACGAACCTACTATCCGTTCATCACTGGAAGCCTCTTATCAGTTTGTTCTGGATGATTTGGAAAGAGCAGCCGAGTACTTGAAGCTGGAAGATGATTTCGATGGAGTTCTTTACAGCACACCTTACTTCTGTGAATACACCATTTATGCACTTCGTGCACGTGTGGCTCTCTACATGCAGAACTGGAAAGACGCTGAGAAATACGCTTCCAAGGTGATTGACAGCAAATACTACAAACTGTCCAATGTGAACGATATGATAACCAGCTCACAGAACGCTTATCAGTATATGTGGTCGAATGACGAAAGTACCGAGATTATCTGGAAAGTGGGTATGACAATCAGCAGCTACGGCGGCGCTTTAGGTCAGATCTTCTTCAACTACGATTTCCAAAGCTTTAAGCCTGACTATGTACCGGCAACTTGGGTACTGAACCTCTATTCTGAACAAGACCTGCGTTTTGCAGCCAACTTCGTGACACAGCCTACCGGTTATCCGCACGGACTGCAGTGGCCATTGGTAGCCAAATATTTCGGAAATGAATCTTTCATAGCTCAGAATATGTTGCATATATGTATGCCGAAAGTATTCCGTCTGTCAGAGCAATACCTGATTCGTGCAGAAGCCCGCGCCAATCAGAAGAATTACAGCGGTGCCAGCAAAGACCTCAGCGATTTACGTCGTGCCCGCTTTCAAGGCGGTAACGGAAGTATCTCGGTCAGCGAACAAAACTGGCTGGAAATTATCGAAGAAGAACGTGTGCGCGAATTGTATATGGAAGGCTTCCGCCTGCAAGACCTGAAACGCTGGCACAAAGGCTTCGAACGCAAACCGCAGGAACAATCACTGACCAACGGTAGTTCGCTGAAGATTGAAGCGGATGACGTACGCTTTGTATGGCCCATTCCGAAACACGAACTGGAATCACCGGGTAGCCAGATTCAGCCTAACGAGAGCAATAAATAAGAATAGATTCATCATTTATAAAGCATAAGTATAACAATGAGAAAGATAAATTACGGACTGATGAGCATGCTGGCACTGCTGATGTGCGCCATCACCAGTTGCGGCGATGCAGAGCGTCCCAGCTATGACGGTCCAAACTATATCCTGTTCTCGGATACGCTCACTGTACTGGCTGTACAGAACAACGAAGAAGTCTTCGATATTCCTGTAGCCGCTACAGAAGCCTGTAGCTATGACCGCACGGTAGCCGTAGAGGTTATAGACCAAAAGAGCAACGCCATTGAGGGAAAACACTACACTATTGAATCAAACACCATTACCATCAAGGCCGGTGAACGGGCTGCCAACGTACGCATCCGCGGTAATTACGATGCCATTGCAGCTACCGACTCGCTGGGTCTCACCCTGCGTTTGCTCACGCAGCAAGCTGACCAATGGGATTTGTATGAAAAGAACTATGAAGCCAAGGTTATCCTACAGAAATGCTGTCCGTTCGACATCAATCTTTTCAACGGATATGCCGTGCTGACTTCTACGTATATGCAGGAATTTATGCCCAACGTAGATAACCGTCTGATCAAGGCAATCATCGACTCCGAAGAAGAAAATACCATTATCATGAAGGACTTCTTCTACGATGGCTACGATGTGAAAATCCGTTTCACGACAAACGACATCCTGAATCCGCTGATTGAAATGGATGAACAGACCTTTGCCTCTACAGCCGAAGCTTTCGGTACCAACTACGGCGATGGTTATCTTCACCTTTATCAGCCTAGCAGCGGTGTATCTTACTACAGTACCTGCGAACAGTTCATCTTCCAGTACTTCACACTGTATGTACCGGGCATGGCTGGCAACAATGTAGTAGGAACTTTTGCTAACGCCATTGAATGGATAAGCAACGATGAAGCCAAGAGGCTGTATCTGGAAGGCAGCATGCAGGTATCTGAAACGGTGAAAACTGATTTTGAAAAGAAATAATTTACTAGAAACAAAAAAACATAGAATAAGATGAAAAAGAACAAATTTACGTTGGGATGGTTCTTCATCAGTCTGCTGATGGCTTTTGCCGTAACAGCTTGCGACGACGAGGATGACAACGTAGCAACTGTAACCTTCCCTGAAAAGCAAACAATTGGCGGTGCAGCCAGTGAGACTAAAAGCTTGACATTTGATGCTGTAGCCGATTGGACGCTGACTTCCTCCAGCACATGGTGTTATTTTATTACGGAAGAAACTCCGGCTGCCAAAGCTGCAGAGGGTGTGAAGGAATATTCCATCTCGGGCAAGGCTGGTAAACAAACCGTAACCATTGGTATCTCTGACGAAGGTCAGGACTATGATAATACAACCGTTGCTTCCATTACCATCAGTATGAACGGACAGGAAGCCGTGTTGGCCGAAGTAACCCGTAATGCAACCGGACGTACGTTGAAACTCTATAAAAAAGGTGAAGGCGATGCCTGGGTAGAAATAGATAAAGACGAAGCTATCGAAGCCGGTTATAGCAATTATATCACTTATAAAGCTGTAGCCAACTTCCCCTTTGCAGCAACCAACCGTCCGGAATGGCTGGATATTGAAGGAGGAGCACTTGTAGGTGCAGCCAACAAAGAAGTGGAATTCGGTATCAAAGTAGTGGATGGCCATCCTGAATTCAGCAAGTATGAACAGACAGGCAACATCAACTTCCAGGATGAAGAAGGAAAGAGCATTTTTACTTATCCGGTAAATTACAAAGGTATGAATCCGGAAGCCATGAGTTACACAGGTCCTAGCCAATGGAACTGGAATGTTTCATTGGATGGTCATACCTTTACGCAAACCAGCACCGGTGTATCGGGTACAGAAGAATCAACCAGCGAATATCGAAACTTTGTAGAATACAAAGTTACTGCTCTGAATGATGATTTCGAGCCTATTTTTGTAGAAAAATATCAGGAAGGTAGTTATAAAGTCAGCACTGATTCAGAAGATGAGGTAGACTGGATGCATATGAAGAAGTATGATAACGGAAAAGTTCGTATCACAGTAGATGAAAGTAGCGAAGAACGTACGGGCTATGTATTCGTATTCCCAAAAGCTCTGTATGAAAAGATTGCAGAAGATGCATTCGGAGATAATGGTCTATTTGAAATGAATCCGGAAACGGGTACTCAAGAACTGAAATATGCCTATACAGAAAACAATCTGTTGATGAACTTTGTCCAAAAGGACAAGAAAGAGCAGGGTACTGAAGAGGAAGAAGCTTTCAAAGTTACCTACTATGATGCAATGTGGAATCCAGTAGAAGCTGAATTAACGAAAGTGACTGAAGAGGATTTGGTACAAAACTATAAGACGGAACTTATCTATTCCATGCCGCTGCCAGATACTAAAATGGGATTCAGCTGCGATGTATTAATGGAAGGTGAAAACGGAAGTGACTGGTCTTTCGAAGTACTCCAAGGAGGAGATAAATTTGAAGACTCTGATGAGCACAGTATTACTTGTGAGGATGGTAAGATACTGACCATCTATTTTGCAAATGCATACACTTTGGAACAGGAAATCCACATTATTATCAAAGACCAAAATAGGGAAAACAAGAAAGTATTGATTATAACACCTAAACAATAATCTGAGTGATAATGAAACTAAATAAATTATTCCACTTCATTCCCTTTGTCATTGGGCTCTTACTGATGACAACGGTATTCACCGGTTGCTCCGATGACGATGATGAATTGCAGCAGACTGCCTTCGGCTATGTGCAGTTCAAAATCTATAAGAGTGCATCGGCTGCTACCAAGGGAGCAGAAACGAGAGGCACCGACATGCTGGATAAGCTGGACGATGCCAAGAAAATCAAGGTGGTGATGCTCTACAACGGAAACACCATTGAACAAACCTTGATGCTCAACAGCTATAATGCTGACAATGCTGAATTTGGTCTGCGCAGTGACAAGCTGGAACTGCTGGCAGGCAGCTACAAACTGATTGGCTACTATCTGTATGACAAACTGAACAAGCAGATTTATGCCGGTACACCCAGTAACTATCAATTCAGTGTAGTGGCTGGCGGACTTAAAGAACAAGAGTTGTTTGTCGATGCAGTAGCCCGCGGGTTGGTCAACTTCAAGCTGGTCAAACACGGCCTGCCGGAAACCGAAGCTGCATCTCGCGCCAACAGTGGCTATGAAGATTACCCGTTCGCTAATATCAAGGGTATCAATATTACGGTAAAGAACCTCTTTACGCAAGAAGTGACTACCATTGAAAAAGTACAGGTGAAGTATGTGGAAAATCTGAAAGACAGTTATGCGCTCTGCGACACAACCGTATGGTTGAAAGCAGGTAGCTATCAGATTAGTTCCTATTCTACTTACTCTGACAAGAAATGTGAAACCAGCAAATTGCTGGAAATAGCTACCGTACCTACTTCAGAAACCTTCTTTGTGAAAGATAACGAAGAATCAGAAGCCACAGTACCTATCCAGTTGGCTGCAACGGCTGAATATTTGAAGGACTACATGGCTCTGAAAGAAATTTGGGAGGCTTTGGACGGTCCTAACTGGAAATACTACGGTGAAGCTGCACCTATGGGCTGTAACTGGAATTTTGACAAGGAAATCGATATGTGGGGTTACCAGCCGGGAGTACAGTTGCTGGACAACGGCCGGGTAGCATCGATCGTAATTTCGGGCTTCGGCGCTAACGGCATAGTGCCCGATGCCATCGGCCAGCTGACCGAGTTGCGCATGCTGAACTTGGGTGCACACGACGAACTGGTGGGCGGACACCTGTTCAAGGACGTAACTTACAACATGACGCAAGAGCAACGCCTGAAAATCCGCATGGACTACGAGCAGAAGTTCTTGTATCGTGACGTACGCGAAGGTTTGTCCGACATTCTGATTGACGGTATCAACGCCAATCCCAACTTCAAGCCTATCGTGAAAAGCAACCGCATCGACAAGAAAGACGTGCAGTTTGGAAATCTGACCAACAAGATTACCGGTATCTCCAAGGCTCTGATGCGCTGTACTAAGCTGGAGAACTTCTTCATCGCCAATTCTCCGATTGTGGCGGATAACTTCTGCACGAAACTGGTGGATGATGCCAGTCTATCGGCTTACCGCGAAGCATTTGAAGAAGAGGAGGAAGAATGGAGCTGGAACAACTTCACCATGCTTACCGACATGGAGATTTACAACTGCAAGGAGCTGACTACCCTTCCGATGAATATATTGGCGGAACTGCCTGAACTCCAAATGCTGAATGTGGCCTGCAACCAAAAAATTCCAGGCGATGTGCTGTTGGAAAACTGGAATGACTTCATCGACGGTAAGAGCGGTGACAAGATTCAGGTATTGTACCTGGGCTACAACAAACTGACAGCTACCCCCGAACACGACCAGCTGAAAAAGATGGTGAAACTGGGTATGCTCGACGTGACAAGCAATGAGATAAGTACCGTACATGCTTTCGGTAAGGAAATCAACCTGTCCAAGGTCTATCTGGACTACAACCAGATTGACAAGATAGAAGATGTGGACGGATATTACTGCGGATACTATGACATGGAATCTTTCACCTGCTCGTACAACCAGTTGAAAGAGGTACCCAATATCTTCAACGCCGCTTCCAAATATACCATCGGTTCGGTGAACTTCTCGCACAACCAGATTACGGGTCTTGAGGACGGAGATAGCCACCGCGGTATCAATACCAGCAACTTGGACCTTTCGTACAATCACCTGACCGAGTTCCCCGGTACATTGATTAAGAAAGGTTCTCCGCTAACCGTACTGATTATGAGTGGCAACGGTATGACCACCATCAAGAAAGGAGACCTGGTGGGAAAGAACTCATACCTGCTGACCAGTCTGGACTTCCAGTTCAACAAACTGAAAGAGATACCTTTCGAGGATTTCCTTCCTGAGAACATGCCCTATGTCTATGGTATAGAATTCAGCTACAACCAGTTCTCCCAATTCCCGGTAGCTCCGTTGAACTGCAGCAGCCTGACGGTATTCGGTATCCGCCACCAGCGTGACGAAAGCGGATTACGCTGTCTTAGCCAATGGCCGAAAGGGCTTTACAAGTGTCCCAGCCTGTCGGCATTCTTCATCGGCTCAAACGACTTGCGCAAGATTGAAGATACCATATCACCCTATATCCGCATCTTTGAAATCAAGGACAACCCGAACATTTCAATCGACCTGACTACCGTGTGTCCCTATATACAAGCCGGACAATACCAGCTTATCTACGATAAGACACAAAACATCCAGGGGTGTGATATTTTATTAGAATAAATGAAATAAAAAAGAAAATGAAACAGTTACTTAAAATAGCATTAGGATTGGTGCTCTGTCTGGGAGGGTTCACCGCTTGCGACGACGACGAAAATGTTGCTGTCAGCGGATTCAGCCTAAGCAAGACCGAAATAGCCGCCAATGCAGAAGGAGGAAAGGAGATAGTCACCATTAGTTCGGAAGGAGAGTGGGTGGCTAAATCATCTGAGCCGTGGCTAAGCATTTCACCGGCCAACGGATTCGGAAATACAGAATGTGTAATAACTATAGACCAGGCTTTACAAAATGATGTGCGTGAAGCAGAAATCTGTTTCATGCCTAAGGGACAAAGTCCGCAAACTGTTACTGTCACCCAGTTGGGATACGGAAAAATGATTCATGTAAAGGAAGCTGATGTGAAGATAAAGGCTTCCGATGTGCTGGAGAAACGTTACTTTGAAGCCATCATCACGGCAAACGTCTCTTTCAAGATAACCTATGAATGGTTGACGGAAAATGAAGAAGGCGCAAAACTGGAAGACTGGATTTACGTAGATAAGAAGAACGAGCCGTCATTCAACATAGAAAGTGCACGCCCTCAAAGCTACAAGGTACGCTTTGAATGGAACATGAACCCGGAATGGATAGAACGTCAGGCCAGAGTCAACTTCCAGCCCATTCTGGAAGACGGAGGAAACCCTGATGACGTGACTGTCACTCCCATCCTGATTACCCAAGAGGCATCGCCCGAAATTACCGATGACCGCGCAGGCGACTCGCTGGCCATCCTGACCATTTGCGAACGTATGGCATCAGGTATCAGCATTAACTCCAGTGAGAATATGATATACTGGGAAAACGTGAAGCTGTGGGAACGCAATGCCGAAGGCTTGCCCGCACCGGAAGCCGTGGGACGGGTACGTGCTGTGAATTTCGGTACCGTGGGAACGAAGGAATCACTCCCGCAGGAAGTGAAGTACCTGAAATACCTGGAAACATTTCAAGTATATGGTAACGAAAACACTATGCTGCTGAACATTGAGTTGGGTAGCGACATCTGTGAGCTGAAATACCTGAAGAACCTTCAAATTGGCGGCTACGGATTGGTAGCCCTGCCCAAAGACTTCTCAAGACTGGGCAGCTCACTGGAAGTACTCGACTTGAGTGCCAACAACTTTACCCGTGTGCCCGAAGTGCTAAACAAAAATGATTTCAAAAAACTGAAAAGCTTGAAATTCAACGGTAACCGTCGTTGGACAGTAAACAGTCTGAAAGATTCGCAATATGACAAGGACACCGAATTGGGCTTCCACATCAACATGAACGAAAACCCCACTGAAATAGATCAGTTGTTCTTGTGGGAGAATTTGGAAGAGTTGGTATTGTCTTATAACTATCTGGAAGGCACACTGCCTACTTACGAAGGACGACCCGGATGGCAAGAAGAAGACCTGAAGCAATATGGCGATACGCTAAACTATCTGCGTGAACATCCGGAAATTCCAAAGATTCTGCCGAACATGAAGAGGCTTTCTCTTAATCTGAACTATTTCACCGGAGAACTGCCAAAATGGTTGCTCTATCACCCGAAACTGATGGAATGGTTTCCTGAAGTACTGATTTTCAACCAGCAGGAGATGGGCTACGACTCTCAAGGTGCACCGGTAAAATTCAGTAACGTACCTACCAACTTTGAATATTACTTCGAAGCATTCCCACTCTACCGAAACAAGTACGAGGTGGAAGGCGATGAAGAAATTACAGACCCCGAAGAATAAAAGAAATAACCTATGAAGAAAGTATATATTTATGCATTAGCATGCGCTCTATCGGTCATTTCTTGTCAGGACAATGAGTGGGTGGCAGACAATGCCACCTCTCAGGTTCCTGAACTTGAAATTCCCATGGGAGCTGCTGACGGCGAACTGCTTATCAAGTTCGTCCCTGAAATGAGTGATATTCTGGACCAGACGTTGACGCGTGCTGGTGGGGTATCCACCCGGTCGGGTATTCCTTCGACCGATGAGGTGCTCAACATTCTGGGTGCCTATCACTTTGAAAGAGTGTTCCCGGTAGATCCTAAAACTGAAAAACGTACCCGTGAAGCAGGTATGCACTTGTGGTATATCGTTCGCTTTGACAAAGACACCGACTTGAAAGAAGCTGCCCGGAAACTCAGAAAGCTGGGTGAAATCTCCAAGATTCAAAGTAACCCTACCATTCAACGTGCCTACGACCCGAAGAAAAAACCTCTGTATCTTTCGGCTAACGATTTGCAACATGTGACCCGAACCAGCGAAGGACTAACCTTCAATGACCCGGGACTGAAACACCAATGGCATTACCAGAATACAGGTGATTATGATTTTGAAAAAAAGGGACGTGCCGAAGCCTTTCCCGGTGCAGACGTAAATTGCGGCGAAGCCTGGAAACTTTGTAAAGGAGACCCATCCATCATTGTAGCAGTACTCGATGAAGGTGTAATGTGGAACCACCCGGATTTGATTGGCAACATGTGGACCAATGAGGCCGAAGAAGTCGGTTCTACTGAAGACAAGGACGGAAATGGCTATAAAGGCGACCGCTACGGCTATAACTTTGTGAAGAATACCGGAATAATCAGTTGGACATCTGCAGAAGATACCGGTCACGGTACTCACGTAGCAGGAACCATTGCAGCAGTAAATAACAACAACGAAGGCGTAGGAGGTATTGCTGGTGGTGACGGAACAGAAAATTCAGGAGTTAAGATTATGACCTGCCAACTGTTCGACGGTACGTATGGATGTACCTTGGCAGCCGAAGCAAAAGCCATCAAGTATGCTGCTGACAATGGTGCTGTGATTCTGCAGTGTAGCTGGGGTTACAACTCACCGGATGCTAACGAGGCGTTGGGCTATACTCCCGGACCGAAAGACGAGCAGGACTGGGTAAACCAGTATCCGTTGGAAAAGGAAGCACTGGATTACTTCATCCACAATGCCGGTTCACCCAACGGAGTGATAGACGGTGGTTTGGCTATCTTTGCTTCAGGTAACGAATATGCGCCTTCTTCTTCATTCCCTGCAGGCTATTCGAAATGTATTTCTGTCAGCGCCATTGCTGCCGACTATACTCCGTCTAGCTATACCAACTATGGTGAAGAGATTACTCTTTGTGCACCAGGCGGTGACGGCGATTACTACGGCACGCCAGGAGTATCCGACGACCAGTTTGCCTGGGAAGGGAAAACGCAAGGTCTGATACTCTCTACAGGTATCAAGAACGGACAACCGTACTATGCCTATATGGAAGGTACTTCCATGGCTTGTCCCCACGTATCGGGTGTAGCAGCCCTGGGTCTGTCGTATGCAGTGAAAGAGCGTCGCCATTTCAAGGCAGCGGAGTTCATTGAACTGATGAAAGAAACTGCCAATGACCAGTTCTATAACTTCTACGATGAAAAAGGGGAAAAACTGTATTATTACAATCACACAACTTTTGGTGCTCCTCCAACTTTGATGAATCTGGTAGAGCGTAAAGGAAAAATGGGTAGGCTGGTAGATGCCGGTGCATTGCTCAAGGCTATTGGTAATCACGGTTCAGACATGATTGTGCCAAATGTATATCTGGCAACGGGAAAAAGTACATCTATTGATCTGGCCCGTTATTTTATAGATGGAGAAAGCCTGAGCTACAGTTGTACCGTTGCCGATGAAAATATCGCAACTATAAGTGTAGACAAGACAATATTGACTGTAAATGGCGTTGCAGACGGTAGTACGACTGTGACTATCCAGGCTGGCAGTAAATCACAGACAATAACCATTACTGTTCGTAAAAATGCTGGTGAGAATGGCTGGTTATAATTGAGAGATTAAATAGACATGAAGAAACGACAGTTGATGATACTGACACTCTTTGTGAGCGGGTTAACCGGTTCCATTCCTGTAATAAAAGCGCAGGAATGGCGGTTAATGTCCCGTGAGGAGATAGAAGCCAAGGTACATCCAGTTTTGTTGGAGCAAGCCGGGGAGTTTCTTCATTTTGATACGTGCCGCCTGTCGGTAGGTACTCTAAATGAAAAAAGTCAGCCCAAAACCGTATACTTCCGTTTTCAGAATGTAAGTCAGCAAACCATTACGTTGAACAAAGTTACTACTACGTGTGGTTGTACTGCTGCCGGATTCAGCAAAAAGCCATTGGCGCCCAATGAGGAAAGTATTATTAGTCTGACTTTTCATCCCAAGAACAGACCAGGCACAATTGATGCAGAAGCATTGGTATATGCCGATCTGTCCGATTTTTCACCTGTGGCACGATTGTCACTATGCGGCTATGTCAGTTCGTCTGATGAATGGAAGCACCTGCCTCAAAATATGGGACATCTGCGGCTTACACGCAAGCAGGTGTCATTCAGCAGAGCAGGAAAGACAACCATTGAGCGCATAGCATGTGCCAATAGTGGAGACCATCCGCTCAAACTGAATGCTTTACTGCTACCTTCATGCCTAAAATTCTATACCGAGCCTGCGGTACTTGCTCCCGGACAGGAAGGTGATCTTGTGATAACACTTGATAAGGCAAAATTGCCCAGCTTCCATACTGAGGAGAAACATCTTTCTCTCATTATAGATGGTGTGATAGGCAAAC
>OGRC01001538.1_pt1 | contig 14727 bp, 8 predicted proteins | sample 1553431 | NCBI WGS metagenome assembly OGRC01 (sample SAMEA2580064, study PRJEB22360) | human gut metagenome | biome: human gut; feature: human-associated habitat; material: faeces | place: Denmark | collected 2008/2010
GATGCGCAGTTCGCGCGGCGCGAGGACCGCGACGGTCTTGTCGACGCACGTTTCGAGACCGGCTTCGAACAGGATCGCGCTTTCGAGAATCACGTAAGGCCCCTCCTGCCGGGCGGCCCACGCATCGAAATCCGCCATCACGACGGGATGCACCAGCGCATTGAGGTCGGCGAGCGCCTGCGGATCGCTGAAGACAACGCCTGCGAGGCGGCTCCGGTCGAGCTGTCCGTCGCGGAAGGTGTCGGCTCCGAAACGTTCGGTGAGCCGCATACGCAGCGCATCGTCCTGCTGCATGAGCCGTTTGGCCGCGGCGTCGGAATCGTAGACCGCGACGCCCTTTTGTGCGAAAAGACGGCATACAGTGCTTTTGCCGCTGCCGATGCCGCCCGTAATTCCGATTTTCATCATGGTTTCTGTTCGGGATAATCCAGTTCGGGAACAGCCCCGATGGAGACCACCTTGATGTCGCTGTAGCGTACCGAAATGGCGCTTTGCAACGACTGGGGGTCGATCACCACCTTGCCCTCGTGCCCCTCCTCGCGCGAACGCTTGTATTTGAGTTCCGAAAGCGGGATGCGCAGCGTCTTGTTCATGTAGACCCGGTAGCCGAACAGGTTGGTGCCGACGCCCTCGACGACGCACGTCACCTCGAAAGGCTCCCCGTCCACACTCACACGCACGACCTGCTCGGTGGTATAGGTATAGCTCAGTTTGGCGATATACCACAAAATGAACGACGCGACGAGCAGCGCCAGAAAGACCGGCGAGACGTAGCGGTGCATCCATTTCAGCAAATTATCCAATGTGCGTTGAAGTTCCATGATGCAAAGGTAAAAATAAAATGGACTGCAACAAACCGTGCAGTCCATTTTATTCGAATAGATATAAGGTGTATTACGCCTCCTTGTCGAGTTTGGCGCGTTTGGACATCAGGTCGTAGGCGATCGGGGTGGCGATGAAGATCGTCGCGACGGTACCCACGATAACGCCGACGGTCAGCGCGAAGATGAAGCCGCGGATGGTCTCGCCGCCGAAGAAGAAGATCGCCAGCAGCGTTACGAGCGTCGTGCCCGAAGTGTTGATCGTACGCGACAGCGTCGAGTTGATGGCGTTGTTCACGTTCTCCTTGAGGTTGCGCTTGGGATACATGCCCAGATATTCGCGGATACGGTCGAAGACCACCACGGTATCGTTGATAGCGTAACCGATGATCGTAAGGATCGCGGCGATGAAGGCCTGATTGACTTCGAGGTTGAAGGGCACGAAGCCGTAGAGCATCGAGAAGAGACCGATGATGAACAGGGCGTTGACCGCAAGGGCGATCGTGGCGCCCGAAGCCCACTGCCAGCGCTTGAAGCGGAAGGTGATGTAGAGACCGATGGCGATGAGCGAGAAGAGCACCGAGTAGATGGCGTTCCACGTCATGTCCTTGGCGATCGAGGGGCCGATCTTGTCGGCCGTCAGGATACCGTTGACGTCGGTCTGGGTATTGCGGAACTGCTCGAACGAAATGTCGTAGGAGTAGAGCGACTTCATGGCGTCGTAGATGATCTGCTCGACTTCGGCCGTAGCTTCGTCCGACGTGTCGTCGTAACGGTACTGCGTCACGATGCGCATCTGGTTCTCGTTGCCGTACTGCTTGACCTCGAAGCTGATCGCCGAAGCGTCGGCATCGGCATGCTGCGCGAAGACCTGACCCAGATTCTGACGAACCTCCTCGGCAGAAACGGGCTTGTCGAAGCGGATGACGTAGGCACGGCCGCCGGTGAACTCGGCGCCGAGGTTCAGACCGCGGGCGACGAACGAGATGCACGACAGCGCGAGCAGGGCGATTGCGACGGTGTAGGCGACCTTGCGGACGCGGATGAAGTCGAAATGCGTATTGGTCAGGAAGTTCTCGGACCACTTGCGCGAGAAGGAGATATTGCCCCACTTGGCGACGATCCACTCGATCAAGAGGCGGGTGATGAACACGGCGCTGAAGAACGAGGTGATGATACCGATGATGAGGGTCGTGGCGAAGCCCTGCACGGGACCGTTGCCGAAGATGAAGAGGACGATACCGGTGATGATGGTCGTCAGGTTACCGTCGATGATGGCCGAGTAGGCTTTCGAGAAACCGTCCTTGATAGCCAGCGAAAGGCCCTTGCCGCCGCGAAGCTCCTCCTTGATACGTTCGTAGATGATGACGTTGGCGTCGACGGCCATACCCATCGTCAGCACGATACCGGCGATACCCGGCAGGGTCAGCACGGCGCCGAACGACACCAGAACGCCCATCAGCAGGAAGACGTTGGTAAGCAGGGCGATGTCGGACATCCAGCCTGCGGTCTTGTAGAACAGACCCATGTAGAGCAGGACGAGGATGAAGGCGATCAGGAACGAGAGCATACCCGCATTGATCGACTCCTGTCCCAGCGAGGGACCTACGACGGTGTCCTGAATGATTTTGGCGGGCGCGGGAACCTTACCCGAATTGAGCACGTTGGCGAGGTCCTTGGCTTCCTGAATGGTGAAGTCGCCCGAAATTTCGGAAGAACCCTTGTCGATCTTGGTGTTCACGCGGGGAGCCGAGTAGACGTAGCCGTCGAGAACGATGGCGATGCACTGACCGATGTTATCGGCCGTCATACGGGCCCAGGTTTTGGCACCGGTAGGCGTCATGGTCATGGAAACCTCGGCAGCAGAGCCTTGCTCGGCGAAATCGCCCTTCGCATCGGCTACTGCGGAACCGTCCAGCGGAGCCTTGCCGTCGCGCGTATTGGCTTTGATGGCATAAAGTTCATAGGTGGTTTCGGCCGGGTCTATCGGTTTCACGCCCCACATGAGTTTCACGTCGCGCGGCAGCAGCATACGTACCTGCGGGGTGTTGAGCATCGAATTGACGGCGGCGGTATCATACGATTTCGCATACCCTATCACCGGGCCGTTCATTATCTGGCCCGTTTCGCTCAATGCAGGGGAGAGTTTCGCGAAGAGCGGGAATTCATCCATAACCGCCTCATCGGCCCCCGTCATGGCAGCGGCATCGGGCCGGTTCTCCAACTCGGCCAGCAGGTCCTGCTCGGCACTCTCCTCACTGACTGCCACTTCGGTAACCTGTCCGTCGGTTATCTCGGTCACATCCACCACCTCGGTATCCTGCAGCGCCTGCTGTTCCTCTCCGGCCGCTGCGGCATCGGAAGCCTTCTGCAGCTCTTTCACCACCGCATTGGCCTGTTCAAGCATCGGGAATATCTCCGTATTATTATAGGTAAGCCAGAATTCGAGTGACGCCGTTCCCTGAAGAAGCTTGCGTACGCGTTCGGGCTCCTTGACACCGGGAAGTTCCACGAGGATACGGCCCGAGGCCCCTATCTTCTGGATATTGGGCTGCGTGACGCCAAAGCGGTCGATACGGCTGCGCAGCACGTTGAACGAGTTGTCTATCGCACTTTCGGCCTCTTCCCTCAATACACGGATGACCTGTTCGTTCGTGCTGGTGGGAGTAATCTTTTCGCGCAGCTCCTGGGTATTGAAGATGAGCGCCAACGGAGCATTGCCCGAAAGGTCGGCGTATGCACGCGAGAAGAGTGTAATAAAATCTTCCGCACTGTTCTTCTGCTCGCTCCGTGCCTGCGAAAGCGCCGCATTGAAGATGGGGTCCTGACTGTCGTTGGACAGGGCCCTCACCACATCTTCGACGGAGATTTCGAGCATGACGTTCATACCGCCCTTCAGGTCGAGGCCGAGGTTTATTTCCCTCTCTTTGACCTGTTTGTAGGTGAAGCCCAGGAATACTTTCTGGGATTTGATAGAGTCGAGGTAAGACTGCTGCCTCTCCTGCTGGAGTTCGACGGGGAACCCTTCGGCATAGCGGGCGGCCTTCTTCTCGATGTTCCGTGCCACGAATGTGAACGAAAGCTGGTAAGCACAAGCGATAGCCAAAATAATCGCAATTGCTTTGATAGCGCCTCTGTTTTGCATTGTAAGTAAGAGTTATTATTTTTTCAGTTAATTGCGTCGCATAAGCCGCAGCCGCACGAGGAGGCTGCAGACACTCTTCCCAATAGTGCGCAAAAATAGATATTTTTTCGTAAAATACAACAGGGTATCAGCCACTATTCGCATCCGGAAGGGGAAAAAGGGAGCCCGGCGGGAGAGAAAAACGGAACGGGGCCGCCCTTCCGGACAGCCCCGCCAACCGATGTCCGTCTGGAACGGACAGTATTTTCTTCAAAACCCGGCCGCGTCAGTTCGCCTGCCGCTCGTCGAGGATGCGCTTTGCGCAGTCGAGTATGGCCGTATCGTCCAATGTGACGACGCCGCCGTCGGGCCCCGGTTCAAAGTGTACACCCACGGTATTGCCGCTCTCGAAATGGCGTCCGCCGAAGTAATTCCTCACTATCTCTACATCCACTCCCAGTTCATCCGCAATACGCTGGGTGCTGCCGCTCGGAAGCTGGTCCTTGATACGGCGCAACTCATTAAAGGTTATTGTCATAGCTATATGGTTTTATGTGAAATATACATCCAACGATTTAAAGATAACAAAAAATTCCGGACTAAAAAAATGAAACGTATCTTTTTTGTCATTCATAATTAACAGCCGTGCAACACGCCCTTCCGAGGAGTATTCCGGGTCTTCATCCATAAGAACGCCGGAGCGGACGGTTTAGTCTGCCGGTGACAGTCCGCATGTCACCTTTTCTGGCAGCGGGACTGACATGCCACCTCCTTTTTGTCAGTTTCACGGGACTTTGCGCGGTTGGCATAAAGATTGAAGTTCTCAGGACAAACCGAAACGGTAAGACGAACGGAAATTAAAGAAATAACTAAAACAATATATCAATTATGGCAAAGATTATCGGAATCGACTTAGGAACAACCAACTCCTGCGTAGCAGTAATGGAAGGCAACGAACCCGTTGTGATACCCAACAGCGAGGGGCACCGCACCACCCCGTCCATCGTGGCGTTCACCGACAGCGGCGAGCGCAAAGTGGGCGACCCGGCCAAAAGGCAGGCCATCACCAACCCGAAGAACACCATCTTCTCCATCAAGAGATTCATGGGTGAGAACTGCGGGCAGGTGAAAGGCGACATCGAGCGCGTCCCCTACACGGTGGTATGCGAGAACAACATGCCGCGCGTGGAGGTGAACGGGCGTAAATATACTCCGCAGGAGATTTCGGCCATCATTCTCCAGAAGATGAAGAAGACAGCGGAAGATTACCTCGGTACCACGGTGGACGAGGCGGTCATCACCGTACCGGCCTACTTCTCCGACTCGCAGCGTCAGGCCACCAAGGAGGCGGGCGAAATCGCCGGTCTGAAGGTACGCCGTATCATCAACGAGCCTACGGCCGCCGCGCTGGCTTACGGTCTGGACAAGGCCAACAAGGACATGAAGATAGCCGTGTACGACCTGGGAGGCGGTACGTTCGATATTTCCATTCTGGAGCTGGGCGACGGCGTCTTCGAAGTAAAATCGACCAACGGCGACACGCATCTGGGCGGCGATGACTTCGACCACGTCATCATCGACTGGCTGGCAGAGGAGTTCATGAAGAATCACAACATCGACCTGCGCAAGGACCCGATGGCGATGCAGCGCTTGAAAGAAGCTGCCGAAAAGGCGAAAATCGAGCTTTCGAGCTCCACGCAGACGGAAATCAACCTGCCGTACATCATGCCGGTAGACGGTATTCCGCAGCACCTGGTCACGACGCTGACACGGGCCAAATTCGAACAGCTCAGCGACCGGCTGATACAGGCCACCATCGAGCCGTGCCGCAAGGCGCTCAAGGATGCGGGTATGCAGGCGAAGGATATCGACGAGGTTATCCTCGTGGGCGGTTCCACCCGTATTCCGGCCATCCAGAAGGTCGTACAGGACTTCTTCGGCAAGACGCCTTCCAAGAACGTGAATCCGGACGAGGTGGTAGCCATCGGCGCGGCCATACAGGGCGGCGTACTGACGGGCGAAGTGAAGGACGTGCTCCTGCTGGACGTCACCCCGCTGTCGCTGGGTATCGAAACCCTGGGCGGCGTCTTCACCAAGCTTATCGACGCCAACACGACGATACCTACCCGCAAGAGCGAGGTCTTCTCGACTGCGGCCGACAACCAGCCCTCCGTGGAGATTCACATCCTGCAGGGCGAACGTCCCATGGCACGCGACAACAAGACCATCGGCCGGTTCCATCTGGACGGCATCCCCGCCGCACCGCGCGGTGTGCCGCAGATTGAGGTGACCTTCGACATCGACGCCAACGGCATCCTCAACGTATCGGCCAAGGACAAGGGTACGGGCAAGGAGCAGAACATCCGCATCGAGGCCTCCTCGGGGCTTACCGAACAGGAGATACAGCGGATGCGCGACGAGGCGAAAGCCAACGAGGCCCGCGACCGCGAGGAGCGCGAGAAGGTGGACAAGGTGAATGCGGCCGACACCCTCATCTTCTCGACCGAGAAGCAGCTCAAGGAGTACGGCGACAAGATACCGGCCGACAAGAAGGCCAACATCGAAAGTGCGCTGGCCGAACTGAAAGCCGCACACGCCGCAGGCAACGTGGCCAACATCGACTCGGCTACCACGCGGCTGAACGACGCATGGCAGGCGGCTTCCCAGGATATGTATTCAGCCCAGCAGCAGGCCGGCGGTGCACAACAGGGTGCACAGGATGCCGGAACGCAGCACGGTACACCGAACAATGCGGGTGGCAGCCAGAACGACGGCGGCGTGACCGATGTGGAATTCGAAGAGGTCAAATAAGACGGACGATACGCCCGGCCGTCTGCGGACGGTAGAGGGACTCCGTAACCATAGAAACGATTAGACGAAAAGGGACAGGTCATTGCGGCCTGTCTCTTTTTTTTATCGTTTTCCGTGCCCGCGCAACGTCTGCCGGAACATGCTCCGACCGAGCACATGAATCCTCACCGATGCAAAATCCTTTGCGACAAACCTTTTGAATCGTCCCTATGCCACCGTAACGACACGACGGAGCATATAGCGACACGCCGAAAAGCAATCCTGCCCCGACGAAAAGTCATTCGTGCCATGCCTTCCGAGCCATTCGTTTCCACCGCATCCTATGCGGTCTGTCCTCATCCACTCCGATACGGCCCTGCCCTGTCATACCCGACGCCCCGCCCCGTGTCTTTCAGCTCTTTTCCAGCCCTGCCCGACGGGGCGCAAATCGTTCCTGCCACCGCTGCCCGTACAAACCAGCTCTTCCCGGCCGCAGCGCTCCGAGCCCGAACACCGGCCCGAACACCGTACACCCGGCCCGAACAGGAAAAGACGACCGGCCTCCGAACCCCATCGCCCCAAATACGAACATCACCCCGAGCCAAATGCCGTCCCAAACACGAAACATCACCCCGGACATGAAAAAACCTGCCCGAAAGGTGCGAGACCCTCCGGACAGGCGTGTGCGGCCTGGTAAAAACCTCTATTTGTCAATTCCGGTCATTATGAAACGGCCTGCACCGCGTGCCGCCCGCGGCCGGCCGGTTGTCGCACATCCGGACAATCAATAAGTGGCTCCGATAGTGAAAGCCCCCTCGAACGAACCTTTCACGCTGTACAGCGCATCGCTGCCGAAATCGAACGAGATACTGTACGTTTCTCCGGTACGTTTCACCGTCATGGTACCGGTCGTGATACAGGCGTCGCCTTCCACGTTCCCTTCGTTCATCCGCATGTACCAAGTATGCGACCGCGCATACGGTGTTCTGTATCCGCCGCTGATATTGCCGGGAACCAGGCGGGAAGGGTCGGAGTAAATATCGGTACCCACAGTATATGTACCATCCGGTAGATAATACTCGCTGTCATCGTTTTTGTACACGGGCTCCGAAACGAGATAGACGGTTACCAAATCGCCCGAACCGCTGTAGGTTCCTGTGTTCATATCGAACGTCACTCCGTCACTCCAGAAACGCAAATCCCAGAACGCATAAGCCTGTTCTTCGTTCTTGGTCAAATATACAATGACGTAGTTGCCGCCGGTCAGCGTCCCGAAATCGACATCCTCGGCCAGCGTGCTGTCGAACTCGGGTTTTCCCTCCTGCGTCACCGGTATCTCGAACGGGCCGATTCCCTCGGTATCGGCCGTAATGCGCACGGTGCAGCGGCGCGCCTCGGACGAGTTGTTTTCATTCCCGTCAAGCACCTGAATGACTGCCCCTTTATCCGTTTTCACTGCATTCAGCCATCCGGCAGAATCGCCCTCGTCCTCGACGGAGATGTTCCACTCCACGTTTACGGCCTCGATATCTATATAAATCGGATTATGGTCGTTATAGGACAAAGTGAATCCCTCCTCGGGCAGTGCGCCGCCGTCGTAGGAGAGCGTCAGCGAGGGAGGAAGCACCTTCCCCTCCTGCACCACGCGCACCGCCTTCGGCGAAGCGGAACTTTCGCTCGGCGTCACCGTGATGTCGGCGGTACGCTCCGACGTATCCGGATTGTCGGCCGCCGAGACCGTAAAGCCGCCCGCCTTCTCCGTCACGGTAAGCCAGTCGGCCTCCGTCGACGTACTCCACGTAAGGCCTTCGCCCTCGGTCGTGACGGTCACCTCCTGCGGGGCCGCACCCTCCGCACCGAAGGTCAGCGAGGCCGGCTCGACGGTCAGCGAATAAACGACCGGATTGGCATTGCCCTCCTGTTTCACGGTCACGTTCTTGGCCTTGACGTCGTCGTTATCCGTCGGCCGGACGGTGACGGAGGCGGTACGCGCCTCGGCCGCCGGGTTCGCGGCGACCGTAACCAGCAGTTTTCCGGCCGTTCCGTCCTCCACCGTAATCCAGTCGGCCGTGGAGGGCAGTACATATTCCCACTCCACACCCACAGCAGTCACGGTAATCTCCTGCGGAGCCGTATCCTCCGCGCCGAAGGTCAACTGCGAGGGGGATACCTCCAGCGACGCCTCCTGTACGCCCTCATTCTCGGGCGAACATGCCACGGCAACCAATGCCGCCGCCAAAATACTTCCTATCTTTTTCATCTCGATTTTGCGTTAAAAGGTTAGTCATCGGAATCCCGCTGCCGGCAGCAGACCGGAGGCTATCCGGCCCCTCCGGCGCCCGGCGTTTCTGCCGCACGGACGCCGTCTGCGGGCCTCCCTTACACCAAAAATAACCTCTATGAAAAAAACTGCTTCAACATGAAAAGCCATGCTCACATCACTCGCCTACAGGCGTCACATACCACCCCAGATGCTGCAGCCCTATCCCGGCCATCTCTACCGTATAGTACCCGTGCAGCCGGCCGTTCGGCGCCATGTAGCGCACCCACGAAGAGTCAGGGACATGGATTCCGTAATGCTGATAGACCCATTCGGGCAAGGTACCGAGATAAGTGCCGGCATTCAGGTCATAGACATGGCCGCCCGTGAAGAACGCGTACCCCTCGGAGATAAAAGCGATGCCGTCGTCCGTCACGGCAACCCCCACGCATTCGCCCAGGTCGTCGATGATGACGGTCTGCTCCGTCTCGGTATTGTAGAATGCGGCGCGTTTCTCCAATATCCAGTCCGTCCTATTCTCGGTAGGCGTTTCGGTACGGTACATGCTGGCCAGCCACTTGCCGTTGGGGCTTACCTTCGTATGCTCCGCCGTACAGGTCAGGCCATTGACCATATTGAGGTCGTATTCGTTTCCCTCCTTATCAATCATCTTAACCGGGGTCACCTTGCGCACGTCCTTACCGGCATAAGCCACCTGCCACTCGCCGTTCACCCGTTTCCAATAGACCATGCCGAAATCGGAGTTCTCCCACGTACTGCCGTAGATGACGCTGCCGTCGTTGGAGATGCCGCGTCCCAGAATCCCTGTCGTAAAATCCTCGTCCCTGTAGTTTTTTTCGGGCATGGGGAGCAGTTCGGGCACTCCGTCGGTCCAAAGTACCGGCCGGTAGAAACCTTTTCTCTCTGTAACATACCCCACCCAGTACCTGCCGTCCTCGGAAGTCCGCGAAACGTGGGGCCACGATTCGCATCCGTCGATGCGCTCTACGAACGAAGCATTGCCGTCGAGGTCTATCATCAGGCACTCCCCGGTCATACCGAGATTAATGAACAACACCCCCTGGTCGGTCACGGCCTGCGTACTGAAAAAGTCGTACTGGGATTTAAAGAAGGGACCCACTTCGGTCACTTCGCCGGTATCGAGGTCGATGAAAGAGACCGTATAGCGGAACCCGGCCGCATCGCTCTCGTCGATGAAAGCCGTATAACCGGCCACGTACTTCCCGCCGGGAGACATCACTCCCCCGTTGGCCAGGGCGTCCAGCCTGCGGTAGGTAGCAATCTCGCTGTCGGGAGCCAACTGCACCACCTTGATGTGCTGCACGGCCTGCCCGGCCTCAACGGTCACCGTCGTACTCCGCTCCGCCGACGCATCGTTGTCGGCCACGGTGATGGTCAGCGTCCGGCCGTCGGTACGCTCCGCCGTCACCCACGAAGCCTCCGACTCCACCGTCCACTCGGTCGGCGATGTCTTCACTTCGATGGCCAGCGGTTCGTTTCCTGCGCCATGGAAGGAACACACCACCTGGCTGAGATTCACGAACTGACGCTCCTCTTTCACTTCCGTGGTACAGGCCGCAAAAGCCGCTGCAAGTACCGGCAGGACAAAAAGCAATCCTCTCTTCATACTTTCGTTCTTTTTAGAGTTAATGATTTAGAGTTGACGCCACCAATCGTCACGCCGGCCGGACACATGACTTTTTGTAGCAATACAAACTTATAAATAATATAAAATACATAATATAGCCTGTTAAAAGATTTTCATCTTTTATACTCCATGTAATTTTTCACACAAACGTTAAAAGTATAGGAACAGCGGTCCGGCCGGAAGCAGGAGCCGCAAAATGCCGGACAACACACAACACACTGATAAGCAACGCATTCGGCAATCTTACCGAAATCCACCGGGCAGGAAGACACAAAAAATCCGGGCGGCCAATGCCGCCCGGACCACTCTCCGTATAATCCGCGGTTCCGGTTCCGCTCACACGGAAACGCAAACCGGGTAAATCAAACTTTCGGAACGCGCCGTCAGAAGTAGAACGACAGGAAGATGTTGCCCGTCGCCGCAGTACGTACGTTGAAACCGTTGGTAGGCGTCGTGGAGTCGTGACGCTTCACAGTGTTCTCCTTCACACTGTTGCTGGCCGTATCGAAATACTGCGTCTTGTACTCGCTCTCGCCCTGATTGACATAGGCGATGCCGAGTCCGAGTTCTCCGCCCACGGACATCTTGGGTGCGAAGAAATACTCCACGCCCACGAAACCGAATACGCCCACGCTGATGACCGGCGACCCCTTGACATCTATCGTACGTTCGCTGACCTGAGCCTGGCTGTCGGTATTGAAGTTCCAGGTCCACGGGTCGGGATAGGTCGCGCTCATCTCGTTACCGTACTTGTAGTGGGTGGTCACGTTGTTGTAGGATGCGGTGAGCTGAGCCCCGTAGAAGCCTTGCAGACGGCCGTAACCGCGCCTCCACTCGTAGCCGACGTTAATGCCGAAGCCCTGGTTGCTCTTCTCCATGCGGTCGGTGACGGTAGCGCCTGCCGCCGTATTGCTCGTGGGGTTGCCATAATAATAGTCCGTCCCGAAATTGACGGTCAGGCCGGCACGGATAGCCTGGTTGTCGGCCGTGAAGAACTTCATGTTGAGGCCAGCTCCGAGGCTGCTGAACGTGGGAGCCGAATTGGAACCGTCACGGGTGAACATGTTGCCCAGATAGGTAAAGAACGGAGTCGTACTGATACCTATCGACATGTCGCCGGCCTGGGGAAGGATGGGGGCACCCTTCTTGTTGGTAAGAACCGGTTTCTCTTCGACCACGATAAGGGTCTGGGCCGATGCCGTAGCCGCTACACACAGAATGGCTGCAAGCGAGATAAAAAGTCTTTTCATAATTCAGATAATTTAATTGGTTTAACGAAACTAAATGGTTTCTCTTTCCTACGAGTTTTGCAAATATTAAACCAAATGCGTGCCACACCTCCCTTTTCGGGCCGCCGACAAAGGCAAAAACCCTTCCGCCTCACGGCTGGAAGGGTTCAATTTCATCATAATCAACCTATTGCCCGTCAAAGATTCTCAAGGCAGTAATCGACCATTTTCTGCCGGACATGGAAACGCCCGTTGGGTACCATCGAATGGTTGTCGTCCGGATATATCATCATGTCGAACTTCTTTCCGGCCCGCACCAGTTCATAGGCCATCTTGTAGCTGTTCTGCGGATGGACGTTGTCGTCCGCAGAACCGTGCATCAGCAGCAGCCGCCCCTTCAGCCGGTCGGCATAATAGACGGGCGAAGGGATGTCGTAACCGTCGGGATTCTCCTGCGGCAGACCGTTCACCCGCTCGGTATAGACCGAATCGTAGTAGCGCCACGAGGTTACCGGGGCAACCGAAATGGCCATACTGAATACGTCGGCCCCTTTCAGAATGCAGTTGAGCGACATGAAACCGCCATAGCTCCAGCCGTATATGCCTATCCGGGAGGCATCCACGTAAGGCAGCCCGGCCACGTACCGTGCAAGGGCTATCTGGTCTTCCGTTTCGAGCAGCCCCATCTGCCCGTAGGTAAGTTTCTTGAACCATTCGCCCCGACCGCCCGTACCGCGCGGGTCCATGCAGACCACAAGGTAGCCCTGCTGCACGAGGGCATCCTCCCAGTCCACGAACCAACGGTCGAGCACCTGCTGCGAGGCCGGCCCGCTGTACTGCGTGAAGAGTACGGGATAACTCCCGCCTGGGTCGAAATCCGCCGGTTTGACGATATAGCAGTTGAGTTCTATCCGACGCCCCTCGTGGGTAACGGGAAAGGTAAAGAACTCCCTGACCGGATACCCTACCGAGGCGATGTACTCCTTCAGTTCCGCATTATCCTCCAGCGTACGCAGCAGCCGGCCCCGGCTGTCGTGAAGCGTCACCGTATTGGGCGTCGAGGAGTTGGAGAAGTAGCTGATATAGTATTTGCACCCCTCGCTCGGCGCGATGGCATAGGTGCCCTCACCTTTGGTGAGCCGACGTTTTCCCTTGCCGTTCGTCCCCACCACATAGAGGTTGTTACGCAGCGGGGAGGTCTCGTTGGAGAGGAACCACACCCGCTCGTCCGTCGCACATACGAGGCTGCGCACCTCCCATTCGCCCTCGGTCAGCGGATAGAGGAAACCCCTTTCCATGCTGTACATATAAAGGTGCGAAAAACCGGTACGGGTCTCGTTCTTCACGATGAAACGGTCACCGTCGGAGAGGAAAGTCACCGTTCCCATGCCGATGTTGTCGATGTATTTGTCCGAACGCTCCTCGTATATCATCTTCCGAGTTCCCTTCAGGTCGTCCACGAAAACTTCCAGATGGTTCTGAAGCCGGTTGATACGGTAGAAACAGAGAGCGCCGGCAGGCGTCCAGCCGAAGAAGGGGAGATACTGGTCGCGCTCCGGGCCGACATCCACATGCGTCGTCCGTCCGCTCGCCAGGTCGTACACATGGAGCGAAACCGCCGAATTGGCCTCGCCCGCCATCGGATATTTGTAGGTGAAGCGCCGCGGATAGCGGGGTGCCGTCACGTCGTCTTCCGGAGTGCTTCCGTCCGGGCCGTAAAGGTCGAGTGAATAGTCGCGCACACCGCTCTCGTCGAACCGCAGGAAGGCGAGTTTCTCCCCGTCGGGCGACCAGCGGAGCGCATCCTCCAAGCCCCACTCCTCCTCATACACCCAGTCGGGCATACCGTTGATAATGTGGTTGGGTACACCGTCGGTCGTGACCGCCGTCTCGCGCCCCGTAGCCAGTTCCTTTACATAGATGTTGTTGCGCAGTACGAAGGCCACCCGCTCCCCGTCGGGAGAGAAGACCGCATACCGCAGGCTGTCGCTCTCGTGCAGCGGAGCGGCCTCACCCGATTCCGTATCGTACACCACATAAGAAGAGTAGGCCGAACGGCGATACAACGGTTTTCCGTCGAGACGGAACAGCACTTTGTCCTCCGCGGGACTAAGCCGGTAATCGGCGATGCGCTGCCATGCCGCACCGATATCTTCCGGCGAAGCCAGCACCCCCTCCCGGTCGCCCGACGCATAGGAAAAGACGACCACCCGGCCGCTGTCGAGCACCGTATAATGTTCTCCGTCCGCCATCGACCTCAGTCCCGCGACGGTGCGCTGCGCGAACTTGCCGGCAGCGATATCCGCATAAGTAAACTGCGGGGAGGCGCCGTATGCCGTACATGCGACGGCGGCCAACCCCAGCAACAATCCGAGTTTCCTCATGATAACCTGTTTATTAACTTAAATTCCAATATCCCGTCGGCCGACACGGCTCTCTCCGCCCGCCGTGCGGCACCGGAACACCCCGATACAACCGCATACTCCGCGACTCCGCGCACTATACGCACGCTTTCAGGCTCATGTCGAGGCTCCGTATCTGGTGCGTCAGCGCACCCACCGAGACGTAATCCACACCGCATTCGGCATACGCCCGCATCGTCTCCTCCCGGATACCCCCCGAAGACTCCGTTTCGCAGCGACCGGCGATACGACGCACCCCTTCGCGCGTCATCTCCACCGTGAAGTTGTCGAACATGATGCGGTCGGCCCCCCCTGCGGCGAACACCTCGTCGATATCCTCCAGCGAACGCACCTCCACCTCGATAGGCAACTGCCGTCCGGTATCGGCCAGGTAACCGCGCACGGCTCCCAGCGCATTGGCGATGCCGCCGG
>OGRC01001539.1_pt1 | contig 14726 bp, 12 predicted proteins | sample 1553431 | NCBI WGS metagenome assembly OGRC01 (sample SAMEA2580064, study PRJEB22360) | human gut metagenome | biome: human gut; feature: human-associated habitat; material: faeces | place: Denmark | collected 2008/2010
CCGGCCCCGCCTCCACGACGAGCTGATCCACAAGGACTGGTTCCAGACCCTGCCGGACTTCAACGCCTACGTCGTGCGGAAGGGGCAGGCCCTCAGCGATTACGCCTGCGACCCCATGGGCTGGCGGCGCAAGTGTCTGGTAAACATTGCCAAAGCGGGGATGTTCTCCTCCGACCGCACCATTGCCGAGTATGACCGCGACATCTGGCATCTGGGCAAGTGAGCTGAATCGCCCCAACAAAAGCTCCGTCATCAAAATAGAGCGCATAGAACCGATACAAAAAGCACAGCCCCGTTCTGGTGAAGGAATCCAGAACGGGGCTGTATTGATGAAGGAGAAATGAAGGGAATATCAGGTTACAGATTCAGCTCAAACTGTTCTGCCGTAACAGTTGCTTTGCCATCGGCAGCAAAGGTGATGCCGTCGGCAGACTGGGGCGTGTAGATCCATGCGGTCATGGTCTGCTCGCCGTCGTTGACAAAAACTTCGATGCTGTTTTTGTCCAGCAGGATACGGAGTTTGAGCGCACCGTTCTGGCTGCGGACCTTGCAGCTGCGGCGGTGCACGATGTCGGCACGGGAACCGGCATAGCTGCGATCCAGCGTCAGCTCGGAGGTGTAGGGGTCATAAGACAGGCTGGTGTGATGGTCTGCGTCAGCGGCCAGCTTGAGGGTAAAGGAGCGGTATTCGCCGGGCTGCACCGTGACGGTCAGGTCGGCCACACGGCCCTTGATGCCTTCCAGAGAAGTTTCGCTTTGCACCGTCACGTTTTCGTGCAGGGTGCGCTTACCGTGGACGGCATCCAGCTCCCGCACCGGGGTCTGAAGAATGCGTCCGTCCTTGATGTGCAGCTCGCGCGGGCAGATGGTCTGTCCGAACCACTTGCAGCCCTGCGGCTTATCTTCGGTATCCGACCATGTCTGCAGCCATGCGGTCATGAGCCGGCGGCCATCCGGGGCAAGGGTGGTCTGGGTGGCGTAGAAGTCGATGCCACCGTCCATCAGCTGCACATTTTCCCTGGTGAAGGTGTGGGTGACTTCGTCGTAGCTGCCGATGAAGGCAATCACGTTGTGACCGTTGTGGAACTCTCCCTTGGGCAGCATCTCCATGGGCCCCAGCATCAGGACCTGCTTGCCGTCCAGCGGGAAGAAGTCCGGGCACTCCCACATTTTGCCGTACTGATTGTTGCAGCGTTCCAGCACCGTGACAAAGTGCCAGTCGAAGCCGTCCTTGCTCTGGAACAGTGCCGCTGCGCCGCTGCCATCCTCGGCAAGGCAGACGGTGACGGCAGAGTAGGTGCCATCGGCCTCACGCCAGATCTTGGGGTCCCGGAAGTCGAACCTGCTGAAGCCTTCCGGCAGGTCTTTCTGGGTCAGGACGGGATTGCAGGCAGGCTTTTCGTAGTCGAGACCGTCACCGATGGCAATGCTCTGGGTCTGGATGTCCCGCATCTCCCCATTGGGCTGCTTTTCTGCCACCACACTGGTGTACATCAGCAGCTGCTTGCCGTCATCCATCTGGGTGGCAGAGCCGGAGAAGCAGCCGGGGCCGTTGTCCGCCGGAGAATCCGGGGCAAGCGCACAGGGCAGATACTCCCAGTGCAGCAGGTCGGTGCTGACGGCGTGACCCCAGTGCATGGGCGCCCACCGCACATCGTAGGGGTTATACTGATAGAACTGGTGATACTTCCCTTTATAATAAGAGAAGCCGTTGGGGTCGTTGAGCCAGCCCACATAAGGAGTCATGTGGTAGGCAGGGCGTTCCGCCGAGGAAATGGCAGCGCCGTGCTCGGCCTCGTAGGCACGGGCTTTTTGTAAAGTCAAATCGTTCATGGAATCCTCCAAAGGAAAGAATTCTTATGCGTAGTAAGCATCCAGATACTTCTGCATAATGCCCAGATAGTCGGACAGGCCGTAGGCTTCCAGCTTGCTCAGATATTCGTTCCACTCTGCATCCGTAGTGCCGTTCATGATCCAGTTGGCCTTCTGCGTATTCATGTAGGTCTGCAGATCTGCCTGCAGGTTAGAGACCTGCTCGGTGTCCTCGTTGCTCATAAAGACATTGGGATAGACATAATCGTTGTTCATATCCGGGGTGTAGATCTCCTTGATCCAGTCCAGACGATACTGTGCATCGTCCGGGCAGGTAACGTATACACCATAGTAATCATCCAGAACCGCCAGAGGCCCACTGACACACTGCGCTTCACGGACTTCCACGGGAGAAGCATCGCCCAGAGGAGCGTGCTTCAGCATGGGCTCGCCCTTATCGTTGGTGGACAGTTCAAAAATATTAAAGCCTTCCGCATCGCCGTAAGTACCCCAGTTGTTCTGCGGAGACTGGAGGGGAGCGTACATCTGATCCAGCCATGCGCAAACCAATGCGGGGTTAGTTGCCTTTGCGGTGACAACGCATCTGCCGCGGGCAAAGCCGCTGGTGAAAGAGCCGTTCTGCGGAGTGATATTGCGGGTATCGGCGGTCAGGGCGGGCAGCGGCTCCCAGTCGGTCAGGTTGTCGATGTTGGCAACATCCCAGCTGAAGCAGACACCATAGCGGCCAGCCTTGCCCTTGGAAACATAGGTGGACCACTCCTGCGTGAAGCACTCCGGGTCAATGAGCTTCTCGGCATACAGCTTGTGCAGCCAGTCCAGACCATCACGGTAGCCCTGCTGGGTGGCGGCACAGATGACTTTCCGGTCGTTGGTAACGGCAATATGACGGTCCTTGTCAGCGTCGCCGTAGCCTTCGCCAAAGCCATTGATGAGGATGCTGGGATCCTGATCGCCGTTGTTGACGATGCAGGACATGGGGATGATGTCGCCGTCAATGCCATACTCTGCCTTGATAGAAGCGGCGTTATCACGGAATGCCATCAGCACCTGTTCAAACTCGTCCACTGTGGTGGGCATCGACAGACCGAGGAAGTTCAGCCACTTGGTATTGATGAAGCTCATGTTGCCAACGGTCTGGATGGCGGTCTTTTCTGCGCCGAGCTGCTCGATCCAGGGCAGTGCCCAGATGTGGCCATCGCTGTCGGTGCACATGGTGCGGTACTCCGGGTACTGCTCAAAGACCTTCTGGAGATTAGGCATATTGTTGTCAATGTAGTCTTCCAGATTGAGGATGACACCCTGATCTGCGTAGCGCAGCAGATTGCTGTCGGTAAAATCAGCAGTAAAAACAAAATCCGTCAGGGTGTTGGGGTTGGACATATTCAGGGTGATCTTATCGCTCCACTGGTCGGACTGGATGGCAGTCCAGTCGATGTGCACATTGGTCTGCTCTTCCAGACGCTTGAAGATGGTGCGGTTGTTCGGCTCGGGTTCGCTGCCCACAGGGAAGCTGGTCATACCGGTAAAGGTGACCTTTTCGGACAGCGGAAATGTAACGGCACCGGTTACGTCCACAGCTGCGGCAGCAGAATTGTTGCTGCCGTTGGATTTGCCGCCGCCACAGGCAGACAGAGCAGCGGCAGAGCCCGCCAGAGCGCAGACCTTGAGGAAGTTGCGGCGAGAGATCAGCTTTTTCATGGTATTTTCTCCTTTTTCATGTTTCTTTTTTCGTGTGACAGATGAGCGTACCGGCTCATAAAATTCTGGAATATCCTCAGCCTTTAATGGAACCAGCCATGATGCCGGCATCAAAATACTTCTGGAAGAAGGGATACATCACCAGCAGCGGCAGACTGGAAATAATAATGGTTGCATATTTGAGCAGCTCTGCCATCTTCGCACGTTCGGCAGTACTTTGGATATCTGCGATCATGCCGGATTCCGGCTGGCTCTGGATCAGGATGGAACGCAGCACCAGCTGCAGCGGCTGCTTCGATGCGCTGTTCAGGTAGATCATGGCGTCAAAGTAGCTGTTCCACATTGCCACGAACTGCCACAGGGCCAGAACTGCCACCACCGGCATACAGACGGGCAGCAGGATCTTGAAGAAGTAAAGCATCTCGCTGGCTCCATCCACATCCGCAGCTTCGCGCAGCTCACGCGGGATGCCTTGATAATAGGTACGGGCAATGATCATGTTCCACACGCTGAATGCTCCCGGCAGAATGACCGCCCACATGGAATCCAGCAGACCCAGATTGTTGATGAGCAGGTAGGTGGGGATCAGACCGCCGCTGAAAAACATCGTGATCACAAACAAGGTGTTGAAGATCGTTTTGCCCTTGAAGTCCGGCAGCGACATGGGATAAGCGGCAAGCATCGTCACAGCTACCGAGATGATGGTGAAGATGATCGAGTAAAGTACTGCGTTCTTGAAGCCGACCCAGATCTGCTTGTCCGAAACGACACGCTGGTAAGCATCCAGACTCCACTTGCTGAAATCAAAGGAGATGCCCTTGTTTTGCAGAGTGACCGGGTCCATAAAGGACGCGATGACGATGTAGATCATCGGAATGATGATCGCCAGCAGGAACACGCCCAGAAGTGCGTAGCCGCAGTACAGGATGATCTTATCTTGTCTGGTGTAGAGGGCCATTTTTGATTTTTTCTGTTTTGCCATGGTAAACCCCTCCTTACAAGCCCTTGCCATCGTTCATTTTGGCAACGACCTTGTTCACTGCGATCAGCAGGATGACGTTGACAACGGTGTTGAACAGACCGACTGCCGTGGAAAAGCTGTAATCGCCGTCCAACAGGCCCTTTTTATAAACGTACGTTGCAATGATCTCGGCAGTGTTCAGGTTCAGGTCAGTTTGCAGGGCATAGGCTTTTTCAAAACCGATGCTCATGATGTTGCCTGCCTGCAGGATGAACTGAATAACGACCATATCCTTAATGGCGGGCCACTCCACCGTCATAATCTGCTGGATCAGGTTTGCACCGTCGATCATCGCAGCTTCCTTCAGATCTTTGCTGGCGTTAGAAAGGGATGCGGTGTACATGATGGATGCCCAGCCGGCACCCTGCCAGATGCCGCTGATGATGTAGATGGGGCGGAACGCTTCCGGCAGCGTCATGAAGTTGATGCTGGTGTGAAGCAGGCCGTTCACAGGACCGGTGACACTCAGCAGCACCCGGACGATACCGCACAGCACGATGACCGAGATGAAGTTGGGCATATACAGCACCAGCTGCACCTTCTGCTTGATCTTCTTGCTCTCGATACGGTTGAGCAGGAATGCCAGCAGGATAGGGATCGGGAAGCCCCACAGCAGACCGTAGACGCTCAGCTTCAGGGTGTTGATCAGATAGCGCTGGAAGTCCGGCGAGGACATGAAGCGGGTAAAGTTTTTGAAGCCTACCCACTCGCTGCCCCAGATGCCCTTGAAGGGATTGTACTTCTGGAATGCGATCAGCACACCGCCCATGGGAGCGTACTTGAACACCAGCGTCAGCGCCACGGCAGGCAGCAGGAACAACAGGTAAAGCTGCCAATGCCGTTTGATGTAGACCCATGTGTTGTGCAGCTTGCGTTCTGCTGTCAGCACAGCCGTTTCCGGCGAGGCCGTCTTTGCTTTCATGAATCATTCTCCTCCTTTTTGATTTGCTTGCCGCTTGATTTGTGTTTTACATTTGCACCTTTGAATTTTACGTTTTTTTCATTTCGATTGTGCAAATGTAAAATTCTCTAATTCATTTATACCACGCAAACAAGCAAATGTCAATGATAATTCATGGGATACATAAAGAAATACTGTGCATTCGTACAGGTGCACAAATTCGAAAGTGCGTAAATATGCAAAATGATGATTTGCATTTTTACATTTGACTAATTTGTGCATTTGCACTATACTGGAGTCATAAAGAATAAGATCCGTCACCAGACTTTATCTATAAAAGAAAGAACATCCGCTCCTGTATTATAAAGAAAGAGGATGACTTATGGCAACCAGGGTCACCATTCAGGATATTGCAAGCGAACTGCAGCTTTCCCGCAACACAGTTTCAAAGGCCATCAACAACACCGGTGTGCTGGCAGATGCCACACGGGAGAAGATCCTGCGCAAAGCCGCCGAAATGGGCTATAAGCAGTTTGCCTATCTGCCGCTGTTTCAGGAAGGCGCTGCAAAAACAGCAGGGCTTTCCATTCTGCCGAGTGACAAACGGGAGATCGCCATGCTGACGACCCGGTTTCTGAACAGCTCTCACTTTTCCTCCATGATGCTGGATCGTTTCCAGTCGGAAATCGATCATCTGCACAGCGGCATGACCATTCATCGCATTTCTCCCATAGAGTTGAAAGAGAAAAAACTTCCATCTTCTCTCGACATCCAGCGCACAGCCGGCATCATCTGTTTTGAAGTATTCGACTATGACTACGCACAGATGCTGTGCGATCTGGATGTTCCGCTGCTGTTTGTAGACACCCCTGTGATGGATATGCGTCCTCCTCTTAAAGCCGACCGCCTTTATATGGAAAACCGCATTGAGATCCAGCATGCAGTGGCCCACATGGTCCAACGCGGCAAAAAACGCATCAGCTTTGCGGGGGATAAAAACCACTGTCAGTCCTTCTTTGAGCGTTATATGGCTTATAAGGATGCAGTGGAGCACTTTGGTCTGACAGAAGGCCTGAGCACCTGTGCGATGCCATCTGGACAGCAGAACTATCCGGTATCCCTGTACGAAACCATACGTCGGTTCAAAACGATGCCGGATGCCTTTGTCTGCGCCAATGACTTTGTTGCCATGGATCTGGTCAAGGCATTGAATGAGCTGGGGTATTCGGTTCCCGATGATATCTGGGTCTGCGGTTTCGATGACAGTCAGGAGGCTTCCTACTTTGTCCCCCGTCTGACTTCGATCCATATCCATGGACAGATCATGGGCTACACCGCTGCCAATCTGCTTATGACCCGCATCGAAGAGCCATTGCTGAACTATCGCACCGTCTATACGGAAACCAACCTGATCCTGCGCGAATCCACAGGAGATTGAGCGAAAGGAGAACCCCCATGCGTGACCTGTGCAATACGGACAAGCCGCTGTTTGCTGTGCTGACGAAATTGACTTACAGTGCTTACCTGAACATCTTATGGCTCGTGTGCAGCCTGCCCATCGTTACCATAGGGGCTTCTACGACCGCATTGTTCTACGTCACACTCAAAATGGCGGAAGATCGGGACGATGGTCTGACCCGGATGTTTTTTAAGGCGTTCCGGGAAAATTTTAAGCCTGCCACAAAACTCTGGCTTATCCTGCTGGCAGTCGGCAGTTTCCTGGCTGCGGATGGCTTTGTGCTGCGCCGAATGTGGAGCGAAAACATTTTCTGGACGCTGCTCACTGCAGTGCTTATTGGTGCGGCAGTTCTGTACGGCATCGTTCTGCTGTATGCCTTTCCTCTGCTGGCACGGTTTGAAAACACCACCTTCGGCATCCTGAAAACAGCGTTTCTCGTGGGTGTCCGGTATTTGTTTTGTACCCTGCTGATGGCGGCGGTCTATGGCATCATGGGGTACGTCATCGTGTTTGTGTTCACGCCTGCATTCCTGCTGGGCATGGGCTTCTGCGCCATGATCTGCTCCTTTCTGATGCTTCGGATCCTCTATCTGATCGGTGGAGACCCTGACGCAGTACACGAGGAATACGACCATGACAAAAACTGACCGGGATACGCTCCGCTCCCTCCATGGGTACAAAAAGTGGGAGCACATCTGGGCATATTACAAGCTGCCCATTGCGATCGTGCTCATCGTCGTCTATATCCTTGGCTATGCAGCCTACCGCCATGTGACGAAAAAAGAGGATGTGCTTTACCTTGGTCTGGTAAATATCACTGCCGGGTCTGATCTGACGGAACAGCTTACCACCGGCTTTGCCGAGGCGCAGGGTCTGACCAAAAAGCAGCAGGTCGATCTGCTGTCCGGCTTGCTGCTCAGCGAAAGCGAACGCGCAGAGGAGCAGTATGTATATGCTTCGGAGATGAAGCTGCTGGGTGCAGTCAGTGCCCAGCGGTTAGATGTTGTTCTGATGGACGAATATGCACGGGATCGACTGTTGGCAGATGATTATTTTCTCGATCTGCGGACGCTGGATCCGTCTTTCCATGCCCTGTCGGGTCTGAACGCCGGCGGGACCGTGCTGGATATTTCGGATACGCCGTTTGTCAGGCAGGCAGGTTTTTCTGGCAGGGTCTATCTTGGGGTGGTGCAGAATGCACCGCACCCGGAGCGTGCAGCCGCTTACATTCATTATCTGTTCCAGCGGTGATCGTTGGGTTTCACATCAAGAATAAGGAGAATTATCATGGACATTGTAACGATTGGTGAAGTTTTGATCGACCTGACCCAGACCGGCAAGGATGCGCGCGGCATCCCTCAGTTTGCCGCAAACCCCGGCGGTGCACCGGCCAATCTGGCGGTGGCAGCTGCCCGGCTGGGCGCACAGACTGCCTTTATTGGCAAGGTGGGTGCGGATGCCTTTGGCCGCTACCTGAAAGAGGTTCTGGCGGAAAACAAGGTGGACGTTTCCGGCATGGCGGTGGATGCAGACCACCCCACCACCATGGCGGTGGTCTCGGTAGATGCCGCCGGCGAGCGGGATTTCAGCTTCTACCGCAGCGCCAACGCTGACGTGATGCTGAGCAAAGAGGACATTTCGGAGGGCGCTCTGAAGGCTGCCAAAATCGTCCACTTCGGCTCTGTCAGCCTGACCGCTGACCCCTCCCGCACTGCCACACTGGACGCCGCTGCCCGCGCCAAAAAGCTGGGCGCTGTCATTACTTATGACCCCAACTACCGTGCCAACCTCTGGAAGAACAAAGAGGAGGCCATTGCCCAGATGAAAGCTCCCCTGCCGCTGGTGGATATTCTGAAAGTGTCCGATGAAGAGCTGCCCCTGCTCACCGGCACCACCGACTGCAAAAGCGGCACGGCACAGCTGGCACAGAACGGCATCCGGCTGATTTTTGTCACCTTGGGTGCAAACGGCGTATTCTACCGCTTTGGAGACAAGACCGGCCATGTGGCAGGTGTCCCCTGCAAGGTGGGCGACACCAACGGCGCAGGCGACACCTTCTTTGGGGCTGCCCTGTCCAAGCTCTGCAAGGAGGAGCTGGACACCCTGACTGTGGACAAGCTGGAAGGCATTCTGGCTTTTGCCAACAAAGCGGCCAGCATCACCACCAGCCGCCATGGTGCCATCCCCGCCATGCCTACCCTTGCGGAAGTGGAGGGCTGAACCATGGCAGCGAAACAGGAATTTGCGTCCCGGTTTGCCAAGCACAAGGACGAGCTGGAATGGCTGTTCATGGAACTGTACCACAACCGGGAAGGGCTGGAGGTTCTGGAGCGGGAGATGGCAGAAGCCTACAACGCCCGCAGCGCTGAGCTGAAAGCACTGGACAAGGCACGCTCTGCCGACCCGGAGTGGTACAAGCGGGGCAATATGTTCGGCATGACCATGTACACCGACCTCTTTGCCGGAAATCTGAAAGAACTGGCAAAGAAGCTGCCCTACCTCAAGGAGCAGAAGCTGACCTATCTGCACCTGATGCCCCTGCTGCAGATGCCCCATCCCCACAACGACGGCGGCTATGCGGTGGAGGATTTCGATACCGTAGACCCGTCCCTTGGCACCAACAAAGATCTGGAGAACCTGACCCGGGAACTGCGCAAGGCGGGCATCAGCCTGTGTCTGGATTTTGTCATGAACCACACCGCCAGCACCCACCGCTGGGCCATGGCGGCAAAGGCAGGAGACCCGTGGTTTCAGGCCTATTACCACCTCTACGAGGACCGCACCATCCCCGACCAGTACGAGCAGACCGTGCCGCAGGTGTTCCCCAACACCGCCCCCGGCAACTTTACATGGTGTGAGGAGATGCACAAGTGGGTGCTGACCACCTTCCACGACTACCAGTGGGACCTGAACTACGGAAACCCGGCGGTGTTCGTGGACATGACCAAGAGCATTCTGCACCTCGCCAATCTGGGCGTAGAGGTGTTCCGCATTGACGCTGTGCCCTACATCTGGAAGCAGCTGGGCACCACCTGCCGCAACCTGCCGCAGGTGCATACCATTGTGCGGATGCTCCGCATGGTTCTGGAATGTGTCTGCCCGGCGGTCATCCTCAAGGGCGAGGTGGTCATGGCTCCCAAGGAGCTTGCCGCCTATTTCGGCACGCCCGAAAAGCCGGAATGCCATATGCTCTACAACGTATCCACCATGGTCAACCTGTGGGGCGCCCTTGCCAGCCGGGACACCCGACTGCTGAAAGCCCAGCTGGATGCCCTCCACGCCCTGCCGGACAACTGCTGGTTCGTGAACTATCTGCGCTGCCACGATGACATCGGCTGGGGTCTGGACGAGGCGGTGGAAAACCGGCTGGGCATCGACCCGCAGAAGCATAAGGAATATCTGTACCACTTCTACGAGGGCAATTTCCCCGGCAGCTGGGCAAAGGGCGAGCTGTACAACTACGACCCTGCCACCGGCGATGCCCGGAGCTGCGGCACCACCGCCAGCCTGTGCGGCGTGGAGCAGGCACTGGAAAAGGACGACAAAACCGCACTGGACTACGCGGTGAAGCGTGACCTGCTGCTGCACACTGCCATGGCGTTTTTGCAGGGCTTCCCCATGCTGAACTGTGGCGATGAGATCGCTCAGCTCAATGGCTGGGATTACAAAAATGACCCCGACCGTGTGGAGGACAGCCGCAATCTGCATCGCAGCAAATTCAACTGGGAAGATGCCAAACAGCGCACCCAAAAGGGCACGCTGCAAAACCAGCTGTGGCAGGGTATGGAGCAGCTGCGCCAGATGCGGGCAGACCCCTGCTTTGCCCCGGATGCGTGGGTGACCACATGGGACAGCCACAACCCCGGCGTGCTGGCACTGGTACGCAAGCGCGGCGAGGAAACGCTGGTTGGATTGTTCAACTTTACCGAGTATCCGGCAGGGGCCAGTCTGGACGCGCTGGGCGGTAAGTATCACACCCCGGAAGGCACTTCCGTCTGGCTGGCGGATGTGGAGCTGGAACCGTATCAGGCGCTGCTGGTAAAAAACAAATAAGCAAAAACCAGAACTGCGGGCTGAATCAGCGATGCAGTTCTGGTTTTTTGTGGTTCTTTTTAATGTGTCACCGTCACGGATCTGTTGCCTGCAGCACGCAGGCACAATACCCCGGCTCCGGCTGGTAACAATGGATGGTCAGGTATTTATCCGCCTCCGGGCTGTAATCGTGAAGCGTGTGCTTTGTGCCGTTCAACGCCACATCTGCATACGATACCAGCCACTTTTTATCGCCATTGGGGAACACCTTGTAAAAAGAGCGATCCAGCATTTCTTCCACTGGCACACCCTCGATATTTGCCATTTCTGCGTTGCAGTAGCGGAAGATGAAATCCACGCCATGCCCATCCTCATTAAAGACCAGCTCAATGACGCAGAACGCCAGCGGCATATCGTCCAGCAGGCTGCATTTTTCCAGCAGGCTCATGTTCATGGAGTGGGGCTGTGTGTCTGCCACCCCAATCTCCGCACGCAGGCGGCGATGGTCGCTCATCCCACGCTTGCGTCCCTGAAAGGTGCGCCCGTCGGACATGGTATAGACCCCATCGTTGCTGATATTTACGATCTGGCTGCGGCATACTGCGATTCCTTTGCTGATATTCAGAAACCGGTCTTCCGGCAAAACAGACAAGACGCTGTGCAGCGGAGCATACAGCGCAGCTTCTTCCCCGTCCATGCGGTGAACGACCGTTTTGCGGTCGTTACGGTAAAGATACAAGATGTTTTCTGGGCAAAGGTCATTTTTCTGAAACCACTCATGCAGATCATTCATCGCCATACTCCTTTGTCAGTTGGATATGTTTAGTATAGCATACCTCCGTACAGAGCACAAGAACAGCTTGATTAAAATTCATTTCAACGGAGTTTTCGCCAATTTACATCGAGCGTTTTTGTCAACATTCACGTTTTTAATGTTAAAAGTGCAGAAGCCGTTGACCTTCAAGCATTTCCTGTGTATTCTGTAACATAGAAGGTCAAATGTTTTTTCGCAAGATGTATGAAGCACATCAAACGAGAGGTCTGGCAGGAGAGCTTCCACTATGAAAATGGCTCGCCGGGATTTTCTGAATGTTTCCACTGCGGCTGCGGTGGTATGCGCAACTGCGCTTCTTCCTGTGGAGAAAGCCGCAGCAGCACAACAAACGATGGCGGCGCAGGAACTTCTGGAACAGGCGTATCTGTACGCCTTTCCACTGGCTCTGATGGATGCGACCCGAAAGGTTTCAACCCATACAGAAACACCGAACAGTACCCGTGCGCCGATCAACCAGTTCTGCCACGCGGAAAAGCTGGCAGCCGCCCACAGTCTGTGTAAAATAAATCCAGATATAAAGGAGGCAAACCACCATGAAGATGACCCGCAGAAACTTTCTTTCCACTTCAGCGGTTGCGGCGTTAGCCTGCGGCGCATCCCTGACCGCACACGCAGCAGGCAGTACCGATGAAAACAGTCTGAACTTTATCACAGACATTTTCAAGGACCCCACCCAGCCGGGCGAGATCGAAGAGGCAACTGCTATCACGGCAGAAAAGAACGCCGAATGGTATGAAAAGCTGGATTTTTCCGACCGGCGGGAACTTGACAATGCAGCACGTGGCCTGCTGGACAATCAAGAAGGCAGGGTCATCTACAACGATGACGGAACAACGGCATGGGATCTGCAAGGCTATGGGGATCTGGACCGTGATGCGCCGGATACGGTCAACCCGAGCCTGTGGCGGAATACCCAGCTCAATGCCAAAGCCGGTCTGTTTGAAGTATGTGACGGCATCTATCAGGTGCGTGGCTTTGATATGGCCAATGCGACCTTCATCCGCACCAACAACGGCTGAATCATTTTTGATGTCCTGATGTGCAAAGAAAATATGCAGGCAGCAAAAGCGCTGATGGAAAACCGGTTCGGACCGCTGGATGTCAAAGCTGTGCTGTACAGTCATAGCCATGTGGATCACTTTGGCGGCGCAGAGGGTGCGATCGACCGGAACGATGTAGCGGACCCCAGCCTTTCCATCGACAAACAGCTTGCCTCGGGCAAAACGGTCATCCTTGCACCGGAAGGATTTTTGAAACACGCCATCAGCGAAAACGTCTATGCCGGCATCGCAATGGCCCGGCGTGCGCAGTATCAGTATGGTACGGTGCTGGAAAAAGGGGAGAAAGGAGCACTCTCCATCGGCATCGGCATGGGACAGTCTACCGGTCAGGTGAGCCTTATTGCGCCGACCTATGAGATCGGGGAAGATGTTCCAAAGCTGACCATCGACGGGCTGGAGATCGAATTCCAGCTGACCCCCGGCACCGAAGCCCCTGCCGAAATGAACGCCTATTTCCCGAAGTACCGTGCCCTCTGGATGGCCGAAAACTGCACCGGCACCCTGCACAACCTCTACACCCTGCGTGGCGCACAGGTGCGGGATGCCAACGATTGGGCGAAGTACATCATCGAGGCTGACCAGCGCTTCTGTGACAAGACCGACGTGGTGTTCCAGAGCCACAACTGGCCGCATTGGGGTGAGGAGATCCATGAGTATCTGTTGAACACGGCAGCGATCTACAAGTTCATCCACGACCAGACCCTGCATTACATGAATCAGGGATATACCTCAAATGAGATCTCGGCGATGCTGACCCTGCCCAAAAAACTGGAAAAGGTCTGGTATACCCGTCCGTACTACGGTACGCTGGCGCACAATTCCAAGGCCGTTTACCAGAAATATCTGGGCTGGTATGACGCAAACCCGGTCAACCTGAATCCGCTCCCGCCCAGCGATACCGCCAAGAAGCTGGTAGAATATCTGGGCAGTGCCGATGCAGTCCTCCGCAAAGCGCAGAAGGATTTTGAAAAGGGCGAGTATCAATGGGTAGCGCAGATCACCAAAGAACTGGTCTACGCCGACCCGTCCAACCAGAAGGCGCGCAATCTGTGTGCAGATGCACTGGAACAACTTGGCTATCAGGCAGAGTCCGGCGCGTGGCGCAACGCCTACCTGATGGGCGCTGCAGAACTCCGCAGAGGCAACCTGTCCAAACTGGCGCGCTCAGCCAATGGACTGACCGCGACAATGGGCGAGATGACCATTGCCATGCTGCTGGATTACATCGGTATCATGAGTGATGCCAATGCCGCCCAGAACGATGATCTGACTCTGAATCTGACGGTGACAGATGTGAATGAACAGTTCTATGTAACCCGTAAGAATGGCATCCTGCTGTCTTACCCCGGCGAGAACCATCCGGATGCACAGGCTTCCGTCACCTGCAAGCGTCTGCAGCTCTTTGCTCTGATGCAGGGTCAAAAGGCCGGGCAGATACAGATCAGCGGAGATCCCACTGTCCTGAAACGCCTGCTGGCATATGCGTCCAAGTTTGAAAAAACCTTCAATGTTATTGAACCGTAAAAACGATTCGGAATTTCAATTTTTTGAAAATATCTCTGAACCTTTGATATTAGGTTCTGTCAAGAGGGCTGGCACCGTCCAGCCCTCTGTCTTTTTGCTAAAGTTTCCGTCTGTGCAACAACACGAAGGATCTCCGGGTATTGCGCATCGGCACCAGCATCCGGGTGAACAAGTAGAGTTTCGACAAACCCCGGCTGGAGTTGGCCGAGAAAATCGAAGCCAACTTCTATTCCCAAGACCTGACCCCGGCAGCATCCCAGATCCAGCAAAATAAAAAGCCGGTAGCCACAAAAATCTCTGGTAAGGAGATCCTTGAAGCCATCCGGCTGATGAATGCAGACGAACTCAGAGAGTTGACGAGA
>OGRC01001549.1_pt1 | contig 14674 bp, 9 predicted proteins | sample 1553431 | NCBI WGS metagenome assembly OGRC01 (sample SAMEA2580064, study PRJEB22360) | human gut metagenome | biome: human gut; feature: human-associated habitat; material: faeces | place: Denmark | collected 2008/2010
CTACTGCTGTCAATGGCATGTATGTGCCTATGGTCAGCGGTAAGGGTTGGGTAGGAGTTCTGCTTAAGAAGATGCTGTTTAATACGGATGTGGAGTTCAGTGGATTATCTACAGCATCCAATCTCAATGAGCGTGCATTTGTTCCGAGTACAGGCGATATAAAGTCGTATGGTGATATTTGGACGGGTATGTATGACGGGGTAAACCGTACGAACGATGTCATAGAGGGTATTGAACAGAGTCCTCTGTTTGCCGCTGCCGACAAAACTAAACCGTCGCGTCTGATGCATTATTACGGAGAAGCGAAAGTCCTGCGTGCCATGTATTATTTGGAGCTTGTCAGAAACTGGGGTGATGTGCCTTACAGAAGAAAACCTGCCGGAAATAAGGATGAATTGTTTATCGGAGCGACCGACCGCAATACAATATTGACCGATATGATTAATGATTTGATAGAGGTAGAACCTTTGATGTTGTATGCAGAAGAATCCGACAGAGGAGTAGAGGCTGCTTCAAGAGAATTCTGTCAGGCATTGATAGCTCGCATTGCTTTGCAAAGAGGTGGTTGGAGCCTCAGGCCGGATTATGATAATCCTTCTGCTGTGGGTACGATGGAGCGGAGCGACGATTGGAAAGAATATTATAAAATAGCTGAGGAATATGCCGGAAAGGTTATCTCTGAGGGTAAACATTCCTTGACTCGTTCTTTCCGTCAGGTTTGGGTAGATGAATGTAGTTGGATAGTACCGGTTGGTGATGATAATATTTTTGATGTACCGGCTAAAGTAGGTGGTTCCGGAGAATTGGCTTATTCTTGGGGAACATATATTGTATCGTCAAAGAACTCAGAGGGCGTGAATGCATCCAATGCTCCTCACGGATATTCATCCGGTGGCGCCAGATTGGCTCTTACCTATTTGTTGTCTTTTGATAGAGAGGATTTACGTAGGGATATTACTTGTGAGATATTCCGTTATGAAAATTCAGGAATGAGTTCTATTATTCAGAAGCCATTTTCCGAACTTAATGTTGGTTGTGGTAAATGGAACCGTCTATTTATGGAATCACCGTTGGGTAGTACATCCAATAAAGGTACAGGGATCAATTATACGTATATGCGCTATGCCGATGTGTTGCTGATGTATGCGGAAGCTGCCAATGAAAACCATGGCGGGCCGACGACCGAAGCTAAGGATGCCTTGAAGCAGGTGCGTAAAAGGGCTTTTGCAGAAAAAGACCATGCTGAAAAGGTAGAGGCTTATGTGGATGCTTTGGGGACAAAAGAAGATTTCTTCAATGCTATTGTTCAGGAACGTGCCTGGGAATTTGGTGGAGAAAAGCATAGGCGTTACGATTTGGCACGTTGGAATCTGTATGGAAAAACATTATATAATTTGTATTTCGATTGGATTGAATTGGGTAAAGTAGCCTGTACTAAGCAGTATGAAAATACGGAAACTCCTTTTGAAAATCCTACTTATGATGCACGTTTTGATTCTTACCCGGCTGTAGCCTATTATAAGATGGTACCGGCGGATAAAACGCTGTTCCCGGTATGTGTAGCCGAAACAATGGATTGGTACAAAGAAGGGAACATCAATTCTTATGATGAGGCGCTACCTGCATATCCTTCCCAAAATCCTTCCGGTTACTCGCGTGTAGATATGTGTGTTCAATATTGTACGCAAGTTAAAAACGCCAGTCCTCGCCGGTGGGAACCGTCTGCCCGTATTCTGCATTCTTTCTATGGCTATATTAATGCATCGAATGCCGGGGCTGTGAATCCCGAAACGGATCCGGTACGCTATTTGGTTCCTATACCGCCGGACGCATTGTCAAGCCATCAGGGATTATTGAAAAATTATTATGGATATTAAAACTAACAGTAGGATGAAAACAAAATATATAGTGCCGCTTTTACTTTTCTGTCTGTTTGCTTGTATAGCATGTGAAGACGAGACGACAGAGATGCCCCGTTTATTCAGACCTTCCTTTATTGCTTCGTCCTGTTTTGCAGAAAGCAATACTATAACGCTGGCTTGGAGAACATCCGGCGAAGCAACTTCGTATACGGTAGAGCTTTCTCAGGATGCCACGTTTCAGCCGGAAAATCTTGAAACACAGACAGTGGAGAAGGGCAAATGTACGTTTGCGAATTTACGTTATGAGACTAAATTTTATGCCCGTGTCAGAGCTAATAATGAATCTCTTGCTATAACATCGAATTGGACGGAAATGGGTTCTTCCATTTCAACTTTGTCCCGTACTATTCCGAAAATACTGTATGCTGTGGAAGGTTCGCAGATTAATGAGACTTCCGTGGAAATTAAATGGGTGGTATCGGAAAAAAATCCGGTTGACGGATTGGCGATATGGGAAGAAGGAACTACAGAGGAAAAACAAATTAGTTTGGAAGATGCTTCTGCCGGACAATATACGATTACAGGATTAACTCCTCGTACTACTTATTATGTGGCTTTGACAAACAGTGCTGCACCGGAAGGAGCAGAAAAATATAATCAGCAGAGATTTACCACTGCAGGAATGCCTGCCGATGCTGTTGTGGTGGAAGATGGAGATAAGATTAAGGCCGGTATGGATGATACAAGTAAGCAGGCTCTTGTTTTCCAATTGAAGAATGGTGTTGATTATTATCTGACAACAGGCGGGGAAGTTGCTGCGAAAACCGGTGATATTAAATTGACCAAAAGCATTGCTTTTCTTGCTAACCCGGGAGAACGTCCTACCTTGTACATTCGCGAGGGGGGCTTCATTGTGAAACCGGAAGTTGGTAATATGCCGAATATTGAATATTTTATTGTTGATAATGTGAATATTAAGGAAACATGGACTGAGAGTAAGCCCAGTAAAGGTAGTAAAACACGTTTGTTGAATATAGGGAAACACAATACCGGTACTGATTTTACAATAGACAGATTTGAAATTACAAACTCGGATATAGTTTTACCATCTACCGTTTTAATGATGAGTGATGCCAGTGAAGGAGTAACCACAATCAACCATATCCGTATAGATAATTGTTTGGTTTCCGGTATTAATGATACAAAAAATGTAACAAAACAATTCGGTTTTATTCATGCAATAAATAAAGGCTCTAATGTATGGAATGATGTCTCCGTCACTAATTCCACATTCTATGAGTTCTATATTTCACCAGGTGTGTTTGGAGCACCTACTGCTGATGTCCCTATTGCGGCCGGTAACAAAGTTGTTATTTCTAATTGTACTTTTTATAATTGGGGCTCAAATAAGGATGGCAAAAACACTTATAGGGCTGTTGGGAATTTCTCCAAATTGACTGCGCCGCTGAACTTGTCGGTAAGTAATTGTGTCTTTGGCAGCAGTAAAAGTAAAGTGCTTGATGCAGGCAGTATTAATTTAAATTCGAAAAGCAACTATTGTACATCGGATTTTGAAAAGATATCTGATGCCGGTTTGACACTGATTTCATTGGATACGGATGATGCTTCATTATTCCGTAATGTTGAGGAAAATGATTTTACTGTAGTTGATGCAGAGCCAGTCATTTATAAATCAGAATACGGTGATCCCCGTTGGATTAAAGTTTTGGATTAATTATTTGTAAATTTAATACTCTAATTAATGAGATATAATATGAATTTGATAGGATTCTTTTGCCTTGCATGGGCTTTGTTGGCTTGCGGCCAAGATGAAGGGAAAGATAACCCTGGTGTTTCTTTCCCGGATTATGGTGAGGTACTGGCCTTTCCCGGTGCGGAAGGATATGGGCGGCATGCTACAGGTGGCAGAACGGGTGAAGTATATCAAGTAACGACTTTGGCAGATTCGGGCAGGGGTTCTTTACGTGATGCCGTCAGTAAGCCCAACCGTATTATTGTATTTAAGGTTACAGGGGTAATCAAATTAGAGTCTCCTCTCGACTTCTCAAAGAACTTGACAATTGCAGCACAGACAGCTCCGGGTGACGGAGTTGTCGTGTATGGCAACCGGGTTTCTTTTTCGGGAGCGGACAATTTGATATGTCGTTATTTACGTGTACGAATGGGCATGAACGGCCGTGAAGGTAAGGATGCAGCCGGTATCGCCTATGGTTCGGATATGATTTTCGACCATATGTCTGTAACTTGGGGACGCGATGAATGTTTCTCCATCAATGGAGATCCTAAAAAGCCCGCAGATCTGCCTCGGAATATCACGATACAGAACTCGTTCATAGGGCAGGGATTGCAACCTCATTCTTGTGGTGGACTTATCCAGACCACGATAAACGATGGAGTTACTTTGTACCGGAATCTGTATATAGACAATAAAACCCGTAATCCGAAAGTGAAAGGACTGAATCAGTTTGTAAACAATGTCCTTTATAATTGGGGAAATGGCGGTGCTTATATTATGGGAGATACTCAGCAGAAATCGGATGCCGATATTCGGAATAATTATTTTATAGTAGGAACTACAGATAATTACGATGGCAAGAAGTTAGGCGCAACGGCTCCCTTTACCCGATATAACGAGCATTTCAGCGCTTATTTGTCCGGTAACTTTTATGATGATAATAAGGATGGCTTATTGAATGGCCGTGAACTGGGACGTGCAGACTGCATGAAGAAGTCGGTTGTAGCAGGAGAGGAGATTATAACTTCTCCTACGTTCCTCGAACGTCCGTCCGATGTACATCCCGAAATAAAAGAACTGATGACTGCTCAGGAAGCCTACGAATGGATTGTTGCCAATGGCGGATCTTCCTTGCCCGTACGAGATGAGGTGGATGCCTATCTTATCGATGAACTGACTTCATTGGGGAAAAAGGGGCTGATTATCCATTCGGAGGAAGATATACCGACAAAGGGACCGGGTAATATAAAGTCGGCGAAAGCTCCTGCAGATACCGACAATGATGGTATGCCGGACGAGTTTGAAGACAAATACGGCCTTGATAAGAATGATCCAGCAGATGCCATGAAAGTAGCGTCTAATGGATATACGAATATAGAGAATTATATATTTCTGATTAAATAGAATACCGAATGATGATGAAAAAGTTATGTCTTGTTTTTATAAGCATATTGCAACTGTGTAGCGTGTCGGCAGGGGCGCAAACGAATGACAAAGCCAAAGAGATGGCTATGAAGATAGCTGATCGTATTTTGTCGTCCACGACTTATGAGTTTGTGGATAAGAAAAGCGGAAAGACCTATACATCCTTAAAGAATATGCCTTTGAATAAAGCATTGAAAGTCAGGAGTAAATATCTTGATTGGCACTACACGAACGGAGTTACCAATATTGCTTTAATGGAATTGGGTAATAAGCTGGGTAACTCCAAATACGAAAACTACGTATTGAAGAATATGAATTTCGTATTTGATGAGGACAATCAATCTTATTTCCGTAGATTGTATGAGGAAACGTTGAAGAATGAAGGATGGAAAGCGGTGAATGCCTTGAATTGGCACATGATTTATCGTAATAAACGTCTGGACGATAACGGACCGATGGGAGCAAGTTTGATTGATTTGAGCCGGAAGCATCCTAACGCGGCATTCCGGAAATATATTGAAAGTACCAATCATCATTTAATGTTCTCCGAACCCCGGCTTGCCGATGGCACTATTGCCCGATTGTGGCCGCACGTGAATACGGTGTGGGCTGATGATGCTTTTATGGCCCTTTCCTTTTTGGTAAGAATGGGAGAGATGACAGGAGATAATAAGTATTTCGATGATGCTGCCAATCAGGTACTGAATTACACCCGCTATCTATGGTGTCCCGAGAAGGAAGTCTATTATCACTGTTATCATACTGACACGAAGATACACGGAGTAGCTCATTGGTCAAGAGCCAACGGATGGGTATTTATGGCAACGGCAGATTTACTGTCGAGAATGCCCGAAAATCATCCTATGCGCGAAGATGTCATTAAGAACTTCCGGATGCAGACGGATGGGGTAATCCGTTATCAGGGCGCTAACGGATTATGGCATCAGTTGCTCGACAAACCAGATTCTTATGAAGAGATAACGGGAACGGCCATGTTTGTTTTCGGCATTGCCAAGGGAGTTAAAGAAGGATGGTTACATCCCGATTATATTTATGTGGCATGGGAAGGCTTGAAAGGTATGCTGACAAAAATCACCCCTGAAGGTGATGTTACCGCTATTTGTGCCGGTACGGGAATTATGCCTTCTTTATCATTTTATTATAATCGCCCTCAATGGAAAAACGACCCTATGGGTGAAGGACCTGTTTTAAGAGCATTGGTCGAGATGATTGATGCACCTGCTTATACGGAAATTAAAGCAGAACAGCAATATGACAAGATAAAATAGTTGCTGTATCTCTTAGCTACAGCAACTAACGTTTTTTAATTCTCGTAGATTATATTTGGTTGAAACCTTAGAATTCAATAAGCAGGAAAAGCTCATCCTATCTTTCTCTGATTATTGATTCTAAGGTTTTCTTTTGGTTGAGGCCAAATATCCTCTATGCTTTTCGTAAAACTGTATACAGAAACAGTTCCGAACCTTTTTTAATATTTCTACAAGGTTATTACAGCGATGCGCTATACTTTATCAGCGCATAGCCGCCTACTACCTGCATTGCCATTCCCGGCAGCCCGATACGGAAATCCTGTACGGCTTGGAAGAAGCTGCCCACCATAGCCCATTCGCCCAAAGTACTTGCTACCTGATAGAACAGTACAACGGCCAATAGGATAGGCAGAGAGATACGGTTGAAACGATGTGCTGCCCAGCCGGCTGCTGCTGCCAGTAATACGGACTTCAACAGAATGGCGGGAAGTACTGCCGGAAGAGGCATCCCGAACAGCAGTGAATTGATTATCGGAGAAAGGACCGCAGTCAGCAATCCTACCTTCCAGCCGAATTTGTATGCACCGATTAAGGTGAAGAAATAGATGGGCAACCATGTGATACCGCCTTGCGGTATAAGGTGGAAAAGTTGGGGCAGTGCCATATTGCCTGCAATGAACAATGCGGCCATTAAGTAAGTTCTTGCATTGCTGTAATCCAGCGAATAGAGTTTTACAGTTTTTGTTTCCATATTTTTATTGTTTATAAAATAATTTTATTCATTTATCGGGTAAATTGTATTGGTCCGTCGGATAATCTTTATCGGCTAATCAAACAATCTGTTTTATACTCACAAAGTTATAACTATTATTTCAAACCAATACGGTCTTGACAACAGTAATGCCTGATTTTGTCAGAAATTGATATTCACTCCGCCCATAACGGTTGCCTTAGGCATCGGAAAGCCGTCGTTTATTTCGTAGCGTTGCGCCAGCAGGTTTTCCCCTCGTACAAAGACATCGGCATAGCGGCATACACGATAATTGGCACGCAGGTTCCAGAGAACAAAACTTTCTTTCTTCTCCTTGCCTTTGCTTACGTTGGTATAGAGGTCTTTTATATATTGCACCCCGGTTGACACTCCCCAGCGGCCTCGTGTAAAGTCAACGCCTGTATAGAGTTTATGTCCGGGAGCGGCAATCACCGGATTCTCCATGTGCAGCCAACTGTAATTGGCATTTACATGCCAGTGCGGGGTAATGCGGTAACCGATATTGGCTTCAATGCCCCGGTTTTCAATCTTGCCGGTATTTACGTTCTTGGGCTTGCCGTCCGTAGGAACGGTCATAATCATATTGTCACCGTCAATGTAGTAGAGGTTTATGCCGTAAGACAAAGCACCGTCCAACACCCGTTGCGAGAAAGACAACTCGTAGCTCATCAGGCTTTCCGCCATTAAATCCGGGTTCTGTGGCGGAAACATGTACATCTCACGGATGGTGGGGTTACGGAATCCCTTGCTCACCATTGCTTTCACTTCCGTCTGTTGGGGCAAGTGGAACGAAAGGCCACCTTGCGGAATCCATTCCGTGCCTACATGCGAATGGTGGTCTACACGGATACCGGCATCCAGAGAAAGCCATTCGCCGAGGTCCTGACGGAAGTCGACATATCCGGCAAATTCATCCATTTGCTTGTCTACACCCGGAATACGTTCTCCGGTGGACACCATCCGGTTCCATGATTCGCCGCCGAAGTGCTGATAGTCGAAACCCACAGTCAAACGGTTACCGGTGAAAAGCGTTGCGCTCTGATACCACGACACGCCCAGCATGCGGTCTTTGGAGTTGAAGTGGGACTCCTGCGGCGTACCGCCGGGATGATAGCCGTCATTGATTTTATGGCGTCCCCAGTTATAGAAGAAACTCAAGGCGCCGGAGCTCTTTTCATAATGGTTCTCGAGAGCGAGCGAAGTCATGCCGCGCGTGATGCGGGAGTCATTGTCTATGTACGGGTTACCGGCTTCGCCCGGATTGGAGGCCTTGAACTGTGTGATGTTTACATCGCCCCACAGTTCCCAGGAATCGTTGAAGTCATATCCCAGCTTGGCATAGCCGCCGTATTGCTCAAACTCCATATTGTCGCGATGCCCGTCGGTACGGTTGTAAGAGCCGGTGACAACGCTGCTGAAACGCCCTTTCCTAATGCGGTTGGAAACTTCCGTCTGCAATGTGTTGTAGGAGCCGTAGCCGATTTGTGCATGGGTCTTAACCCCATCTTCCTGCATCTTGCGGGTTACGATATTGATAACGCCTCCCATGGCGTTAGAGCCATACAGCACCGAGGCAGGACCGCGAAGCACTTCCACCCGGTCGGTCAGCATGGTCTGATAGGCATCGGCAATGGGATGCCCCATTAATCCCATATATTGGGGATGGCCGTCAATCAGCACCAGCAAACCAGCCGTAGGGCTGCCGCCGATGCCGCGCAGGTTCATTCCGCCTGCCGCTCCCGTAGACACGCCGTATCCCATGATGCCGCGGCTTGTGGCGAACAGTCCGGGCACTTGCTCCGTCAGTACGGGCAGTACGGATGGTTGGAAACGTTGCTTCAGCGCTTTGCGGTTCACTACGGAGATGGTCATCGGCAGATGCCGTATATCCGTTTCGTTTCTTGTTCCGGTTACTACCACTTCGTCTATAATCAGGTTCCGGGCAATGCGCGCGCTGTCCTTTGCTGCCTGCGCAAATCCCGCCATTGTCCAAAGGCCGGCTATCGAAAGGAGTAATATGTTTTTTTTCTTCATTCGTATCGCTTTCTTCATTATTTGCTCCGCCAAAGATAGGGCGTATTTTCTTTTTCCGTTTGTATTATAATCTCTCTTGTTTGAGATTTTCTACAAACCGGTCTATTTCCCGTAACTTTTTGGGTATATCGATGCTTTGAGGACAGTGCGGGTTGCATTGGTCGCATCCTGTACAATGGCTTGCCTGGCGGAGCTTCGGTACGCTACGGTCATAACCGATGAGGAAGGCGCGGCGAGCTTCGCGATAGTTCTCATCCCGGCTGCTTTTGGGTATATTGCCCTCGTTGACGCAGCGGTTGTAATGCAGCAGAATGGCGGGAATGTCCAGTCCGTAGGGACAAGGCATGCAATATTTGCAGTCGTTGCACGGGATGATAGGATAGGTAAGCATTACCTGCGCCGTATCTTCCAGCAGAGCCAGTTCTTCTTCCGTGCAAGGGTCGAGGGGAGAATAGGTGCGGAGATTGTCCTGCAGATGTTCCATATACGTCATGCCGCTCAGTACCGTCAGTACTTTGGGGAAGCTCCCGGCAAAGCGGAATGCCCAGGAAGCTACACTCTCCTGCGGGCGATGCTGTTTCAGGCGTGCCACCAAGTGGTCGTTCAGTCTGGATAGCCGTCCTCCCAGCAGCGGTTCCATGATAATGGCGGGTATGTCGCGTTTAACGAGTTCGCCATACAGATATTCGGCATTGACATTATTGCCCGAAGCATGCCGCCAGTCGGCATAGTTGAGTTGGATTTGCACGAAATCCCAGTGTATGCGGTCGTGCATGGCCAGTATTTCATCAAACACGTCCGTTGTTCCGTGAAACGAAAATCCCAGGTTCCGGATACGTCCGGCCTTGCGTTCTTCCATCAGAAAATCAATCATACCGTTGTCGATGTACCGTGCCCGGAATGTCTTGATACCGCCATTGCCGACGGAGTGCAACAGATAATAATCGATGTAGTCCACTTGCAGGTCCTCGAACGATTTCCGATACATGGCAATTGAATTCTCGCGGGTGTAATTGGAAAAGTTGGACAGTTTGGTGGCTATCAGGAACTTTTCACGCGGATGGCGTTTCAGTGCTATTCCCGTTGACTTCTCCGACCAACCCTGCACATACACGGGCGATGTGTCGAAATAGTTCACGCCGTGGGCGATGGCATAGTCAATCAGTTCGTTGACGGCTTCCTGGTCTACCTCATCTCCGTTTCCGTCAGCCCGCTTCCGGGTAGGCCAGCGCATGCAGCCGTAGCCCAATAAGGATACCCGGTCGCCTGTGGTGGGATTGGTACGGTACACCATCTTATCGGTAGGAATCTCGCCCAAAGCGGCCGATTCGCTGTCCGAACGGTTGTTCTTGCCGGAGCAGCCATACAGTGCGGCTGCCGATGCAAACGTCCCTGCGCCGGCAAGCTTGAAGAAGTCCCGGCGGTTTATCTTGCTGTTATTCTTATTATTCTTCTCTTCCATAGTTACTCGTATTTATTCTTCTCGGTACTGTCTGTTGTCCAGAACGTATCGAAGATTTTCCTTTATCGTTTTGTCATCTGATTCTCACACCGTTCTGTGCATGATATGTCCTTCCACATAGATTGCGCTGAACGGGCGTGCCGGACACAGGTTCTCACATGCGCCGCAGCCGATGCAGCGTTCGGTATTGACAACGGGTATTTTGGGGGATTGCGGATTTCCGGAGTCCGAAGCCACCATTTGTATGGCGCCGACCGGGCAGTGGCGAGCGCAGTTGCCGCACTCCACCTTATCGGTGATGCAGATGCAATTCTCCTTTATCCATACGGCATGACCTATCTGGATGGCCGATTTGTCGGCTTTCGTTATCGGCCGGATAGCACCTGCCGGACAAACTTCCGAACACTTGGTACATTCGGGACGGCAGTAGCCGCGCTCGTAGGACATTTCCGGCTGCATCAGCCGTGTCAGGTCGGAAGAGGGGCGCAACACCTGGTTGGGACACACCGCAACGCATAACTGGCAGGCCGTACAGTGTTGTGCAAAGTTACGTGCGCTCAACGACCCCGGAGGAGTAATGGCGGCGGCACGTGCGGGTATCTTCTTGTCTTCGATGACGGCCAGTCCGCCGTCTACTTTCTTCTCTTGCGCCTTTAGAGCAGCGGTAGTGGCCAATACTGCCGTTGCCGAGAGGAATGCGCGCCGGGTATCATCTGCTGCTCCGGTAGAAGTTGCTGTACTTTGAGCCTGATTCCGGGCAGATATTTTCGCAGCATCCGCTTTATGACGGCGGGTGTAGGTGATGGCTCCCTGTCTGCATTTATCCAGGCAGTCCATGCATGCCACGCAACGGCTGTAATCAATTTCGTGGGTTTTGGAGTTGATGCACGATGCCTTGCAGTTGCGTGCGCAAAGTCCGCAGCCGTTGCACTTCTCGGTATCTATGACCGGTTTGAAAAGGGAATACCTGGACAGGAAACCGAGCACCGTACCTACCGGACAAATCGTGTTGCAGTACGTACGTCCGCTTCGCCATGCCAATATAATGAGCACGACAAAAGTAAGGGCCGCAATGATGAAGGTGGGCAGGCTTTTCATCCACACCTCTGTTTCATAGAAAGCGTAGCTGTCCGCCCGTTCCGCCAGATATGCCAGCAGATTATTGCCCCACTGATAGACGGGAGCGAAGAGATTGGAAGCGATGCGCCCGTAAGAGCTGTACGGTTCGAGCATCGAAGCAACTGCATGAAAACGCACGCCTGCAATGAGGGTCACGGCAAACACTGCCAACATTCCGTAACGCAGCCATTTCCTGGCGGGAGAATAGCGGAAACGGTTTTTCTTCCGCTTGCCTGCAAACCGGGAAATGACATCCTGAAATACGCCGAGCGGGCAGATAACGGAGCAATAGACGCGTCCGAACAGCAGGGTCAATGCAATAAGCAGCAGTACCACGCCTGCATTCAGTGCGAGCAGTGCGGGGAGAAACTGTATTTTCGCCATCCAGCCCATCCAGCCGTGCAGCGTTCCGGTGAAATCGAGGAACAGGAGCGTGACGAGCGCAAAGAATACAATTGCAAGTGTCAGTCTGATAGTACGTAACATAGTCATAATAGTTTTATCGTCGCAAAAATACGGAGTTTATCATTAGTTTGTGTATATGGATTACAGTTGTTTTTACCAATTTTACAGAAAAAAGCTTATTTCTTGTTCAATTCCCGCTTCTTTCAGAAATTCCCGGTCGTGCGAGATAACAAGTATGGTACCTTGATAGTTACGTATCGCGGCCGTGATGATTTCAACGCTTTCGATGTCCAAATTATTGGTAGGTTCGTCCAGCATAAATATGTCGGGAGTGTTATCGGCAATCATCAGGCAGCAGAAGGCAAGGCGCATTTTCTCACCGCCGCTTAATTTGCCGCAAGGCTTGTTCCAAACGTCCTGCGGGAAAAGATAACGGTTTAAGATGGTCTTTATTTCATGTTCCGGCAGATGCCGCAGATTGAAGGTTTCCGCTTGTTCCGAAACGGTATATCCATTTTGGATAAGGGAGTATTCCTGATCCAGATAAACATAGGTAAAGTCTGCACGCTCTATCGCTCCGCCGGTCGGTGCCAGTTCGCCGGTAATCAGTTTCAGCAGGGTTGTCTTACCGCTGCCGTTATTCCCTTTAATGCACAATCGGCTGCCGCTGCGCAGCTGAAAGCTGAGGGGAGCCGGCCAAAGATTTGCGTCGCTGTCCGGGTAATGAAAATTGATATCCCGTGCCGTAACGAGTATTTTGCCTGTATGCAATGCCGGGGCGTTGAAGTCTGTTTTCAACTTGTCGGTTCGCGATAAGGAGCCTTTCAGGCTTGTTATTTCCTGCTGAATCTTTCCCGCCTTTTCGGCGTGGACATTACTGAGCCTGCTACTGCTGTTTTCGGCGTGATTTTTCAGGCCGCCCAACAGGATACGCGGAATACCTTTCTTTATGGAAGCCTTTTCGCCTCGTGTGTTTTGCCTGGCTTTCCGTTCTTCCACTTCACGGGCGGTTTTGCGGGCGAGGCGCAAAGCCTTTTCTTTTTCTTCCAACTGCTGTTGCAGGGCGTTGCGGTGTACTTCCTTCTGTTCTTTATAGAAGTCGTAATTACCGCCGTAGTAAGCCAGTCCGTTGCGGGAAAGCTCGCAAATGGCGGGTAGCAGGTTTAGCAGGGTACGGTCGTGGCTGATAACGAGTACCGTAGCCGAAGTGCGGCGTACGAAATCATACAAGCGTTCCCGTCCGGCGGTATCCAGATGATTGGTCGGCTCGTCCAGCAGTATGGTGTCCGGCTCTCCCAGCTCCATGCCGGTGAGGAACAGGCGTGTTTTCTCTCCGCCGCTCAACTCCTTTAACGGGCGCAAAAGGGAGATACCGGCCAACTGCCATGCGTCGAGCGCGGCTTGGGCGCGTTCTTCGATATTCCAGTCGTCATCGAGCCGGACGAAGTGTTCTTCCGCCGCATCACCGTTCAGGATGGCATGGAGAGCGGTTAGCTTACGGTCTATGCCCAATGCCTGCGCAACCGTCCGGCCGTCGTACTGCCCGAAATGCTGGGGTACATGGAAAAGATGCCCGGAGCAATACGCGCTGCCGCCGCCCGGCGATACTTCTCCCGCAAGGATACGCATCAGGGTGGACTTTCCGCAACCGTTGTTGCCTGTCAGCGCGGTCTTTTCTCCGGAATTGATAATCAGATTGAGGTTGGAAAACAAAACTTCCTTATCGGTATGGATATAGCTGAGGTCTTTGATAATGATACTCATAAAAATACTGTGTTCAGGGTAGATAACATAGGTGTCCGCATGACACATTTTCAACTCTCGCAAGGCTGTGGGGAACAGACAAACACAGTAAAGGCCAAACATACACCTTTTGAGTGATGCTCAGCGTTCTGATATGAAAAGCATGTATAAAGTGATGTTTACCGAAATGTGCTGTCTTTACTTAACTATTCTCATCGGTGGTATTTATTGGTTAGCGGTTGCAAAGGTACGCATTTTATTTATAATAAGGTACACATCTTGTTTATAACATGGAAGACGCATCGAATGAAAGCGGCAGCAATGCGCCTACATTCTTCAGTTCATAAATGCCTTTTTCGCCGAACAGCAAGATGCGCATGGGGCGTTTGAAGCGTTTCTCCGTTTCGAGCATCACCTGCCGGCAGGCGCCGCATGGGGGAATGGGTTCTTCCAGAAACTCCCCGCGTTCGTTGCGGGCGGCTATGGCAAGCGTTTCTACGGCTTGGTCGGGATATTGGGAGTTGGCATAGAACAAGGTGGTGCGTTCCGCGCAAAGTCCCGATGGATAGGCTGCATTCTCCTGGTTGGTACCTGTAACAATCGTATTGTTTGCCAATCGGGCTGCCGCGCCCACGGAGAAATGCGAGTAGGGGGCATAGCTGCGGAAAGTTGCCTGACGGGCGGCATCCATCAGCTCGCGGTCGGCGGCACTCAGTTCTTCGTAGTCGTATATCTTGATAGCAATCTGTATGTTCAGGTCTTTCATAGAGTAATGGTTTATTGTAATTAATGTTACAAAGATAGGAAAGAGATTGGTTTTTTCAA
>OGRC01001558.1_pt1 | contig 14630 bp, 8 predicted proteins | sample 1553431 | NCBI WGS metagenome assembly OGRC01 (sample SAMEA2580064, study PRJEB22360) | human gut metagenome | biome: human gut; feature: human-associated habitat; material: faeces | place: Denmark | collected 2008/2010
CATCTTGCACGTCGAGAGCGACCGCGAATCGACGCCCGAAGCCGAGCAGGCCGTCCGCGACGCCGTCGCGGTGATGCTGGAACACGGCGCCGACCAGATCGTGCTGGGATGCACGCACTATCCCTTCCTGCTTCCCGTGCTGGAACGCGTCGTCGCGGGCCGCGGCGTCGAAATCGTCGATCCGTCGCCCGCCGTCGCCCGCCGCGTCGTCCAGCTGCTCGACCAGTACGGCCTGCACGCCGCCCCGGACCACGTCCCCTCCTATACGTTCCGCACCTTCGCCGGCGAAAGCTACCGCCTGCGTCTGGAACATAAGGCCGCGGAGTCGCTCTGAGCGGGTGCGGGATTCAATAAAGTTCCCCCTGATACCCCGAATGTCGAAAAAAATGCGTAACTTCGCTTGATAAAATCAAGCGCAACACGAGATGGCATCTAAAAATACGACAAATACAACTGCTTCTAAAAACGGACGTCAGCGCATCGAACGCTCCAACAGCGACAGCGCCCGCTGGATCGCGGGCCTTTTGCTGCTGTTCGTCGGCGTGTTTGCCGCGTCGTCCGTGCTGTTTTCGTTCTTCAGCTGGGCCGCCGACCAGAGCGGCCTGCAACTCTCGCCTGAGGAGCGGCTGACGCTGGGCGTCGAGCCGGAGAACCTCTGCGGCTGGGCGGGCGCGAAGCTGGGACGCCTGCTGGTCGATAATTCGTTCGGCGTCTTCGGTATCCTGATTCCGACGATGATCATTCTCGTCGGCGTGCGGATCATCCGCCAGCGTCCGCTGCTGTTCAACCATTCGATTCTCTCGCTCTTCCTGATCATGATCCTCGGCTCGCTGACGCTGGGCTTCGCCTTCGGCGACAAGTGGAGCCTTTGCAGCTCGACGGGGTGGGGCGGCGCTTTCGGCATCGAGACCGGCGCCCTGCTGCACACGCATATCGGCGTCTTCGGCACGCTTATCCTGCTCGTGGGCTGCTGGATACTGACGGGCGTCTTCATCAACCGCAATTTCATCAACAAGGTCAATCGTGCGGGCAACGTCATGGTGGACAAGAGCGGCCGGATCGTCGAGATCGTCAAGCATAAGGTCGTTCCGGGACACCTCCACGCCGAGGAGGCCGACGGGGCCGTTTCTGCTGCCGCAACCCCGTCGACCGCAACGCCGGCCGCGCCGGATGCCGCCGGGGCAGCCGGAACGGAGCGTGCGGCCGAACCCGAAACGCCGCGCGCCGTGCGCGTGCCGGAGCCTGAAACGCCGCGCGCCGCACGTACGCCGGACCCCGAAATCGTACGTCCCGCCCGTGAGCCGGAAGCAGCCGCAACGCAGATCGTCCGCGGCGAAGAGGACGATCCCTTCGTCGAAATCTCGTCCGACGGTACCCCCGTCGGCTCGGAACCCGCCCGCGAAGCGGAATCCGCGGTAAAGACCGACGAGGACGGCGAATTTATCGAAGTGGACCTCTCGCGTCCCGAAGGGCGGCTGGTGCTCGGCCCCGGCGGACTCGTCGAGCTGGAGCGTCCCTCGACACCCTCGGCCGCACCTTCCGCCGGAACTCCGGTCCGCAATATGCCCGTTTCCGACGGCCCGTTCACCGAACTTACCGTAGGCGGAGATGCCGGCGCATCTTCTCCGGCTACCCTCGCCGGAGCCGCTCCCGAATCCCTTTCCGGCACCGCATCTCTCGCCGGCACCGCATCTCTCGCCGCGGCTGCTTCCGCATCCGGAGATGCGCCTGCGCATGGAGCTGGCTCCGCGCCCGAATATGAATCCGCACCCGCCGACGCATCTGTTTCCGCGGGTTCGGCCGGTGCCGAAGGCGTCGTCGTTACGGTCGAAGCCAACGAGGCCCGCATGGTCGACGAACGGGCGATCACTACCGAGAGCTACGATCCGCTGAAGGACCTCGTGAACTACAGCAAGCCGCCCGTGACGCTTCTGGAGGACTACCAGTCCGATTCGGAGGTTAGCGACGAGGAGATTTTCGACAACAAGACCCGCATCGAGGAGACGCTCAAGAATTTCGGCATTCCGATCCAGCGCATCAAGGCCACCGTCGGTCCCACGGTCACGCTCTATGAGATCGTGCAGGCGCAGGGCGTCAAGATTTCGAAGATCCAGAGTCTCGAAAACGACATAGCCCAGAGCCTTAAGGCGCTGGGTATCCGCATCATCGCGCCCATTCCCGGTAAGGGAACCATCGGCATCGAGGTCCCCAACCGCGACAAGCAGGTGGTGTCGATGTACTCCGCCGTGCGTTCGCTGCGTTTTCAGGAGTCGAAGGCCGAGCTTCCGGTGGTGATCGGCCGCACGATCCAGAACGAAAACTACGTCTTCGATCTGGCCAAGATGCCGCACCTGCTGGTCGCGGGCGCCACGGGTCAGGGTAAGTCGGTGGGACTCAATGCGATCATCACCTCGCTGCTCTACCGCAAACACCCCGCGCAACTGAAGTTCGTGATGATCGACCCCAAGATGGTCGAATTCTCGCTCTACGCCAAGATCGAACGGCATTTCCTCGCCAAGATGGAATCGGAGGACGATGCGATCATCACCGATCCCCGCAAGGCGGTCTATGCGCTCAACTCGCTCTGTACGGAGATGGACAACCGTCTGGAACTCTGTAAGAAGGCCGGGGCGCGCAATATCGCCGAATACAACGAGAAGTTCACTTCCCGGCGGCTCAATCCGCATAACGGCCACCGTTACCTGCCTTATATTGTCGTCGTCGTCGATGAGTTCGCCGACCTGATCATGACCGCCCGCGAGGTCGAGGGACCCGTGATGCGTCTGGCGCAGAAAGCCCGCGCCATCGGCATCCACCTGATCATCGCCACGCAGCGTCCCGACGTGAAGGTCATTACGGGCGGTATCAAGGCCAACTTCCCGGCCCGTATCGCCTTCCGCGTGATGCAGATGATCGACTCGCGCACGATCATCGACCAGCCGGGCGCCAACCAGCTGATCGGACGCGGTGACATGCTCTTCTCGAAGGACGGCGAGCTGACCCGTATCCAGTGTGCGCTGGTCGAGACCAAGGAGGTGGAGCGCGTCGTCGATTACATCTCCCGCCAGCAGGGCTATACCGAAGCCTATCCGCTGCCCGACTATACGCCCGATGCGGACGGCGGCGGCAGCAGTCAGGGTAGCGAGGAGTCCGCTCCGGTGAAATACGACTCGCTCTTCGCCGAGATCGCCCGCGACGCCGTGTCCGGAGGTCAGATCTCGACCTCGATGATCCAGCGCAACTACGAAGTCGGCTTCAACCGCGCCGGTCGCATCATGACGCAGCTCGAACGCGCCGGTATCGTCGGCCGCCAGCAGGGGGCCAAGCCGCGCGACATTCTGTTCCACGACCTGCCGTCGCTCGAAGCCAAACTGCAGGACCTCGGTTTATTCTGATGCTTACGCCCATGAAACGACTTTTATTCGCAATAGTGCTGCTGTCAGCGGCCCGGACGGCCGCCGCCCGCGGGATGCTTTCCGAAACCTTCGCCGTAACCGAAACCGCCGTCGCGTCCACTGTTTCCATGCTTTCTGCCGAAGCTACCATGTCTGCTGTTTCCTCGGTGTCAGCCGAAACCGCCGCATCCGCTGTTTTCTCAGTGTCTGCCGAAGCTGCTGCGTCGGATCTTCGTGCGGTTTTCCCGGAAACCACCGTATCCGCTGTTCCTGCGGCCGCAGGTGATTTCTTCCGGTCCGGCGTTCCTGTTGCTGCTGCGTCTCCCGCATCCTCCGCGGCGGTTGCCGCCCTTGCGCCTTCTGCCGACGGACGGGCCGCTGAGATTCTTGAAAAACTGGCTGCGGGATTCCGTGCGCTGGGCGCTTACGGAGTGACGTTCGAGGTCAGCTCGGACGAATACACCACCCGCGGCCGTTATGCCGTCGAGGGTGAAAACTACTATATCGCGGTGGGGGAGGCGGAGGTCTACTGCGACGGCAAAATTCGCTACGAGATCGACAACCGCCGCCGCGAAGTGACCATCGACGACGTGGATACTTCAAGCCGTAATCTGCTCAGCAACCCCGCCCATGCCTTCGACTTCATCGGCACCCAGTATGCCCCCTCGCTGGTGAGCGACGCGGGCGGCCGGGCCGTCGTGCGGCTGACCCCGACTTCGGCGAACGCCTCGCCCGCCGGGGAGATTCTCGTTACGGTCGATACCGCCGCGATGCGCCCCGAATCGCTCCGCTACGATTACGACGGCGAGCAGGTCGGCATTGCCGTTCTCGGCGTCGCGCCGCTCGACACGCCGCTCAAAGCTTTCTCCAAAGGGGACTACAAAGGTTACGAATTTATCGACTTCCGCTGATACGCTTGCGCTGATACGCCTGCGCGGATATACTCCGGCGGATACACTTCGTGGATACGAACGGCGTGCGTATGTGACGGCTCATGCCCCGGATTGCGCGCCGGGCTGCCGCGTCCCTGCTGCCGCGGGAATTTCCTGCCGCTTATTTCCGGTTGAGATACCAGTACAGCCCGCCCACGAAGAGACCGCCGCCCACGATGTTGCCGAGCGTGGCCGGAACCAGATTGCCGGCGAACAGCTCCGCCGCTGATACCGGTGCGCCGAACAGCATGCCCAGCGGGATGAAGAACATGTTGGCGATGCAGTGTTCGTAGCCGATCACCACGAAGCACATGATCGGAAAAAACAGCCCTATCATACGTCCCGGCACGTCGTTGGCGCTCATTCCGAGCCATACGGCCAGACATACCAGCCAGTTGGCGCCCACGCCGCGCAGGAAAACCGTGCCCCACGGCAGCGATACCTTCGCCTGCGCAATATTGCAGGCCGCTTCCCGCCACATTTCCGACGACAGCACGCCGGGCAGAACCACCAGAAAATAGGTGAAGAAGAGCGCCCCTGCGAAATTTCCCAGCCACACGAGCGTCCAGTTGCGCGCTACTTTGCTCCAGCCGTACCGGCGGCCGAGCGCCCCCGGCATCAGCACGGCGTTGTTGCCCGTGAACAGCTCGGCTCCGGTGAATACCACCAGTATAAGCCCCAGCGGGAATACCGCGCCCGACAGCAGACGCTGGAATCCGGGCGCTTCGGCCGCTCCGGGAAATCCGAATCCCGCCATCAGCGAGAACAGGCCGCCTATGGCGATGTATGCGCCGGCCAGAAAAGCGAGTATGAGGGTCTTGCCGGCCGTATTTTGCAGTTTGTCCGCCGCGGAGCTTCCGGCCAGCGCGAGGACCTCTTTGGGGGTATTGATTCGGGTCATAAAATTCGGGTCGAAGCCGCAAAGGTAAAAAATCCTCCCGAAACGGCAAAAAAGCGGGGCGTGCTTCCCGGAAATCGTTTTTCCCGACTTTTCCCCTGCGTCTGAAAACGCATCTGCCCCCACCCGGCCGCGGCCGCCGGCTCTCGCCCGGCTGCAAACAGGCTCGTTTTCTCCCGACACCTCGTCGGGAGATTTTTTTCAGGCCGTCAGATCGGCGGAAAAGGGGCAAAAACGGGGTGTCGGTCCGGAAATCTTGTGCGCCGGCGTCAGATTTATCGCCCTAAAGTTGCTCAGATCGGAAATAAATCGTATTTTTGTTCGTTAAAAGACCGTAATTTCAAGAGACAAGATGCTAACTGAAGAAGAAAAGAATGCCGGTTTGGTAGGACGTATCATTCCTATCAATATCGAAGAGCAGATGAAGTCGGCGTACATCGACTATTCGATGTCGGTCATCGTGTCGCGCGCGCTTCCCGATGTGCGCGACGGCATGAAGCCCGTACACCGCCGCATCCTCTACGATATGAGTGCGGAGCTCAACCTCTACTCCGATAAGCCCACCCGTAAGTCGGCCCGTATCGTCGGTGACGTGCTCGGTAAGTTCCACCCCCACGGCGATACGTCGGTCTACGACGCCATGGTGCGTCTGGCTCAGGACTGGTCGATGCGTTATCCGCTGGTCGACGGTCAGGGTAACTTCGGTTCTATGGACGGCGACTCGCCTGCGGCCATGCGTTACACCGAGGCCCGCATGAAGAAGATCACCGACGAGGTGATGGCCGACATCGACAAGGAGACCGTGGACTGGACGCTCAACTTCGACGATACGATTCCCGAACCCACGGTGCTTCCCACCAAGATTCCGCTGCTGATCGTCAACGGCGCGAGCGGTATCGCCGTCGGCATGGCCACCAACATGGCCCCGCACAACCTGAGCGAGGTCGTAGACGCCTGCTGCGCCTATATCGACAATCCCGAAATCACGGGCGAGGAGATGCTGCAGTATATCAAAGGTCCTGACTTCCCGACGGGAGGTATCATCTACGGCTACGAGGGTGTCCGCGAGGCGATGCTTACGGGCCGCGGCCGCGTTATGATGCGCGCCAAGACCGATATCGAGCATACTCCCAGCGGCCGCGAGTGCATCGTCATCACCGAGATTCCCTACATGATCAACAAGGCCGAGATGATCAAGAAGATCGCCGACATGATCAACGAGAAGAAGATCGAGGGCATCTCCTACATCAACGACGAATCGGACCGCAACGGCCTTCGCATCATCATCATTCTCAAACACGACGCCGTCGCCAGCGTCGTGCTGAACACGCTTTTCAAGAATACGCCGCTGCAGACTTCGTTTGCAGTGAACAATATCGCGCTGGTGAACGGCCGTCCCCAGATGCTTCCGATGCGCGATCTGGTCAAGCATTTCGTCGATCACCGCCACGACGTGGTGGTGCGCCGTGCGCGCTTCGACCTGAAGAAGGCCGAGGAACGCCTGCATATCGTGCAGGGTCTGCTGATCGCGCAGGACAACATCGACGAGATCGTGCACATCATCCGTTCGTCGCAGACGCCCGACGCCGCCAAGCAGACGATGATCGAGCGCTTCGACCTGAGCGACATTCAGGCTTCCGCCATTATCGAGATGCGCCTGCGCGCCCTGACCGGACTCGAATACGGCAAGCTGATCGCCGAGCGCGACGAACTTACCAAGCAGATCGCCTACCTCAAGGAGGTGCTCGAAAACGTCGGCATGCAGATGCAGATCATCAAGGACGAACTGCTCGAAATCAAGGAGAAATACGGCGACGAACGCCGCTCGGAGATCGTTTACTCTTCCGAGGAGTTCAACCCCGAAGATTTTTACGCCGACGACGACATGGTCATCACCATTTCGCACATGGGCTATATCAAGCGTACGCCGCTTGCCGAGTACCGCACGCAGAACCGCGGCGGCGTCGGCGCCAAGGGCAGCGCCACCCGCGACGAAGACTTCATCGAACATATCTACGTGGCCTCGATGCACAATACGATGCTCTTCTTCACGGAGAAGGGCCGCTGCTTCTGGCTCAAGGTGTACGAGATTCCGGAAGGCGCCCGCTCTTCGAAGGGCCGTGCCATCCAGAACGTCATCCAGATCGAACCCGACGACAAGGTCCGCGCCTACATCAACGTCAAGCGTCTGAACGACGAGGAGTACGTCAACAACAACTTCATCATCATGTGTACCAAGGACGGTACGATCAAGAAGACCAAACTCGAAGCCTACTCGCGTCCGCGTCAGAACGGCGTGAACGCCATCGTCATCCGCGAGGGCGACCAGCTGATCGAGGCCAAGCTCACCAGCGGTCAGGCCGAGGTGATGATCGCGGCCCGCGACGGCAAGGCCATCCGCTTCAACGAGAGCACGGTGCGTCCTATCGGACGTGTCGGTGCGGGTGTCCGCGGCATCTCGATCGAGGAGAGCGACGAAGTTGTCGGCATGATATGTGTCGAACCCGATTCGAAGCAGGACGTACTGGTGCTGAGTGAGAACGGTTACGGCAAACGTACCGATCTGGACGAATACCGCATCACCAACCGCGGCGGCAAGGGTGTGAAGACGATCAATGTAACGGAGAAAACCGGCAAACTTATCTCCATTCAGGCCGTTACGGACGACAACGACCTGATGATTATCAACCGTTCGGGACTTACCATACGTACGGCAGTGTCGCAGATCCGCCTTGCGGGCCGCGCGACGCAGGGCGTGCGTATCATCAACCTGCGCGAGGGCGACGCCATTGCTTCGGTGATGGCCGTGCCGGCAGCGGGCGATGAAGACGAAGAAGTACAATCCGCAGAGGTCGCTGCAACCGGGAATGACGCCACTCCCGAAGCGGACCGTCCGGCGGAGGAGTAACGAAGAAATGACTTTAAAACATTAAAATTCAATCTGTTATGAAAAAAGTATTTTTGACGGTCCTTGCGGTGGCTCTCGTAGCAGTTACTGCCGTTCAGGCCCAGAAAGTAAACAAGTCGGCGCTTGTATCCAAGATCGAGAAGAGCGACGCCGACATCGCCGATGCGAAGAAGGGCGCCAAGGCTGCGACGTGGATCAACCGCGGCAAAGCCTTCTACGAAGCGGCTATCGAACCGACGAAGAACCTTTTCGTCAATATGGACGCCGCGATGCTCAAGCTGGCCGTCGGCGAACCCGCCTCGACCGAATCGGTGACGCTCGTCAACGTTCCCTACGAGGCTTGGGTCTATCCTTGGTTCACGGCATATATCAAGGACGGCAAGATCGCGACTTGGAGCCAGACGCAGTGGGTGATTGAAGACGCTCCCGCCAAGGCTATCGAAGCCTATAACAAGGCTTACGAAATGGACCCCAAGACGGCCGATAAGGTCAAGGAGGGTCTCAAGCAGATCAGCGACTTCTGCTCGCAGGTGGGCAACACGGGTATCGACACCGGCAATTACGCCGATGCCGCCGACGCCTATGCACTGGCTTTCGAAGCCCAGTCCAGCCCCGCTCACGGCAATCCCGAACCCGCGCTGCTCTACTATGCGGGTTACCTGCGCACGGTGGACGGCGCTGCGAACCCCGCTTCGTTCGTCATCGGTGCCGATTACCTGAACAAGGCGCTCGAACTGGGCTATAACGACGAGGAAGGCAATATCTACTATTACCTTTTCCACTGCTATTACGGCCAGAAGGACGCCGACAAGGCCAATGTCCTGAAAGCCAAGGATGCGCTGGTCGCCGGTATCAAGAAGTTCCCGAAGAACGAGCGTATTCTCGACGGTCTGGTTCAGCTCTATACCAATCCTGAGGATTCGGTGGGCGACCCCGCCGACTTGGTGGCGCTGATCGACGCGGCTATCGAGAGCAATCCGGAGAATGTGGACCTCTGGTTCGGCCGCGGCCGTATCTTCTTCGCGCTGAAGCAGTACGATGAAAGCATCGCATCGTTCCGGAAGGTCGTCGAACTGAAACCCGACCTCTTCGAAGGCAACTACTATCTGGGCGTGTTCTACACGATCAAGGCCGACGAGATGAACAAGGTGATGAACGAGAAGCAGTACAGCAGTCAGGCCGCTTACGATGCCGACCTGAAAGCCGCCAATGCGGTCTATATGGAGGCTATTCCGTGGTTCGAGAAGGCCCACGAGCTGAAAGCCGACGACTTCAATACGCTCGACATGCTCAAGCAGCTCTGCTTCCGCCTGCGCGACGAACCCGGCATTCAGGAGAAGTATGACAAATACTTCCCGCTCTGGAAAGCCGCCAAGGGCGAATAACCGGCCGCATAACGGGCGGGACAGCCCGCCGGCAATATAGAACCACCCGACTCGCAGGAGCCGGGTGGTTTTTGTTTGTGCTCTTTTGTCCGGCGCTTTATTCGATGCTATGTCCGGTGCGCACTCCGAATAAGGAATAGCCCCCGAACTTAATTCGGGGGCTATTCCTTATCCAGCTCCATCTGCCGCAGTATTCCCCGCCGGTCGAGGATAAAACGCTTCATCAGCCGGAAGTGGGAGGTCTCCTCCAGTTCGGTCGGTTCCAGTCCGCGGTCCGTGATTTCGTATATCTCGGCGCCGGGGTAGGACATGACGATCGGCGAGTGGGTGCTGATGATGAACTGCGACCCCTGCTCGGCCAGCTGCTTCATCCGGCACAGCATGTACATCTGGCGCGAGGGGGACAGTGCGGCTTCCGGCTCGTCGAAAATATAAAGTCCGTGTCCGAAGAGCCGGTGTCCGAGCAGCGCCAGAAAACTTTCGCCGTGCGACTGCTGGTGCAGCGACTTGTCGCCGTAATATTTCAGTACGCCGTCGGCGACGTTTTCGATTTCCGTCGCTACGTTGTAGAAACTCTCCGCCCGCAGGAAATAGCCGTCGCGCGGCTGGAGACCGCGTCCCAGAACGATATGTTCGTAAAGGCCCGAATGGCTGGCGCGCGTCGCGAACCGGAAGTTCTTGGACCCTCCTTCGGGATTGAATCCCGCCTTGACGGCTATGGCTTCGAGCAGCGTCGATTTTCCCATGCCGTTCTCGCCCATGATGAACGTCACGGGCCTGCGGAATTCCAGCCGCCGGAAGTTGGCCAGCGCCGGAACGGTGTACGGATAGGTCTGCGGCGTTTCGTCCTCCTCTTTCAGGCGGACGTATTTGATGTAGAGCGAATCAGGAGTCAGTTCCATGGCGGTCAGACTGTCGCTTTCACATAGATCGACCGCAGGCGGTGCGTCATGAAGTATTGGAGCACCCCGCGCAGGAACATGTAGAGCGTGAACGCCAGCCAGAGCGCGTTGTTGCCGATTATCGCGTAGCCGACGTAGAAGATGCCGAAGTAGGCCGCCGTGGCCCAGAACATCGAGTTGCGCATGACGCGCGTCTCGGTCGCTCCGACCATGATGCCGTCCATGATGAAGGGCATGGCGCTGGCGACTGGAATCAGGATGATCCATACGATATACTCTCCCGCCAGCTCCACGATCGTCGCGGCATTGGGCGCCGTGCTGTCCACGAACAGCCCCACCAGTTCGCGCCACCAGCCGATATAGATGCCGACGAACAGCACCGACACGGCCGTGCCCCACGCGATACAGCGGCGCAGGCAGTCGCGCAGCGCCCCTTCGTCGCGCGCGCCGATGAATCGGCCCGTCAGGGCTTCGGCGGCGTATGCGAATCCGTCGTTCATGTACGAGAAGAGCGTAAACAACTGCAGCAGCAGCGTGTTGACGGCCAGCAGCGCCGGTTCGTCCATGCGGGCCGACGCCCCCGTGAAGAAGGTGTAGACGGCCACGATGCAGAACGTGCGCAGCATGATGTCGCGGTTTACGATGAAGAAGGTCTTGAGCGGTTTCAGGTTCACCACCTCCGCCCAGTCGATTCCGGTCAGTATCCTGCGGTAGCATGCGAAGAGCAGCAGGGCGGAGAGGGCCACGCCCGTCCACTGCGCGATTACCGAGGCGTAGGCGATGCCGACGATCCCCATGTCCAGTCCGAATGCGAACCAGAGGCTGCACAACACATGGGCCACGTTGACCGTGATGGCCGTGAACATCGGTATCAGCGCGTTCTGCATTCCCGTAAACCAGCCGTTGAAGCCGAAGAGCATGATGCCCGCTGGTACGGCCCAGATGCGGGCGTAGAAGTACTCGCGCGTCATGTCGTTGCCGTTGAGTCCCCACAGGGCCAGCTCGCCCAGCGGGTATTGCAGCAGCAACATCAGCAGGCCCATTCCTCCGGCCACGAGCAGCGCCCGGACCAGCATGTTGGTGCATTCGCGGAAGTTGCCCGCGCCGAACGCCTGCGCCGTCAGTCCGCTGGTCCCCATGCGCACGAACGAGCAGTTCCAGTAGATGAAGTTGAAGATCGACACGCCGATGGCCAGCGCGCCGATCGCCGCGGCCGTGTCCGAACCCCAGTGCCCGGCGATCGCCGTCGAGACGATGCCCATGAGCGGCACGGTGATGTTCGAGACGATATTGGGGAGCGCAATGCGCAGTATTTCACGGTTCATGTTCATGGAAAGCGACGGGGGAAATACCCGGCAAACGGCGCCGGGCGTTGTTTATGGATGCAAAGATAACGCAAAAGCGGCGAATTTGTAACGGCCTGCGGCTTTTATCTCCGAATCGGGCACGCAATATGCTTTTATCCGGAAAATTCGATTAACTTTGCCGCGTAAACATTCAAACTGATTATGAAAGACTTTAAAAACGACTCGACCTCGGTGCTTACGCGTTTCGGACGCGACAAGCGTCAGCGTACCGTGACCGCTACGGCGGAGCGTGTCGAGCGTCGCCCGCGTTTGCAGCGTGATGCTGCCGATTCGGAGCAGCCGTCCGATGACCGCAAGCCCGTCAAGCGGGCGTCGTACAACCCCCACTTTACGGAGGACAACCGTCCTGCATTCGACAAACCGCGCCGCAGTTTCGGCGACGAACGGCAGGGCGATCGCGCCCGTTCGGACGAACGTTACCGCGACGGCGACAAACCGCGCCGCTCGTTCGGCGATAAGCCCCGCGGCGAAAAACCCGCCTACGGCGACAACCGGGGTCCCAAGAAATTCGGCGACCGCAAGTTCGGCGACAAACCCTACGGAGAGCGCAAATCCGGCGACAAGCCCGCCGGCGACCGTCGGTTCGCAGACAAAAAGTCCGGTGACCGCAGGTTCGGCGACAAACCCTACGGCGAACGTAAATTCGGCGACAAACCCGCCGGCGACCGTCGGTTCGCGGACAAAAAGTCCGGCGACCGCAGGTTCGGCGACAAACCCTATAAGCCCGGATTCCGGAAGCACGACGACAAGCCGGCTTCCTATCCGAAGTTCACACCCGAAAAGCAGATCGGCGAAATGCGCCTGAACCGCTTTCTGGCCCAGTCGGGACTCTGCTCGCGCCGCGAGGCCGACGATTTCATCACGGCGGGTCTGGTGACCGTCAACGGTCAGATCGTCACCCAGCTGGGCACCAAGGTGCTGCCCACCGACGAGGTGAAATTCAACGACAGCCGCGTGCAGGGCGAAAAGAAGGTCTATCTTGTGCTCAACAAGCCCAAGGGCTATGTGACTTCGCTCGACGATCCGCATGCGGGCAAAACCGTCATGGAGCTGGTGCAGGGCGCCTGCACGGAACGCATCTACCCGGTGGGGCGTCTCGACAAGAACAGTCTCGGACTGCTGCTGTTCACCAACGACGGCGATTTGACCAAGCAGCTCACGCATCCGGCCTTCCGGAAGAAGAAAATCTATCAGGTGTCGCTCGACAAACCCCTGACGCGCGCCGACATGGACCGCATCGCCGAGGGCATTACGCTCGAAGACGGCGAGATTTTCGCCGACGAGATCTCCTATGTCAAGGACAACAAGCAGGAGGTTGGCATTGAGATCCATTCGGGCCGCAACCGCATCGTGCGCCGTATTTTCGAGTTCCTCGGCTATACCGTCACCAAGCTCGACCGCGTCTACTATGCGGGTCTGACGAAAAAGAACCTCAAGCGCGGTGCATGGCGTTTCCTCTCCCGCGAGGAGGTCGAACGGCTCAAGTCCGGCCAGTACGAATAACGGAAAAGGGTGATTCGCAAGAATCACCCTTTTTCATTCAATGCGTGTCCCGGTACCAGCTCGTCTGCTTGTTCTCCTCGACGTATTTGTCCGACGGTTCGCTGAACGACACCCCCGAATAGTAGGCGACGGGGTTCATCCGGCCGTTGTACGCCGAGTAGAATCCCGGTGTGCTGAGCCGTGCGGCTTTGGGAAACGCCTTGTCCAGCTGCGCTTTGAAATCCTCTTTCAGCCCCGCGTCGCCGCAGGCCAGTTCGACCCAGTGGCCCAGATCGTAGAATATGTGCGAAGACATTCCCTCGTAGCTTTGCAGTTCCTCGGCATAAGACTTTTTCGGCGCTGCGTTGATGCGCCGCATGACCTCCTTCATACCCTCCATTTCCGACATCACGGCCAGCGAAATGCAGCCCGATTGGGTCGTCGCGTCGTTCATGTAGAAATTCCAGAACGCTTCGCACACCTTTGTCAGATCGCGGGTTTTGCCGCCGTCGGTGAAGAACCACGGCATCGCCCGCTCGTAGGGGAATCCCTCTCCCATGATTTCGCAGGGCGCGGCAATCACGTAGTCCGTGCATTCGCGCAGGTCGTAAAGCGTCTCGATATTGGCCATGAAGCAGGCGTCGAAAAGCAGGTAGTCGGTCCTGTAATTCTGGGCCTTGACCGCCGCCGCGAAGTCCGTAATGTCGATCGACCGCCCCGTGTCGCCGAACGAACGGGTCGTCAGCGCCCCCGGCGCCGGGGTCCATAAATCCTCCAGCTCCTTCGACATCCGGGCCGAGTAGCTGAGCGCTCCCTGATTCGCGGGCACCCACGCCTTGCCGTGACAGCCGACGATGATCCCGTAATGCTGCGCCGGGGCGAGCGCCTCCACGTCGGCCAGCATGCGCTGTATGCATGCGGGATCGGCCGCCGCGAAATCGTCGTAGGTTTTCAGCAGCGCGAATGCGGCCGCCTGCTTTTCGGCGTTGAAATACGCCTCGTACATTTCGGCCTGCGAGTGCGCGTTGGGCTGATAGCAGACCAATACGCGGCCGTCGCCCGGAACGTTCGCATCGACGGCTTTCAGGACGCCGTCGATATTCTGCTTGTAGAATTTCAGCAAATCCCGTCCCGGCATGTAGAGCAGCATGGTCTGCGTCGCCGTCGCCGGACTCTGCGACACGGTGACGCTGCACTGCGCGCCTCCTGCGTTCAGAGTCAGCGCGACCGTCCCCAGCTTGACGCGGCTGCGGCCCGGATTCCCGTCCGACGCCGTCACCGTTACCGTCGTCTCGCCCCGGCCCCCTGCGGTGGGGGAGATGCCGAATCTGCTGCCCGTGGTGGTCAGCGTCCACGGTCCG
>OGRC01001566.1_pt1 | contig 14594 bp, 14 predicted proteins | sample 1553431 | NCBI WGS metagenome assembly OGRC01 (sample SAMEA2580064, study PRJEB22360) | human gut metagenome | biome: human gut; feature: human-associated habitat; material: faeces | place: Denmark | collected 2008/2010
CGTGGTGGACGAAGCATCCGGTGTTGCTGACCCCATCCTTGATGCCATCGGCGGCACCCTGACCGGTGCCAACAACAGGCTTCTCTACTGCGGGAACCCCACAAAGGCGACCGGCGGCTTTGCTGAGAGCTTCCAAGGGGACGGCATGGACTGGTACTGCATGACGGTATCAAGCCGGGACAGCCCCCGCACCAGCAAGGAAAACATAGCTGCCCTCGAAAAGAAGTACGGCAAAAATTCCAATGTGGTGCGCGTCCGTGTGGATGGCCTGCCGCCGGTCGCGGACAGTGATGTGTTCATACCCAGCTACATTGCGGAAAAGGCCACCATGAACGAGCCGCTTCCGCATGACAGCCCGGTGCGACTCTCCATCGGCTGTGACGTTGCCCGCTTTGGTGATGACTGCACTGTCATTGCCCCCAACATAGATGCTGACGTTCAGGAACTGAAAATTCGGAACGGACAAGATCTGTGGGCAACGGCAGAGGACATCATCTTTGAGTATCTTTTCCTGCTGGAGAAGTACCCGCAGTACCCCGGCATGGTCTATGCCATCATTGATGATACCGGTCTGGGCGGCGGCGTGACCGATATTCTGCGCCATGAAAGGGAAGCCAGAGGGCTGAACCAGCTTGAGGTTATCCCGGTGAACTTCGGTGCATCCGTGCCGCAGGAGGATGCCGCTGCCAACTATGCCGACATATCCACATGGATGTGGTCACTGGTTCGTGACATGGCACAGAGCGGGCGGCTGCACCTGCCCAATGATACAGAACTGATCGCCCAGCTTTCCACACGAAAGTACGCTTTTGCAGGAACACCGCCGAAGCTGAAGTTGGAGAGCAAGGACATTATGAAGCGGCGCGGCCTGCCCAGCCCTGATCGGGCGGATGCCGTGGCACTGTCCCTGTATCAGCCCGTCACCTACACATGGGAAATCGGATAGGAGGAAACAACAGAAACATGGCAGTATTTGGATTCGGACGGCGCAATGCCGTTGGGCGGCAGTACAATGGCGGGAACGTCAGCGTTATGCTGCCCCGGTACACTACGCCGCCTGAGCGCAATACGCGGGACTGGCTGGAAATGTTTGGCCGCAACCCGCGTTTGGCGGTTGTGGATCGCATTGCTTCCGACCTGTCCACCTGCGCCGGTAAGCTGTACCGCAAGGATGAAAATGGGGAAGAAGTGGAAATCACGGACCATCCCTTTTTGAATTTCATGGCGCATCCGAACCCCCTCTATGAAATGACTTCGGGTGCGTGCTGGCGGGTGAACTCAAGGGCGAGGGCTACTTCGTCTATGAATTTGATGCCCTCGGTCGTCCGGTGGAGCTGTGGCCGCTCCCTACACATTGGGTGCAGCAGACCCCCTATGTGGGCTACCCCTACTATGAAATCAGAACGACCGGCGGACTCATCCGGCAAATCCCGGTGGACGATATTTTCTGCATGAAAGAACTGAACCCGCTTGACCCCTACAAAAGAGGTCTCGGTGCGGCAGAGTCCCTTGCAGATGAGATCGAGACGGACGAGTACGCGGCAAAATTCCAGAAGAAGTTCTTCTACAACGATGCCACTCCGACCACGCTGATCTCGATGCCGGGAAGCAGTAAGGATCAGCGTGACCGTTTCAGATCTGAATGGAATGAGCGCTTCCGGGGGCCGTTCAACTCCCACGGCATTGCCACGGTGGACGGCAACGTGACCGTGACAAAGCTGGCCGAGAACATGCGCGACATGGATATGACGGAGGGGCGAAGGTTCCTCCGGGATGCCGTGCTTGAGCATTTTGGTGTTCCGCGTGAAATCATGGGCATCACGGAGAGCAGCAACAGAGCCACGAGCGAAGCGGCTCAGTACATCTACGCCCAGAACGTCATCATGCCACGGCTCAACCGCAGGGAAGAAGCCATCAATACACAGATTTTGCCGTTCTATGGCAATGATCTTGTCTGGCATTTTGATGATGTGGTTCCGCGCTCGCAGGAGTTTGACAAGGCCAAAGGCATTGACGGCTGGAATGCCGGGCTTTTGACCAAGGATGAAGCACGCGAACTGCTGGGCATGGAACCCTGCAAGACCGGCGGTGACTGTTTCAAGATCACCATTTCCGATATGTTCATCGGCTCCAACGATGACCCGGCGGAGGTGACGACCGACCTGATGCAGGAAAGCGCAGATGAAGTCGAAGTCACGGATGATGAAGATACCGGCGGGATGCTGTCTATGAGTGACCGCCGGGAGCATGAAGAAAAATCCCGTGTGCAGAACATCGGCAATCTGCTGGCGGCCGCCCAGAAAGCCCAGAGAGCGAAGTTTGAAGTTGCCACGATGAAGTTCTTCCGGCAACAGCAAAAACGGCTCTCCGGCTCTCTGAGCGGCACTGAGAAAGCAGACTGGAGCGTGTGGGATGTCCTGATGCCCTACATCACGGAAAACCATGTGGAAGACAGCGCCGCATGGTCTGCCCTCGGTGAGCAGGAGCAGAAAAATCTTGTGGAGCAGTTCATTGGTGGCCTTGTCAACTGGCCGTCCGAAGAAACGGCAATGGAAGAAATCTTCAAGCCGCTTTGGAAGCAGACCTATGATGAGGGTACCCGGATTGCAAAACAGGCCTACAATATCCGCGGTGTTGACCGCCCGGAACTGCTCAGTCAGGCAAAGCTCCGCGGCGGGCAGCGTGTCCGTCATGTGACACAGACCACCAAGGAAAATATCTCCCGCATCGTGGCCAACGGCATTGAAGCGGGTATTGGCCGTGAAAAGATGGCGGATGAGATTTTGCAGGAATATGAGATCCAGACCCGGAGCAGGGCGCGGCTCATTGCAGATCAGGAAACCGTGATGACGCTGGAGACCGGCCACTATGACATGATGCAGAAAAGCGGTGCCACCACGAAAACGTGGCATCACCGCCCGCAGAAGAACCCTCGTGATGGTTCCGATGGCGGTCCGAACCATGTCAAGATGGACGGAGAGACCGTGCCGATTGATGCCCGGTTCTCCAATGGCCTGCGGTATCCCTGCGACCCGGAGGGGCCTGCACGCGAAACTATCAAATGCAGGTGCTATGTCACCTACAACAGATAAAGGAGGGCGTGAGAGTGGTATTCACGCGAGAAGATGCAGCTCGTGCTGCACAGAACATCGGCATTGACTTCAAAAAGGAAGCATTCCAGCTGGAAGACCTGCTGAACGGCATGAACACAGAGCTTGCCCGGCACGGTACCAAGGCGGGAACGGCCGATGTTACACACGATGACCCCACTATGACGGCGAAGCTGGCAGTTGCAAATCTGCGGGTATCGCCGTCTTATTATTCCCAGCGCGTGGGGAAAAGCGCATGGGAACGCTCCCTTGCACGGGGAGTAAAGCACAAGGGCGCAAAGACCGAGTATAAAACCGTGGAGTTTGAACTGGAGGGCTTTGACGATAAAGAGGGCACATTCTCCGGCTATGGTGCTGTGTTCTCCAATATCGACAGCGGCGGCGACATTATTGAGCCGGGTGCCTTCACGAAGACCATCGCCGAGGGCATCGGACGAGTGAAAATCCTGTCCGGGCATAACGATAGTCTGCTGCCGATCGGCATTCCTACCGAACTCCGCGAGGATGCAAAAGGCCTTTTTATGAGCGCCAAAATCAGTGATACCACTCTCGGCAGGGATGTGAAGACGCTGATCCATGACGGCGTTCTGTGCGAACTCTCCATCGGCTATGACCCGGTTGTGTTTGACTACGATGAGAACGGCATCCGCCACCTCCGCGAAGTCAAGCTCTGGGAAATCAGCGTTGTCACATGGGCAATGAACGAACAGGCGGTCATTACGGACCACAAATCGGATGATGCGGCAACCCGCATCGAAGCAGAAGCACAGGCCATCGTTACCGAGGTAAAGGCTGGGCGCAAAATTTCTGCTTCCCGCATGAAGTCCCTCAAGGATGCCTGCACGTCCATGAAAGCCGCCACAAAGCTGCTGGATAAGATCATTTCGGAAGCGCAGGGTGACAACGGCAAGGGGCATCCCCCGGTAAGCGCACACAAGTCCGTGGAACGGAAATCCGCTCCGAAGAAAACTGTAGAAATTATTTTTTGACACAGGAGGAAAAATCAATGCGTCTGAAGAACAGAAAGAAGTCCGCAGCCGCCATCAAGTCTATGAAGGTGGGCACCGATGAGCTGAAAGACCTCATCAAGGGCGCCGTCAAGGAAGCTATGGGCGAGGAGGACGATACCGGCGATGATGGCAGTGATACTGCCGCCGCGCTGGATGGCATTACCGCAGAGGACATGGCCGATATTATCGAACAGGCCGTGGACAATGCCAACGAAAAGCGCAAGTCCCGCAAGGATGCCGGTGAGGAAGTCGGCGACCTGACGGCTGATGAAGTCATTCAGGAAGCCGCTGAGATCATCGATTCCATGACCGCAGATGAGGGTATGGACGATGATGAAGCCGATCCTGAGGGCAAGGATGACGATGAGGCTGACTCTGATGAAAAGGATGACGACGAAGCCGCTTCTGAGGATGATGCCAAGCGCCGCAAGTCCGCTGCGTTCCGCCGTCAGGTGAAGTCCGGCACCGCTCCTGCCCAGCGTAAGTACTCCAGCCTGTTCATGGGCGGCACCGCTTCCGCCAAGAAGCAGCAGAAGAGTGTGCCCCCGCTGGTGAACCTCGCCCGCGCCATCAAGTGTCTGGATGTCTTCGGCCGGCATGACCCGGAACGTGCCGAGTTTTACGCCAAGAAGTACTACAACGATACGTCCATGGCCCACGAGTTCAAGGCCATGTCTGCCACCAACCCGACCGCTGGCGGCTTCCTGATCCCGGAAGTCTATCTGGATGAGGTCATCGAACTGCTGTACAGCAAGACCGTCATCAAGGAGCTGGGCGCACGCACCATTCCGCTGGAAAACGGCAACCTGAACATCCCTCGCATGACCTCCGGCACCCGCGCTATGTGGGGCGGTGAGGGTCGCAAGATCGCTTCCACTCAGCCTGCATTCGGCAACCTGCGCCTGTCTGCAAAGCGTCTGGAAGCCATTGTGCCCCAGACCCGCGAACTGCTGATGAGCACCAAGTACAGTGCCGATGAACTGTTCGCCGCTGATCTGTCCCGCCGTATGCAGCTCGGCCTTGACTGGGGCGCTCTGTACGGCACCGGCGGCGAGTTCCAGCCCACCGGCATTGCCAACACCCCCGGCGTTGAGAAAATCGACGCAAAGAAGATGGATGCCCAGTATGCCGCAGACGGTAAGCTGACTGCCGATTTCCCGGTCTATGTGAAGTCGCTGGTTATGAGCAAGAACGTGGACGATCAGGCTCTGGGCTGGGCTTTCAACTCCTTTATGGAGGGCTATCTCAAGAACATCAAGACCACCACCGGCGACTACATCTACCGCGACGAGATGAACGCTGGTAACTTCCTCGGCATGCCGTACAAGGTTTCCAATCAGATCCCCACCGACAGCAAGACCGGCTGCACCGAAATGTTCTTCGGCAACTGGGCAGACCTGATGATCGGCGATCAGATGGGTCTGGAGACCTACACCACTCTGGACGGTACTTGGACGGATGAAAACGGTGTCCAGCACAACGCCTTTGAGGAAAATCTGACCGGCACCCGCGCGCTGATGTACGATGACATTGGCGTGCGCCATGTTGAGAGCTTCGCCTACGTCCACAATATCAAGGTTATCTGAGGAGGAAGACTGCTATGAAAAGAGCACTGTTTGATACCGTCACCGTCCTGCCGTTTGCCAGCGGCAATGTGGTTGACCGCACCGGCTATGAGAGCACCGTGCTGGCTGTTACTGTGGAAGCATCCCAGACGGCCACCATCAAGGTCGAAACCGCCGACAGCACCGCCGGTCCGTATGAGCCGTTCAAGGACAGCCGCATCTTCGTTGACAACCCGGTCAATGAGGATGGCGAGGCCGTCATCGAGAACGAAGCCGAAGCTCAGGCTGTGGCGAACCTCGACATTGACCTGATTGGCTGCAAGTCCTGCGTCAAGATCACCGCCACCAACGGCACTATCGGTGCGCTGGCGCTGGGTGATGCCACCAACTGCCCGGTCAAGGAAAGTATCTGATGGAGGGCTGCATGATGGCGAGAATGTTCAAACCGCCCAAGTCCGCCCCGCGCCCTGCTGAGAACAAAGCAGTTCATGCAAAGGAGCGGAAGACCGCCGCAACCCCGCCTGCGGCTTCGCAGGAAGCCCCGGAAAAGGGCGCTCAGTAAATTCCCCCTCTGATGGGGAAAGCCTGTCAGAGGGCTTTTATTTGGAGGTGTCGTGTTGGCCGTAACACTGAGAGAAAATGCCCTCACCACTCTGGATGCCCTGAAAACCTCGCTCGGCATCGACCCGGCGGAAGAAGATGCACAGCGGGATGCGGGTGGTGAAGTCGGGCACAAAGCCCTTGGTGGGGTCCTTGAGCTGCTGCTTTGCCATGATGGAAAGGGTCAGCTCTGCCAGATAATCACAGCCCATATACTGGATATCGGCATTGCGGATCATGTGGATGGCTGCGTCCGGGCTGTCGCCCCAGAAGCCCTGGCCACCGCCGATTGCAACTTTCTTCATTCGATAGCCTCCTTATAGATGGAAAGGTGATATCAGCGCCAAACATCAGTACGACGTTTGACTCAATCGTCGTACTGAGTGTAGTACAACGATTTACTAATGTCAAGAAAAAAACGAAGTTTGGAGGAAAAGAAATGTAACTTTGTCGAAATGACTAAAAAGAAAAAGAGAAAAATATACAGAGTGTACAAAAACGGCTGGTTTGAGATGAGAGAGGCTTTTTTGGCTTGTCAAGATACAGGGAAACGGGTACAATAAATCTGATATCAGAAAAAGGTGGGGAAGAGCATGGTTACGATCAAGCAGATCGCGCAGGAGGTCGGAATCTCGTCCAGTACGGTCAGCATTGTTTTGGGCGGCAAGGCGGCAGAGCGGAAGATCAGTACGGCCACGCAGGAAAAAATTTTTGCGGCGGCGGCACGGCTTGGCTATCAGCCCAATATGGCTGCCCGGAGTCTGCGGGGCGGCAGCGGTGCCAATGAGCTGGTGGTGGCCATGTTCTGGGCACAGGATTTCCGGGCCAGCATGATGCTCCGCTTCTGGGATGGTCTGCGGGCCGAGATCGAAAAAACGGCACGTCCGGTGCGGCTGGTCATCTACCCGTATGTCAACGACCACCTGAAGGAAAGCGAGGCACTGACCAGTGGCGCAAACTGCCATGCTGCCATCATTTGCAATGCGTCTTATGCGGATCTGCAGTTTTTGGAGGACACGCAGCTGCCGATCCCTGTGGTGCTGTACAACCGTGTTTGCAATGGGTATTGCAGCGTCAATGTGGATGATCTGAAGATGGGTGCTCTGGCGGCGCGGGCTTTTGCCGATCAGGGATGCAGGACGGCGGCAGTCCTGACGAACAGCCCGGTCTTTGAGGGGATGGAAAACCGGATGCATGGGTTCCGGCTGGAAGGGGAGCACCACGGGTTGACGATCCTGGACAACCGGTATTGTGAAAACGGCATACGAGGCGGTTACGAGGCGGTTTCGCATCGGCTGAGGCATGAGTGGAAGCAGCAGCTGCCGGACGCAGTGTTCTGCGGTTCCTCGGCCATTGCGCACGGTGCGCTGCGGGCTTTTTGTGAGGCCGGATATATCGGCGAGAAGCTGCCCCGGCTGATCGCTGTAGGCAACGGCCCGGAGGAATCCGATGCGTTTTCGATCCCGAGCCTGAGCGTGGTCTATCTGCCCATGGAGGATATGGCGCGGGAGTGCATCCAGCTGGTGCTGGGGCAGCTGGACGGTCGGATTGTCACTCCGGAAAGCCGGCTGCTGCCGATCGAGTATGTTCCCAGGGAGAGCTGTGGGCCGCTGACAGAATACGCTGCACAATAAAAAAGCCCCGCACCGGCACGCAAAACGTGCGCAGTGCGGGGAAGAAAGAGCAGTCAGCCCTCGGCGCTGATACAGTACATGGAAAAGGTGCTGGAAAATAACAGCGTGTCGGTCTCGTCTGTGATCTCCACAGCCACCACACAGATGTGTCGGCGGCGGCTGACCGTTCGGCCGCGGGCTGTCAGGTGACCGGCTTTGACGTTGTGGATGAAATTGACCGAAGCATTCTGGGTGACATACTGCCGTCCGTCAGAGCGGGCAGTCAGCCCGGCACAGCAGTCGGCCATGGTGAAAAATGCGCCGCCATGCACGTAACCGTAGATGTTGGTGGTGTCCCGCCGGATGTCCAGCGACATGACGGCGCTGTCCGACGTTACCGATACGATCTCGATGTGATTGTACTGCATGAATGGATTTTCAAGCATTTGTGCAATGTTCTGTTCCTGCATAAGGAGCCTCTTCTTTTTGATTGTGGTACGACGTTGTACGAAACGAGTTGGACGGTTTTTATTATAATCGCATTTTCCGCAGGATGCAAGCAGCAGGAGGTTTGAAATAAAAGGACAGCCGACTGGTGGTGCGCAAACAGGTCAAAGCGCTGACGGTATTGTATCTGGTTCCCTGCCAGCATTTTGGAGTGTACTTTGCGCCGTATCAGATCTTGCTGGTGATGGGCGCTGTTTTTGTTCTGCTGGCGATCCCGTTCCTCCTGTTCTATGATCGAACAGTGCTGCCCCTATGCAACAGATGCCTGCCGCGGCACAGGCAAGAGCGAAGGACATTGGGAACCCAACGTCAATGAGCGCCCGGATGGCCGTGATACTCTGCAGTGGCTCAACGATCAGCTCTGGGCAGAGAGCATCGGCTATTTCGGAGCCAGTTAATCGATGACAACAAGTCCTTTATTAGCAAGGTGGCAAACGACCTCTTCCGCAGCATGAATCTGGCACAGTCCGGTCTGAACCTTGACACGGACGATTTGAAACAGGCAGGCAATCTGGGCTTGTGGAAAGCTGTGCCGAAGTTCGATGCAGCGCGTGGCATGAAGTTCCTGACATATGCGGCTCCTGCCATCCGCAACGCCATGATGGACATGGTGCGGGATGCCTTTGCCGCTTTTGAGCAGCGGATGGTAACGGAGGACAAGGACGGCGTCTGTTACCAACGTGTTTCGCTAGATGATGTTCTGCCGGGAGAGGAACAACTACGGCGCATTGAAGCCATAGCCGACCCCTACGCCATGCAGCCGCAGAGCATTATGGAGGAGCAGGAATCGCGCCGGGAACTGTACGATGGCCTGAAACGGCTGACCCAACGGGAGCAGACCTATCTGCTGTACCGCTATGGCTTTACTGATGGCGAGGAACATCCGCTGATCGGCACGGCGATATACTTTCACCTGACAAAAAGCCGCGCCAAAAAGACCGAGGAACAGGCCATGGATAACCTGTGGCTGGAACTGCCGTGGTGGTTTGATTAAAGGGAGCGAAGAAAATAGCTTTTATACACTAAAGAATGAAATCAAAATGAATGAGAATTTATTTGGAAGTTTTAGGGAAGAATGCACATTCTAATTTTTTTAATATGGAAAGCTTTTTACGGTTGATAGCTTGTCTACTGACACCAGATTTTTCTGCTATATCTGCGATGCTCATTCCTTTAAAAACAAATTGAGATAATAAGGTCAGTTCAGAAGGTTGAAGAACAGAATGTAAATCGGAAATCAATAGTTCAGGATATTCATCGTTTGAGGACAAAGACATCTGATCGAAATCAATTTCATCAACGCTTGCGATGACAGAGTTATCTACGGCGTTTTTTCGGCTGTTAAGCGAAATGTATTGATGCCGGATAGAGGATTCAATATATTTCACTAATGTGCCGTCATCTTTTCTTTGAAGTTTGGTCAATTTTCCGGAATGCAGTAATTCGAGAAGATATAATTGTAAATCTGAATAGGCATCCTCATACTTAAGAAGAGCTGCATATTTTTTCAGTAATGGCTGAAAACGTTGGACGATTTGTAGCTGTGCAAAGGAGTTGCCGTTATATGCATTTAGAAAAAGGTCAAAAAGCGTATAATTCAATTTTCTTTCCTCCTTTTAAGAGGAAAGAGAAAAAATGTTAAGATTTGTAAACGGAAAAATAGATTTTTGTGAGCTAATATAAAAAGTTTACAAGAAGGTAATAGAGACTAAACAATATGTTGATAAACTTATAAAAAAGGAGAACATATATGAATTGTGCAAAAAGTGTAAAAATGATAGTGATTCTAGGTTGTATTGTGGTGAATTTGGTGGGATGTGGAATGAATGATACAACAGCATCATCAATGTCCACAGTAGTTTCGTCACAGGATACATCGTCAAGTTCATGCAATTCTGAAGAAAAAAATGATTTGCAAGATTTTTCCCAGACGTTAGTTGATTCGACCTCGGTATTTTTAGATCAAGATCAATATACTGTTTTTGAAAAAGCGCAGAAAATAGACTATGCACTTTGGGGACAATCAAGTAACTTAAAAGGACTGAATTTTAAAATTGAAGATGCTCCGACTTTTGTGCCTATGACGCAAAATGCGCCGACATATGTAAAACTGAACGGACATGATTATGAGGTCTATCAAAATTCTTATAAAGAGTTTGAAGAATATATGAAATCTATTTTTACAAATGATTTCTTGTCACAAGATTCAATTGAGAAAAAGTTTGTGAATTATAATGGAAAACTTGCCGTTTGTGATGACTATGATTTGGCACAAATTCCATATTTTACTGGATATGTGGGAGAATATTATCCGGATGATTTCTGCTCAGTGCGATACTATTTGAAAAATAAAACGGAAGCACAAGTAAATTTTGTAATGATTGCATACTATAATCCCAATGAAACGTATGAGGAACATGATGAGTATTCATATGATGACATGAATAAAGTCGAATATGAAATGCAGTTGGTAAAAGTTGGGGATGTGTGGAGAGTAAATAAATATCACTCGCCTGAGCTTGGATAAGCAGATAGTGAAAAGTGTTGCATATAATAGGCATTGAAAAATCCCCCCCGAAGCCTTTTCGAGAGTTGAGAAAAGACTTTGGGGGGGATATATGTTAAAAATGATGCTTTACAACTTATTGTTGATGAAGAGAGTAGAGATATTTAGGAGCGACGAGCGGTTGCGATATAATCACCGTATACGGTTTCATTGCGTGCAGTTCCCGCTTCCTCAAGAGTTCGAATGACACCACCAGCAGGATCAATGACGGAAATGCTGCTTGCAGAGGAGCAACTGCCAGTATAAGCAATCGCTGTGACAAAATGCGTCTTTTTGCCATCGCTACTGTTGAGCCGAATAATGATGGGAAGGTTATTGTCAATACTTGCTTTGACTGCACTGAATACAGTCGCCTGCTCCTTACCGCCATGAGTGTAGTTGCTCGTGTCGATTTTACCATTGCACTTGCTGGGAAGAGCCCAAGTATTCAGACCGTTTGCACCCCAATTTCCACAGGCAGTCAGGACTTCGTTAGGGGTGAATTCACGAGGCCCATAGATATTAGCGGTATTCAACACGGCAACAAGAGAGCAACCACTATTTCCAACAAGCTTAACAATGTCCGGATTCTTCTGTGCCCAAAGATAGTTTCTATCAGTAGGCAGAGTGATTGAATGAGATTGACCACTTGTACCGCCCGAAGAAGCGTTCAATGCGTTTAGGGTGGCACTGCCGACCATACCATCGGCAGTCAAGCCGGATGCTTTCTGAAAACTGATAACAGCGTTATAAGTGCCTGAACCTGCAAGGCCATCCACTGTACTGGCGTAATAACCTTTGTTCTTCAGGAGCTGCTGGATGGTTTTAATGTCGCTTACCAGTGCGTTCCATGTACCATCGCCAACAATGCCATCTTGGGTAAGACCTTTTTTGCCCTGATACTTCTTAACAGCATTTTCAGTACCAGAGCCAAATTTGCTGTCAAAACTACCCGGAGGGCAGCACATGATATGCAGTCCATACTGCAGGTACATAACATAGTTGCCAGTACTTCCATTTTTGAGTAACATAGTAATAATCTCCTTTTTTTAGTAGGACGTTTATGGGGCCCTTCATTTGCGTCCTTACGTAATAGAAAGAGAGAATCACAGATGTTTTGTAAACATAGAGAGATAATTTAGGATATCTGGGTCGGTCACTCAAACCATTGCCGTCAAGTCGGTGGTGGATAGTGTGATTTTTGTTTGTCAGAGAGTAAGTGCACGGTTTCTGCACGGATTTTGCACGGTTTCAAAACGTGCAGAGGGTGCTTTTCGCTGCAAAATCCGACAAAGGGTGCAGAAATTGCTGGGTGAAAAATCACGTTGATTTGATTAAAAATAACGATGACTCGAAACTTCCATAAATTGAGACGAACCGGCGGTTTGCTCTCTTAATCAGTGGGCCCAGGGTTCGAGTCCCTGGAGGTGCACCAGATATTGAACGTCAAATCGTAAGATTTGGCGTTCTTTCTTTATGTAGGAAAGCGGCTGCACACTTTCTGCACACCGTTTGCACATTTGCCCGAATCAGGGGCTTTTCTGCGCAAGGTTTGCACAGCCTGCTTTCATTTGCATAAAAATGGAACTTGTCGGGGCGAGGCCCCTCCATCTGCTATCGCAGACCGTTCTGTCACTCAAACACCCCACTGGGGTGTTTGTTGCTTCGCAAACGCGAAGGCATTAAGCGAACAAGACTCTCGTCAATTCTCTGCGTTCGTCTGCATCCATCAGCCGGATGGCTTCAAGGATCTCCTTACCGGAGATTTTTGTTGCCACCGGCTTTTCATTTTGCCGGGGCTGGGGTGCTGCTGGGGTCAGGTCTTGGGAATAGAAGTTCGCTTCGATCTTCTCGGTCAGCTCCAACCGGGGCTTGTCCTGCGTGTGGGCATATCCATTTTGCGTCCTTCTATCTGCCCGGTGACTTTGTTCCGCACATTCGCACTATGAACACCGGATATCAGACGGCCAGCCTGGGCAATCTTTTCGGCCTGCCTTATGTGGTCATGCGTAAGCCGACCCCCATTGATACGACGACGCTGAACTATAATTGGCAGATCTGGGAGACCAATGCGTTCAGCATTTATACCAAGGAAACGGACGAAGTTGACGAGCAGAGCGCACAGGAAGCCGTTGCTGCCGTGCTGCGGTATCTCAGCCGGGTCGGTTTACTGCGATACCACTGCCACAGCGGGTATCTGTCCACCGTCGTGCAGGAAAACGAGATGGAAAATGTACTCACCCCGGCGGGCGGGATCTTCCGCCGCTTCGTGGAGCCGGGACAGGAAGTGGAGTATGGTCAGAAAATGGGCGTGATCCTTGACCCGTTTACTGCGGAGGTGGAGGCAGAGATCACCTGTCCGACCAGCGGTGTTGTTTTCTTCGCTTTGAAAAAACCGCTGACAACAGAACATGAGGTCGCATTTAAGGTGATCCGGCGGCTGCATGGGGGATGTTTGTAAACAAGATCCTGGTATTTCGTAGAGAGCGAGTATAAAAATCAGATACAAGACCCAACTAAGGAAGGTACAGTCTGTGATGTCGAGCTGTACAGCAATTTCAAAACCATTGCCGAAAGTATTCCCGAAACGTCGGTCTTGCTGTATAATGATTCTGGACGGCCAGGCCAGGCCAGGCAGGGCTTTGTAAAAACCATGACCGAAGCCGGTCTGCTGTAAATCATATCACACAAGGAGGTCTGTTTCATGAATCCGACGCTGCGAAAGGATGCCGATGCCATCATCGCATCCAGCCTGAACGCTGTCCTGCCGGACGAAGCTGTCCGCCGCGCATTGAAAGCCTTTGCATCCAAGGGTGGCAGGGTGCTGCTGGTCGCAGCGGGCAAGGCCGCATGGCAGATGGCACACGCGGCGGTGGAAGCGCTGGGCCGTGTGGACGGCGGCGTGGTCGTGACCAAATACAAGCACGTCAGGGGCGAAATTCTGGGAGTAAATTGTTATGAAGCAGGCCATCCAGTGCCGGACGGGAACAGTTTTGCGGCCACCGAGAAGGCATTGGAGCTGGTGCGCGGCCTGGCGGCGGAGGATACCGTGCTGTTTCTGCTCTCCGGCGGAGGAAGTGCATTGTTTGAAAAACCGCTGCTCCCCGGCACAGAATTGCAGGACATCACCGGCCAGCTCCTTGCCAGTGGCGCTGACATCGTGGAGATGAACACCATCCGCAAACGGCTTTCGGGCGTCAAGGGCGGGCGGTTCGCGCAGGCATGCGCCCCGGCTCAGGTATTCAGCATCGTGCTGAGCGATATTCTGGGCGACCCGCTGGATATGATAGCCAGCGGCCCGGCGGTGCCGGATACCTCTACTTGCGCACAGGCGCTTGCCATTGCGGAGAAGTATCACCTGAAGCTCTCGGAACAGGCAAAAGTTCTTCTGGCGCAGGAAACACCCAAGATGCTGGACAATGTGACGACCCAGATCACTGGCAGTGTGCGGGAGCTTTGCACCGCTGCCGCTGCCGCCTGCCGGGAGCTTGGCTATGAGCCCGTCCTGCTGACCGACCAGCTCTGCTGTGAAGCCCGGGAGGCGGGCAGCTTCCTTGGCTCCATCGTCCGGACCCACGCGGGGCAGGGAAAAAAGCTGGCCTACATCGCAGGCGGCGAGACGGTCGTCCACCTGACCGGCAAGG